>ERZ1740059.1793-NODE-1793-length-10665-cov-3.232516_pt1 | contig 10665 bp, 6 predicted proteins | sample MGYA00581744_ERZ1740059 | MGnify/ENA primary metagenome ERZ1740059 (study PRJEB43018, sample SAMN04849738) | marine metagenome | isolation source: floating plastic debris | place: Pacific Ocean | collected 2008-08-28 | study: EMG produced TPA metagenomics... | reverse complement strand
GGGTCTTGCAGGATCGCATCCATCAAGACCGTACTGGTTGCTTGTATTAAGGCACTGGCACCAGCGGTGGTGTCGAAAAAATCGTGCGGAGCGGCAAAAACATAACTGCCCGCGTTGGAGACTGTACTGCGTAAGAGAAAGCGTCCCCAATTCACTGCTTCATCCTGGTTGTCGCTATCGGAGATGTTTTGCAACCTGGTGTAGAGGTCTTCAGCAATACCCTTACCCGCGGCGTGGACAAAGGCTTGTATCTTAGGATCATTGATCATTTCCTGCCCCAAATCGCTGACGGTTTCTGCGGCCGCGATAAAAAGCTGGGGTATGATTCTCTTTGACTGCTGGTGCAGTACAGCATTGTCGCTGAACTTTAGCTTATCAAACGCTTTCAAGAAGTATTTTAACGTACGACCAGTTGCCGACTGTTCGTTGAGGGCACCAGGGGTACGATTGAAATAGTCGATACCGATTTCTACTAGCGTGCCGGCTACCATTTGTAGCGGGCTAGTGTGTTTAGCCCCTTCGTGTGTGTATTGGCGTATACTAAGCAAAGCGACCAAGTCGTCTGCATTGATGTGGCGATCATCGAAGCCATTCTGGAAATCTGCTTTTGCTTCTAGTGCCAACACCATGCTAAGTTGCGTATACGCAGCAATGTACATGTCTAGCTCTTGGTCGGTAGGGACTTCATCTCCGGTGCCATTTTTAAAGCGTTCGTGCACATCTTGCAGCCGTTCCATTTTAGGCAAATACTGCGCACCACCAGTTTGTTCATCGGAATTATCGAAGAAGCTTTGGGCGGTAAATGCATTAGGCGTGCCACTGAAACTGGGTAGTGGCAAGACGATGCTTTTGGAAGTGAGGCTTTTGGCATAGGCCCGTTGAGCATTTCGGCCTAGCCTGATGGCAGAATTAATAGCGAAGATGATCGCTTCGGCAGTCATAGCCATTGGAGGGTCAGGGTTTTTAGTTTAGGGATACCGATTGGATTATCTGTTGCACAAAGTAGAGTTAATTTGGGAGAAGGGCAAGTGTGGAGGTGGAGATCCTGTTATCTTTGGTGAGTAAGTCGGCAGTTCCCTTAAACGGGAAACCTCTAAGCCAGTTCAGGATAATGAAATCTATTTTTTCGGTGTCAAATTTCCCTACTCTCCATACTCCTCCCGCGTCAAGCCAAACAACATGACATCGAGCAGTACACCAGACGCTTTGCGGTACTCGTGTCTTAGGTCACCTTCGCGGCGAAAGCCAACTTTGCGAGCCAGACGTTGGCTGCCGTAATTGTCGATTAATGTTTTGAGCACCAGTTTGTTGAGTTGGAGTTGCTTGAAGGCAAATTGTACCATTCGTGACATGACCTCTGTCATTATTCCTTTTCCTGCCTGATTTTGGTGGAGGAAATAGCTGATTTCTGCGCGGGGTGTTTGCCAATCAATATTGCGGAAATGCACAAAGCCAATCATATCAGCTTCGTCTACCCGCCAAATACCAAAGGCGTATTCCTTTTGTACGAGCCAATGCGCCAATCTTTGCCGTGCGAATATTTCCCCATCATCAGGGCTGCGTACAGATTCCACGATGATTGGGAAATGTTCTTCAATGTAACTATGGTTGGCTTGGACCAATTCGTAGAAGGCGGCACCATCACCTTCGCGCATGCGGCGAGTGAGGGTTCGCGTGGTCAGAATAGCAGTATCAATGTTGAACAGATCGGGGCGCATGGACTTAGGCTATAATTTGCTGGGCTAAAATACGATTTAGGAAGATACGGGTAATTAAATAAGTGGGAGCGACTCCATCTAAGCCTAGACTACCACTAGCCAGAGTAGAACCCGTTTCCAGCGGATTATCAGAGGCGTAGTAGGCATATCGCAATACAATTTCCTCACTCACACTGTGCCGAATACGGCTAGCTGCTTGTATGGCTTTTTGGTAGTGTGCTCCCTCCATTTCCAGACCAATGGCTTCCCAGGAAGACTGCTTGAAGTAGCGCAGGATATCTTTGTTTTGTAAACTCGTACCAAGAACAGTGATCATCAAGCCCTCAAATACTTGCAGACCTTGGTCGTTTTCAAAGTCGGCAGCACCTAGGTCATTTTCAAAAGGGTAATTATCTGCAGTGCCCTCAAAAACATGAGCATTGGGTACCATGATATCCCCTTTCCCACCTTCCAGAATACCAGCTTTGCCCATGATGTTGATCGATTGCACAGGCATGGCATGATCGTGACCGTCCGTTTCGTGTCGACGAAGCAATTCGTCCATAGTTTCGTAGGCTTGCTCACCAAAGGCATAATCCATTACAAAAATGACGGGCATCTGAGTTGGATCGTTCGGTAAATTCCATTTGAGGTGACTAGGTGCTTGCTTTACTTTCGCGAGATCAAAAAGCTGCACTGAAATGTTAGTGCCGCTGGTATCATCCAATTCCACCATGCCATGATTCAGGGCGTATTGTCGGACTTTCTTACGCATTTCACCATTCTCAGCCTGACTAAGCAGGGAGAAAAGGTCCACTTTTTTTCGTCTGGTAGGTAGTTTACTCAGTGCTGCTTCTGCGTACAGAAGGTTCATGACGCTATGTAGGTTAGCACTAATGACGTGCAAAGGGCGGTTGTCCATGCCGTGTTTATGGAGTGCTTTCTTGATAGAAGCGGCCCATTTTTCACCGTGTACATGGTGCCCAACCCGGTCACGCAGGGTACTAGAAAAGGAGATTTCGCGGTCTAGTTTTTCCAAAGCTTCTCGGGTAGAGATATGCCCCAACCAATAAGTAATGTGGAAAATACTATTGACATGGGGGTCTTCACTGAAGCGTTCGCAGGCAGCAATAGTTTCTTCGTAAGTTCGGCCTAGTAAAGTCCTCAGGTAAGTATAGGCGACCTCTTTATTGTATTCTTGCCCCGCTAGCTCACGGCGGACAATCTCCTCCAGCATTTTCCACTCCCGGCGTTTCTCACCCCGATGATTTTCGCTATTGCGTCGAATTTTTTCAGATTCGATGTACATAAACGTCAGGTGGGTAAGAATGTCGTAGATGTCACTCCGTCCACGTGTCATTTCAATGTACATCTCCTCTTCATCGATGCGGTAAGCATTGCGTCGCCTTTTGGGCGGGATAATTGGGGTGAAGTCTGTTTTCTCGTAGCCCTCGCGAGAAATCAGTTTGATGAAACGACACTCTTCAATGCCTCTTGGCAGGCGCTGGAAAATATAGAGCAAACCATTCAGTTCTACTCGTTCTGGCTCGGCAATGCTACCGTATATTTCGGGCCGAAGTTCGGTGAGCGCAGCAATCATAGCTTCTCCACTTACGCCCATGGGCTTGTAACTACCTCGGATGAAAAGGTGCCGCATGGCAATGTATAGCCGTTCAATAGCTGCTCGACTGATCTGAGCACGATTGCGTATGGGAGTGCTGGGTGTTGACATAGAGCTGATTTATGTAGCAAGCAAAAATAGGTATTAATTGGAGGAGTTGTGCCGAAGAGGTGGAATGGTTGTTGGCTTAGTGTAACTGATTTTGTGATATGCCGCCTTCGGCGGGCCCACCCTAACCAAGGCCAGATCATGACCATTTTCCAACTTTGGAAAACAGCATGGGATTCACACCCTTTCCAACACTTAAATGTTGAAAAGGCCAGCATAATCCTTGTTTATCCATATGGAAGAGAAACCATTTGAGCCCCTAATACCCGCGGAGTGAATAGAGGGACGACGCCTTTCTACTTAGGCCATCGTTTTGAAGCATACCTATTTATTCTGGTAAGGATAATTATTTAATGATGCAGATATGCGTTTTGTGAGAAGTGTTGTTCTCTACAGGGTGTAAATATAGTCGAAAAATTTAAAAAATAAAATTAATAAACTTTTAAATATTAAAAATCGCCCCACTGCTGTTTATTACAATGTCAGGGGGCGACTCAATTATTTACGCAAATACAAATCAGTTCTTTCTAGCAAAAGCTCCATCTGGATGTTTGATCGTTCGTACGGACTAGGAATTGTTTGGGGAAGCCTTTCGAAACCTAGTTTATAGTACAGTTGGATCGCCGGATTGAGTCGGGTGTTACTCTCTAGGTAGAGGCGCTTAGCATTCAGAGCTCGAGCTTTTTCAATTACTGCCTGACCTAATTTGTAACCAACGCCCATGCCTTGGGCTGCTGGACTCACGCCCATTTTGGCCAATTCGTAGGTGTCTTCAGGCATCTTTAGCATGGCCACCACTCCAACGGGCTGGTCTTTAAAGAGGGCCACAAAAATATAGCCGCCCTTGTCTAGAACGTAGCTGTCTGGATTATCCAGGGCATCATAGTCAGCCTGTTCCATTTTAAAATACTTCTCTATCCACTCCACGTTGATATCGCGAAAGGCTTGCGCGTATTGAGGGGCGTAAGGCACAATTTCTATGGCCGCTCGCAAGCGCAATTTGCGGCGTTCGGCCACTCTTTGGGTTATACTCTTATGTTCAAGTGCTGTTTCTATACTTTGCATAGCTGCCCAAAAATTTTGATCTACTTCTTGTAGTAATTCCGCTACTCCTTGATAGACATCATCGTAGAGATCTTCCATTTGTGTGGCCATATCTTGCCCCGCTTCGGATAAGGAAAGTAGGCTTTTGCGACCATCCGTTTTATCACGTACCTTATTGAGCAAGTCGTCTCGTTCCATTTCTTTAGCGATTTGACTGACGGACGGATGCGATTGTCCAATGCGTTGTGCCAAGTCGGTTACATGCATTGGCCCAGCTTGACTAAGCATGTAGAATACAGGAAACCACCTGGGCTCAAAATCCATCCCCTGCATCCGGAAAATGGCAGAACTATCAATTGTGATCATTTCACTTAGTCGGCGCAGCCGGCTTCCAATGGCCATGATCCCTGCGCGTTGGTAAAATTCAGCTTCCATGTTTTTGATTACGTAAGTGCTTACACAATTTAGATGTTTTTTGATTGCTACGCAACAGGGCCCCTGGTTTTTCTCTTACCATAAAGCATAGTTTTACAAGCTTGCCGAACCCAATTGTAGCTTTTGGCTTGGTTTATGATCACACGCAAAGCGTCTAATTCACTAGCCTAACATGATTTAGACGTGCCTGTTTCGCCTACTTTCGTTAATCCTACCTTAAGAATCAGTAGTTATGCATAAATAAAACAGGTTTGAATTAGGATTGCAGGACATTTTTTATAACATTTAACTTTCTTTTTGTAGCAACTATCACTAAAGCTAAATCCATATCAGTGTAATATGATCAAGATTATCAGCCTTATACTCGGCGGTGGTGCCGGTACCCGACTTTATCCATTGACTGAACAACGCTCCAAGCCCGCCGTTCCTATTGGTGGTAAATACCGTCTAATTGATATTCCGATCTCCAACTGCCTTAATTCGGGCATTCGTCGGATGTTTGTATTAACCCAGTACAATAGTGCGTCTCTCAACCAGCACATTAAGAATACTTACAACTTTGATCACTTTACCCACGGTTTTGTGGATATTCTGGCGGCGGAACAGACCCGCACCAGCGATAAGTGGTTTCAGGGTACTGCGGATGCGGTGCGGCAGTGTATGCATCATTTAGGAAATCATGATCATGATTACGTAATGATTCTCTCTGGTGACCAGTTGTACCAAATGGATTTGGCGGAGTTTTCGCGCTACCACATTGAGAAGGGAGCTGATTTAACTATTGCAACGATTCCGGTAACGGATAAGGATGCCCCTGGTTTTGGTATTCTGAAGCAGAATGATGATGCAATGATTGAAAGCTTCATTGAGAAACCAAATACGGACATTCTTCCGGAATGGACTTCGCCAGTAGCGGAGAAATATGCTCAGCAAGGTAAGCACTGGATGGCTTCTATGGGTATTTACATATTCTCTCGCGTTTTCCTAGAACGCTTGTTTGACGAAAATCCGGATGCTACTGACTTTGGTAAAGAGATTATTCCTTACGCGATCAACAATAAATTCCGTGTAGCCAGCTACGCTTACGGTGGCTTCTGGGAAGATATTGGTACAATTCGTTCCTTCTTTGATGCTAACATTGCACTGACTGAACCCATTCCTGAGTTCAACATGTTTGATGATGAGCAAAAGATCTATACACGTCCACGGATGTTGGCACCTTCTAAGGTCTTTGGTACCTTCTTCAATCAGGCCGTGATTGCCGAGGGGTGCATCATTCATGCTAAGCAGATTGATCATTCGATTATTGGTCTACGTTCAAGGATTGGTGTCGGAACCGAAATTTCCAATGTCATTCTCATGGGTAATGATTCCTACGAAACGCTTGCGGAATTAGATGCCTTAGGTGACAAACCAGCAATGGGAATTGGTGAAAACTGTTATGTGCGTAATGCGATTATTGACAAAGATTGCCGTATTGGTAATAATGTCCGTATTCATGGTTCAACCGCTTTGGAGGATATGGAAGCAGATACTTACGTCATCCGAGAAGGGATCATTGTAGTCAAAAAAGGTGCGGTGATTAAAGCAGGAACCAAGATTGGACTTCAGAGCTAACTAGTTTCTTCCAAATCCTGCCTTGTAGGACTATAACTAAAAAAGCCGCGGCAAAAAATCATTTTGCTGCGGCTTTTTGTATCAGGCTAAAAGTTACTTATGCTCCCAGGTAATGCTTTAGTAGCTTACTCCGGTTAGCAGAACGCAACTTATTTATTGCTTTGTCCTTGATCTGGCGCACACGCTCACGTGTAAGGCCAAACTTATCACCAATATCTTCCAAAGACATCGGATGCTCTACACCAATGCCGAAATACAGCTTGATTACATCGCACTGGCGCTCGGTCAAGGTAGAAAGGGAGCGCTCGATTTCACGGCGTAAAGACTCGCGGTACTCTAAGGCAGAATCTGTATTCGGAGTTGCAGTGTTTTCTAATACGTCGAGCAGGCTGTTGTCCTCACCTTCCACGAATGGTGCGTCCATCGATACGTGGCGAGCCGCTACACCTAGCGTTGTTTCCACTTCTTCGGTAGAAATCTCTAACTGATCAGCCAATTCTTCTGGCGAAGGCTCACGTTCGTACTCCTGCTCTAGTTCTGAGAAAGCCTTATTAATCTTATTAAGGGAGCCTACTTTATTCAAAGGTAGGCGTACAATACGTGATTGTTCTGCCAAGGCCTGGAGGATCGACTGGCGAATCCACCATACGGCGTAGGAAATAAATTTGAAACCACGGGTTTCGTCAAATCGTTGTGCAGCTTTAATCAAACCCAGATTTCCTTCGTTGATCAAATCACTCAATGAGAGTCCCTGGTTTTGGTATTGCTTAGCTACGGAAACCACAAAACGCAAATTCGCCTTTGTTAGTTTTTCCAAAGCAGCCTGATCACCTTGTTTGATTCGCTTGGCCAGTTCCACCTCTTCTTCCGGGGTGAGTAGGTCTACTTTACCTATTTCCTGCAAGTATTTCTCTAACGACTGACTCTCGCGATTCGTTATCGATTTTGTGATCTTTAGTTGTCTCATTTACTTAGCCTCGTTGTAGTATCATGTTCAAAATAAAAAACCCGCCCTGCATGTGACAAGCCGGATTTACGCTCGGATTTTACACAGCACCCAATTGACCGCCAGTTAGGAGGGGGAGAACTTGGCTGGAGAACTGAATTACTGTCACAGATAATACTTGTAGAATATTTCAAAAAATCCAAATGCAAAAATAGTCGCAAAAGAGCTAATTGTCAAGCCTATAGTCGAGTTTATTTGCTACTGATTTCTAACAAGCTGAGTATTAGAATAGTTCTATTTTACCAAGTCGAGCGGGAAATTGTAGTAAACACCCGCAAAGATTTGGAAAAATGATCTGTTTCTCTTTTATTGTGTCGAACCAACCAGCTAATTGCTACTATAAATTGGTGGCTAATTCACTGCTTCTCAACGCTATGCCCTAACTATGGAGAGAAAGAAATTTACAATGGAACGGCTTTTTCGGGCCTCTCCTACAATTATGTACAAGTTTTTGTCCACACCGGATTGTCTCATCCGCTGGTTCTGTGATGAAGTGGACATCAATGATAATGAGTACTCTTTCAGTTGGGAAGGAGAAGAAGAAATAGCTATGCTCATCGAGGATGACGAGAATGAGCGCCTCCGTTTTGAATGGGAAGACGCCGATGAAGGCGAGTACCTAGAATTTAAACTGGAGCGATCACCGGTAACCGGCGAAACCATCCTCACCCTTACGGATTGGGCGGATGATGATGAAGTGGATGACCAACAAAAATTGTGGGACACCCAACTTGATCGTCTACGTTCGGCTACCGGTGGTTAATAGCAGCTTATTCTCGTACCAACTCAGGAAATTTAGTCCAGTCCTCCGCTGGTAATTTAATTGGCGGTTGGCTACCTGACCAAGTAAAGGTTGATATTTCTCCCTTTGCATTGTTAATGCGTACGATGGTCTGTTCACTTTCGGCTGGCACCATGCCAGCAGGAGGTTCAATTACTTGAGCCCCTGGCCCGAGCATCGTTACCTTTCGTTCACCGCTGCCTAAGCGTTTTGAGGTGTCGTCCAAGCGTTCCCAGTGGAGCATCACTTCTCCGCCGCTAGGCAGATCAGATATGATTGCTAGTTGTGGTTCCTTAGGGTTGCCTACAGCTGCGGCTACTACAGGGGCATATAGGTTTTTCATCTCCTGGAACAGTACCTTAGGTTCCCCTTCATAATCAATAGCCGACCAGCTTGGAGCGGGCCAACAATCGTTCAATTGCCAAAAGGTAGTTCCCATGCAGTATCCCCAGCGTAGCCGGTGTGAAAGAATAGCTCGCCGAATGCCTTCGTACTGCACCAGCTGAGATTGGTGCACAAAGTCTGGGAAGTCACTGGCGGGTTCGCCGTACTGCTCGGTGAATTTTCCGATCAGACCATTGCCAATATAACTCTTTTGGTGGTGTGCCATTACTGGGCTATCCAGTGCCCACTGGCTGCTATCAGCAAATGTAGCAATGGTAGACATGGCCGGGAACGATTGAAAACCATACTCGTTCATATAGCGCCCAACTTTGGTCTCGTAACCGCTAAAATCATCGGGTCCGTGCCACACTCCCCAATAATGAAGGGTGCCGTTTCCACGTTCAGCTGGTTTAGTGTAGGAACGTAAAGGCGTGGTATGTGTATACGAGCGCTCAGGGTCTTCTTCATGCACCAATCTAGGAATGAGCTCCTGAAACAATTGTTCATAGCTTTTGAACTTGTGCTGATCATCGTCGCCCTGAATATCATATTCCTTTTGCCAACCCCAGTTGCGCATAGCCAGATTAACTTCATTGTTGCCACACCAGGCAATGATACTGGGGTGGTTGCGCAAACGGCGAATGTTTTCCCGTACTTCGGCCTCTACATTTTTGAGGAAGGCTGGGTAAGCCGGATAAGCAGCACAGGCGAACATGAAATCCTGCCAGACCATGAGACCGAGCGCATCGCATTGGTCATAAAAGTGCTCGTCTTCATAAATTCCACCACCCCAAATCCGTATAAGATTGAAGTGAGCGTCTTTGGCCTGTTGCAAAAGTTCGGTCTTTTGCTGCGGCGTAATCCGCGTTAGCATGGCATCTTGCGGAATATAGCTGGCCCCCTTGATAAATATGGGGCGGCCGTTGATCTTAAAAAAAAAGCTGGTACCGTAGGCGTCTGGTCTTTGGATCAGCTCTACTGTGCGCAAGCCAATCTTCTTCTGTCCTTCGTCTACCTTTTCGCCGTCTTTCCACAGTTCGCATACCAGATGATAGCGATGCGGATCACCGTGCCCGTTAGGCCACCATAGTATGGGCTGGTCAATACGGAAATTTATATCCACTTCCTTTTCGGTAGCAGTGAGCTGCCGTTTAGCGTAGAGTTGATTGTTATCTACTCCACGCACGCGGAGCTCATAATCGCCTTCCGTTTCCCGCTTAAGCTGAACGTTGAGATTTATTTCTGCGTAGTTATCAGTTATGTTTTTCTGATGAAACTGGAGGTCCTCTAAACGAGCCTCTTCCCAGCTCTCCAGGTAAACAGGCCGCCAAATTCCCTGCGTCACCAACCGCAATCCCCAATCCCAACCAAATAAAAATTGCGCCTTGCGCGCAAAATTGGCCATGCGCGGTGTTCCTGTATCGTTCACGGAAGTTTTGTTTAAGGCGTAGGGAAAACCAGCAATCGTTTCCGCTAGGGCCTCTTTAGGAGCTGTAAAAGCAACCCGTAGGTGATTACCTTCTTGTTGTAGTAAAGCCGTTACATTCACTTTCCATGACCTAAACATATTATTGGCCTCAAAGAGCAAATGGTTATTGAGGTAGACCTTAGCATAGGTGTCTAGTCCCGCAAAATTGAGCCGGTACTGGCGCCCCGAAGTTAAATCGGGTACGGCAAACGCTAGTTCGTATTCCCAGTTTTGATCACCTACCCACTGAACGACGTCTTCGTTAGTGCCGTAGTAAGGATCAGGAATCAAGCCCGAACGTGAAAGGACTTCCTGCACCAAACTTGGGACACTGGTGCTCAGCTGTTCGGCATCAGGGTAAGCGCTTGCTTTGATCGTCCACCCTTCACTAAGGGCAGTACGTTGAATGTTTTGCGACATAATAGGCGATATCAGCGTGAGAAGCAAGATAAGAGTTAGCCATTTGGGCTTAGTTGCTAAGAGAAGTTCCATACCGAAAGATAC
>ERZ1740059.1792-NODE-1792-length-10673-cov-4.338670_pt1 | contig 10673 bp, 8 predicted proteins | sample MGYA00581744_ERZ1740059 | MGnify/ENA primary metagenome ERZ1740059 (study PRJEB43018, sample SAMN04849738) | marine metagenome | isolation source: floating plastic debris | place: Pacific Ocean | collected 2008-08-28 | study: EMG produced TPA metagenomics... | reverse complement strand
GTGGGGGCTTGATCTGACTTGCTACGCGAAATGCTGATGTAATAGCCAAAGGCCGTGTTAAAACCTACCTTTAGGTTCGAAATACCGTTACGTTCTCGCTCGCTCACTTCCAGGCTGGCAATCCAACGCTGATCGCTGCTGACCTGGTCGCGCAGTCCGTCGAGATGGGCGTTGACGCCTTCGCGGATCAGACCACCCTCCGTCAGATAGAGGGGAGGACTCTCGACTAGGTAAGAGCGCAATCGTTGGCCTAGCTGCTCTAATTCTGGTGGTACGGTCTGTAGCGTTATCAAATGTGGGGAGGTTGCCTGGGCCATCAGAACTGCTAGGTCCGGCAGCTTTTCAAAGGATTCAGCCATCGCGACTAGATCGCGACCGTTGGCTGTTCCCGAGCCGGCCCGACCTGCCAACCGTTCCAGGTCATAGATTTGTTTGAGAATCAGCTGCAGCTGTTGACGTAGCGTGCTGTTATCTACTAGCTCACATATGGTGGTCTGGCGCGCCTGAATTTTTTTGATACTTAAGAGAGGCTGTAGTAGCCAGCGTCGCAAGGCTCGACTCCCCAAGGCAGTTGTGGTTTTGTCCAAGGCCCACAGCAGTGAGCCATGAAAAACGCCATCTCTTACGGTTTGAGTAATTTCTAAATTTCGTCGGGTCTGATTGTCAATGACGAGAAACTCTGTTGTGGTGTAAGTAGATAGGGGCTGTAGTGGTGCAAGACTCTCTTTTTGGGTGTCTTCAAGATAGTTCAGCAAGCCACCTGCCGCTCTGATGGCCAGGGGGAGATGTTCGCAGCCAAAGCCTTCTAGAGAGCGGACGCGATAGCTTTGGAGTAAACGTTGTTTGGCTTCGACCTGGGTAAAGGCGTTTTGAGCACGGAATGTATAACAAAACTGATTGGGGAGTCCTGCTGGTAAGTTGTCTGAGGTTTCTCCCGGACGCAGTAGGACTCCTAAATCTGGAGCATTGGTGGGGACTAATACTTCGGCCGGCTGAAGCCTCATCAGTTCTTGGACTAACGAATCTATCGCTGTGCCTTGGGTAGTGAAAAACTCTCCTGTTGACACATCGGCATGGGCTAATCCCCAGTGTTTATCGGCAATCACCAGGGCGGCTAAAAAATTGTTGCGTTTAGCGGTCAGCATGCCCTCTTCGAGAATAGTTCCAGGGGTGATGACGCGGGTGACTTCTCGCTTGACTAGTCCTTGTGCTTGGGCAGGGTCTTCTACCTGATCACAAATTGCGATCGCAAATCCTTTCTCTACTAATGAGGCGCAGTAGCGGTCTAAAGCATGGTGGGGAATTCCAGCTAGAGGAACTCTCCCGATGGCTTTGCCAGCATCTTTGCTGGTGAGTACGAGCTCTAGCTCACGGGCAATTGCGATCGCATCTTGAAAAAATGTTTCAAAAAAATCCCCAACTCGGTACATCAAGAGGGCATAAGGATAAGCATCCTTGACCTCAGCGTAATGACGCATCATCGGTGTGAGGTCATCTCGATTAACCTGACCGTAGTCGGTATACCGCACCGTATGCTTGAGTAACCGTTCTGGGATATCGATGGTTGGTGTATCGCGCTGGTTGGCGGCGGTTTTAGATGCGGTCATGGGGTCTTTGAACCGTGGGGACTCTCTAGTTCATCTTATGATGTCTGTTCAGGTGCGATCGCTAATCCATGAAAATCCACAAATATGTCGCTAGCGTCTAGAATCATTTGACCGATGCTGATCAATCAATGTTGACAGATATTCAGACGCGTAAATTAACCAAGCTCTTTCGCCTCTATGATGCTAATGACGATGGTGTCTTGGTGCAACAGGACTTTATTACCCTGGCAATGCGTCTGGCTAATCTACGTCGAGGGTTTCAAGTTTCTACAAACTACGACCGGATTTTGGCACATCTGCAGCAAGACTGGACGTGTCTGTGTAAAACTGTCAATCAAAATAACGATGCTCATATCACGCTAGATGATTGGCTGGCTTACTACGACCAAATTTTGGATGACATCAAGCAATATGCTAGTCGGGTCATGACTTTGGTAACGTTGCTCTTTGAAGCCTTTGACCATGACCATGATGGGCAAATCAGTGAGCAGGAATGGATCAGTTTACTATCGCTATTAAATGTGCAGCCGATCTATGCATCGTCTGTATTTCTTAATCTAGATACCAATCAAGACGGTGCCCTTACCCAAGACGAAGTGCTTACCCTGATCCACGATTTTTTCTATGTTAATGAACCTCACGCAGCCGTAAATTTTATGTTTGGGCCGTACTGAATCGAATTTACCGGCTCCTATGGGATAAGTTCTGTTTATCATAGGGGCGGTGTATTTCTAACAGAGCTTTTAATCTTTATATGGTTTCTCTAACGACGCCAGATTCCGAGCGTACTATGTCGACCCAGCTTGCAGCATTGCCGCAGTTATCGCCGGTGCAGTTAGGCTGGTCAACGGAAGAGCGCGTAGTAGCCCGTGCTCACCTGGTGGGTGAACGATTGATCCTCAAGACGTTAGAAACAACGGAGGCACTTTCAACAAATCCGTTGGTTGTGAGAGCAGGTGAGTCTGGCTGTGCTGTACTACTACGCTATGGTGTTGTCGTTGTCTTTCATCTGAATGCAATCGAAGAAACAGGGTACTTAGCTTCACTCCAGCCGTTTGTTAAAGAACCGCTTCCAGAGACTGTATTTGAAGAGTTACTGCTAGCATTTCAGCCTGCCGCTAAGGAACGTTTAGAGCGCAATACATTATGGCTTAAAGACTCTAGCGCAGAGCGATTACAGATCGTGGCAGAAGCCCTGGCAAAAAGCGTTGTTTTAGATTTTTATGAGCAAAAAGTACTTGATCTATTTACACAAATTAAGCCGTTTACTACAGCCATTCAAAACCCTCACGAACGTCCCCCCAAAGAAAGAGAACTGTTGTGCTATATTGGCGGAACTCTGCTGATTCAGCAAAAGATGCTGGGCATTGTAGAAGTTGGCGATAAACCAGACCCGATTTGGGATTTTCCAGACTTAAACCGTCTCTATTTGCGTTTAGAAGATGAATATGAACTACGGGAAAGGTTGTTGATCTTAGAGCAAAAGCTAGCGCTGATTTCTCGAAGTGTTGAGACAGCTCTGGGCATTTTGCAGCAGGGCAGCAGTCATCGGGTGGAATGGTACATCGTAATTTTGATCGTGGTCGAAATTCTGCTGTCGGTCTACGAACTGTGGCTGCAGTAAGTCGTTTTGTCTGTTTCAAGGCGTATATTTGCTGCCGATACGATACACGTGGAAAATATCCAGTAAGGCCTGTAGCTTAGGATATGCTGCTGAGCTGAGTAGCTGTTTCAGGGGCTGATGCCATTATCCATAACGGTCCTCACTTTTTTTCCTAGTCTGCTGCTATTCGTAGCTATGGATAGCGGGTATGTATGGAGCAGCCATAATTATCTAGATATCTAGAAGTCTTTCAGGGAGCACAGTATGGAATTTAAGCCGTTACCGGTCGTCCTGCGAAAGTTTGTCTTTCGAGATGCACTCTCTCAGATTCATGACGCTTACCTTGATCAAGACATTGATGCCGGTCAAGACTCTGCTCAAGTCAAGCTACTCAAAATTGGAGCCCCTGCACATAAACAAGCCTCAATTCCCAGCTACTTTGTGATGAGTAGTGCTCCTCCGAATATCGAAAATGCTCAAGAAATGCAGGAATCAGAGTTGCAAGCAGCAGCCCAGGGGGTGGGGGAAATTGCAAGTTACCTCTACGATGTTTACTCTAGAGCAGAAGAAGATGCTCCCAATCCTGAGCTGATGATTGCTGTCCATGGATACAACAGTAGTCGCAGCTCTGTTCGAGACTGGTACAAAAATATTTATAAGTACATTAATCGGTATGACACAGCGATTTCTCGTCAGGGGAATCAGGTATTTATTGGTTATCGCTGGCCCTCCGAAAATATTGAGCTTCAGCGTCTAGGAGAGGCCTTAAAGGCTTTGCCCCCACTGCCGCGAGACCTAATGTTTATGGGGTTTGTGGGCGCATTGATTTTATTGATTGTAGAAATTGCGGCCTGGGACAAAACGCTTCCAGGCATGTTGCTGGTGTCTATGCTAACCCTGCTTCTGGGGGTATCTGCGATCATTATTACCTTGGTGATCTTACGTATGGTGGTTTATTTTCGCTATCGCTACCGAGCTTAAATTTTTGTTGTGTGTGATCTAGTGGAAGTGCTCTGGCAGATTGACGTCGCTTTGGTTATCTTTAAAGCGGCCGATATCCAACGCCAAAATCCCGATAGTCAAACCTCCTATGAGGACGCGACTAAGTTTTGGCAACAGACTCATCGTAAGATAAAACTCTCTTTTCTTGGACATAGCATGGGAGGCTTTGTAGTCACTAATGTGGTGCGTATTTTGTCAGATGTCTTTGATTCTCGCTCGATTAGTAACCAACCGCCATCGGATGTTGGTTCTGTCTTTCAGTTAGAACGGTTAATCTTAACGTCTCCCGATATTCCCGTTCTCACAGTGATCTCTAGTCGAGCTAATTTTTTGTCATCTTCCCTACGACGATTTACCGAATCTTACTTGTTTAGTAGCGAGGGTGATTTAGCATTGCGAGTGGCTTCGGCGACGGCTAATTATTTTACATTTCCGAGTAGCACAGAGGCCATGGGCTACCGTCTTGGCAATGTGGCTCTAAAAACAACCTATAAAGATGCCAGGGATTACGGCATTATCAATTTGTCTGCGCTAGATGAGTATTTTTTTTATGGAGCATCCCTAGCCGAATCGATTGCCCGTAATCCTGATAAGGTTATGGAACATTTGTTTCTTACCTATAGCTGGTTTAGAGAAGAAGGTTACAACACGCTAGCTCAACTCTTAGAAGACCACATGACAGCTAGTCGATCTGATGTCACAGCCAGCACTCAGCTACAACAACAAGCGGCTAAAATAACAATTGCTGATGTTTTTACCTATTTTGATTGTACTGACTATAAAGACGTTACATTTTCTGTAGAAACAGAGACGACAAGTGAACTGCCCAAGGGGTTGCTAACTCGTGCCAATCGCCGAAAAGCATTAAGTTGGTGGGATTATCTAATGCTAATCATTGACGGTATGCTTGGAAAGCGAGATGTCCATGGTGGCTATTTTCAAGGAAAGTTTACCCAAGCAATGATTTATCGTATTGCATTTTTGGGGTTTACAGGCTATCTAACAACACTAGATGACGAGCCAAACGTTGCCTTTGATCCCCACGTAGCTTTGAGTAAACTGCACATGCAGTGTCGAACGCTGGGAGTTCAAAGCTTTTTGTCTCCTATTCGCTATCGTGTGAATATCCAAGGTGAGAGTCTCAAGGAGAATAAGCAGGAACTGTTAGAAGCGATCGATCAAGAGTCTGCTGAAATATTACAGTCTGACAAGGTAATGAAGTCTCTTAAAAAGCAGGGTTTTGAAGTGATTAGAAAATAGCATGTATGCTGTTGAGGGCTCATTTAACGCTGAGTCCTTTTTGTTAGTATATATGTTTTACTGATGATGCAAAGTCTGCTATATTTTTCTTTTACGTTTCTTGTTGAGATTAACTGCCGGTCTCTTTTAAGTCGTGCCTTTACACCTAAATCTAGAGCCTTCTGATAAAAGCATTAATCAACTGAACAGTGATGATAAAGCATTTCATGATTGGTATCGATTTGTTTTATCGTTCCCACCCCATTTGGTGAGTTATTACTTAAGTAAGTTTAAAGCTACTAAAAAACAGATTGTTTTAGATCCTTTTAGTGGAACGGGTACAACACTTGTTGAATGTAAAAAGCTAGGTTTTTCCTGCGTTGGTATTGAAGCCAACCCGATGGCTCATTTTGCTAGTCAAACTAAGCTGAATTGGGCAATATCGCCACGACTTCTGCTGGACAATGCCGATGAGATTATAGAACAATTTACCCAAGAGCTGAATCACTCTACAGACAGCACACAACACAAATCGCTTGTCATCGACGCACAGAAGCTGCTGTTCAAAAATGCGATTAGTTCACGCCCTCTCCATAAAGTATTGACCTTGTTGCACTGTATCGAGCAGATGCATCATCAGGATTGCTACGATCACGAACGGCTAGCACTTGCTCAAGCTGCTGTAAGGGCCAGTAATATTCGATTTGCACCAGAGGTCGGCATTTCTAGATCGCTCAAAGAGGATGCGCCTGTTATCCAGCTTTGGCAAACAGCCATTAAGACGATGGCTAACGATATAACTCATTTGTCAAGTTTGTCTAATCAGCAAAGAGCAGCTGTTCATACGCTGGTTCATCTAGGAGATGCAAGAATACCTTCTCAATATCTTCCCAAGCATTCCATTGACATTGTTATAACCTCACCACCTTACCCGAATGAGAAAGACTATACTCGGGCGACAAGGCTAGAATCTGTTCTTCTTGGCTTCTTTAAAAATAAACAGGACTTACAGACAATCAAGAAGACGTTGGTCCGCTCCAACAGTCGTGGTATCTATACCCAGGATGATGATGACCTGTTAGTTGAGCGCTATCCGATGGTTGTAGACCTTGCCCAGGAAATTGATAAACGTCGTGTGGAATGGGGAAAATCCAGCGGATTTTCTCGGCTTTATTCTCGTGCGGTAAAACTTTACTTTGGGGGGATGGCAAGACACCTCAAGAATTTGCAGCAGGTTCTACGGCCCAATGCTCAACTGGCTTATGTTGTTGGTGATCAGGCCTCCTATTTGCAGGTGCATATCCGCACAGGGGATATTTTAGCTCACATTGCCCAGGATATGGGTTACAAACTGCTTGAGATTGAGCTTTTTCGTACTCGACATGCTTCTAAAACCGATATGGACCTCTGTGAAGAAGTTGTGCTGCTACAGTGGCCAGGTTCATAAGAATTCATATAATCCATCAATTAGAAAAAACTACGGGCTGAACCAAGTCAATAGTTTGAGTGAGATTACTTTAGATGTTGCTAGACAAAAAATCCTACGAGAGCTCTACGTTGAAGATTTTATTCTTGGTGGTGGACTGGGAGAGACATGAATACAAGAGGCCCGAGCGCAATAAGTGCTCGGGCCTCTTGTATGAATATTGGTTAGGTGTTAACCGCCGACACGAATTAGCTCGACATCAAAAATCAGTGTTGCATTGGGTGGGATGACACCGCCTGCACCACGAGGACCATATCCTAAATCGGGAGGAATGACGAGTGTACGCCGACCACCTACACGCATTGTGGCAACGCCCTCATCCCAGCCTTTGATTACTTGGCCAACGCCGATGGTAAATGAGAAGGGACGGTTGCGATCTCGGCTACTATCAAACTTCTCACCATTTTCCAAGGTGCCAGTGTAGTGCACAGTAACGGCCTGACCTGGAGTTGGCAGAGCGCCAGTACCAACCTCAAGGTCTTCGTACATGAGGCCAGTATCTGTGGTGGTCATATTTTCGTCGGCCATGTCAGTATTGGTTTCCTCAGTAGGTTCCTCAGGGGATAGATCAGATGCTGTTTGCGCTACAAGTGTTGACTTAGCAGCTGTAGCGGCTGTCATATCTGTAGTCAAATTACTGGCGATAGCTTCACTTCCTCTAAGCTGTGTAGCTATTGCAACGACACAGCAAATTGTGAATACCCCCAGACTAATAAAAACTTCTTTCACAGTTCAATCTCCCAGTGCAATAACGCAAGCGCTGATGCGTCAGCTCGCAACCTGCCTCCAAATTGTACGTTACGAAACCTAAAAATTAGGTAGGGGCATGTCACATTCAAGACCGGTACTAGTAATACAGAGTGAATTAGCTGCTCCAGCCGACTCAAGTTTCTAACGCCATTGCTTATTTTCTAAATCTCTGACTTGCCGCTCTAGACGATCCAAGCGACCGCGTAGTTCGTCCATTTCAGCCTGTCTAGGCACTCCAAGATCCTGCATGATGTTACGAATCTGGCGCTGCAGCTGTTCGTCTATAGCCGCTTGGTCGATATTAAACTGTGACATAAAATCATCGACAAACCCTTTGGCTTGCTCCGGGTTGAGCTTGCCATCTTTGACCCAATTTTCGGTCACCTGTCTTAGTTGTTCTGCCACCAGTGAGGTGGTTCCAATACCCAACATCAAAAGCTGACGAAATAAATTGGATGAGTCCATAGCTTAGCTTTAGGGAATGAATGATGAGGCGATGCGTTTAACTGTAATGGGAATCCACTTGAAATCCACAACGTGCCGTTCTTTAATGCTTACAGTTTTAGATACCGCTTCAACTTATATAAACTTATTCTGGCAAACTATTGAAGTATTCGACGGGCGGTTAACCGTATGGTGAAAAGAGTTCTATGGGGTTTAGTGGCTGTATGGGCAGTCATTGTTTTAGTGAGCCCTTCGGTCAATGCTGAAGTAACCTTTGATTCTCAGTCGTCTATGGTCATTGAATGGCTAAAATTTAGAGTAGATGCCACCCAGCGAGATCGCTATTTGGCAATCGATGACGAAATTTGGACATCAGCTCTAAAAACCTACCCTGGCTTTTTAGATAAAACTACGTGGCTTGACCCCAACCATGAGGATGAAGTGATTTTTGTGATTGCTTGGTCTACTCGTGAACAGTGGAAGGCAATTCCTGAAGATGACTTAGAACAAATCAATCAGCGTTTTGATGCGGCTTTAGGCATCAGCTACGATCTGCTTGAATCCAAGGAGTTTACAGTACCTTCGCCACGTAGTCGTTAATGATTCCCGTGCCAGCGCCGCCTTGATTAAATAATTATGCCAAGCTGTCCTCGCTGTCATCAGTCAATATCGGCAACTGCGATTACCTGTTCTAACTGTGGGTTAGAGCTCAAAGCTCACGGACATCCAGGTATTGAGCTTTATCGCTCTCAGCAGGGAGCCTACTTGTGTGATAACTGCAGCTATCATCAAGATGACACCTGTACATTTCCGCAGCGACCCCAAGCCACCACCTGTACGCTCTATCAAAATACTGAAACCGTAGCTCAGCGTTTGACATCGTCTGAGATTTACTCCATTCCCTGGTGGCGTAAGCATCCTGGCTGGCTGCTGTTGGCAGGGATAGTTATGGTGAGTCTTTTATTGACCGTTCTGTAGCCCTGTTTAGACAGTGTTCGACATTGATTGACTGGCTAGTAACTTCGATTACTAACATGAGCAACATGCTGGTCAATGGTTAGCTATAAATACATCGGCTACATGCATCCATAAGTGCAGCAGCTAGACTTCAAAAATATAAAATAACGGGCCTGACGGGATTCGAACCCGCAACTTCCGCCGTGACAGGGCGGTGCTCTAACCAATTGAACTACAGGCCCATGAGGGCGATCTCTATTTTGCTTAGGAATGGTTACTTTGTCAAACCGTTGGCTAGTTTTTTGATGAAATTGGACTTATCCTGCAGCGGCATCATTTTCCCATAGTGGGGCAGCAAAGTTGGCTAGCCAGCGTTTGACCCAAAATGTAGCGCGACAGTCATCTTCGTTATATTTCAAAATGTCGTTGAGATACTGTTCATCTTGACTAGAGAGCCAGTTATCGTACCAGCAGATAGATTGAGCTCCGTTAGCGCTACTGTCTCGCCATTCAAAACCGATCCAGCGGGCAATGTGTTTGAGAGCATAGCTCTCAATAGGTAGGGTGACGGCATCAACGATGCGTTTGTGAATGTCAACAAATCGACTGAGCAATTCATCAATGTCAACGATGCTGCCATATCGTTCGGCCAGCCGTCTAACAGTTTGTGCTTCGTAGGGACAAAAATGATAGATGGGGGACTCTGGGTAGTGAGCCATTACGTGTTGAAACTGTTGCCAGACATTTGCTTCACTCTCTGGCTCCCGAGCCATCAAAGGGATAAACGTTTCAGTCTGGGTTTGGGTATTCACTACCAAAATTCCATGTAGATAAACTAGATCTTTATCGGGAGCTGCTTCTATATCGAAATACAGTTCAATGGGAGCATTGGGCAGCTCTTGGGGCGACAGGGTAAAACATCGGTTGGCGTCAGTACGTGCGATCGCACTTCCAGATAGTTTGGCTTGAGCTTGATGGACCAATTTTTCTGCCACCTTTAATTCAAAACCTGACGCCTGAGCTAAACTAGCAGGCTGATTTTGGGCTAAGGTCTCAACCGTCGTCAGTCCTAGTTTTTCTAGGTGACGATAGCGATTAAGAGTTACTCCAGGTAGCAAGGACAGGTGGTTTTGAGCCTGGGCAACATCGTAACAGTGGTTGAGCCAAACACACATGTCACATCGACTGCGACTGATAAAAACGTCAGGGGTTTTGTCTGCTGTTAGGACCGTTTTACAGGTGTCAAGCAGTTCTAGCAAAACAGGCCACTGTCGTTCGATATCGATAGCATAATGACGCTCTCTTAGACGTAGATGGGCCTCTCTAGGAATAACTCCCTGCCAAGCCGACAGCACATAGGCATGGAAGACCGCAGTCAGCTGATACTCCTGTTTTGGCTTTTTGCCCAGTTTGACGTCTAGCGGAATATAGTGCCAGTTGCCCAGCCATGAAGCTCCAGGCTGTTTGATCCAAAGATCGGGTTGACTGACGTAGCCAATCGAGCCATCTTCATTCATAGCGGCCATGGTGCCTCGACAAATATGGTCGACACCTTGCTGCATCAGACTAAATGTTTCTTGAGCGG
>ERZ1740059.1791-NODE-1791-length-10683-cov-8.505645_pt1 | contig 10683 bp, 6 predicted proteins | sample MGYA00581744_ERZ1740059 | MGnify/ENA primary metagenome ERZ1740059 (study PRJEB43018, sample SAMN04849738) | marine metagenome | isolation source: floating plastic debris | place: Pacific Ocean | collected 2008-08-28 | study: EMG produced TPA metagenomics... | reverse complement strand
GGAGTTAGGAGTTGGGAGTTACCGTCGAGATTAAATTTTTTCTAATATAAAACAGATGTAAATAAAGTCATCTCTTGTATTCATATCCATTAATGACAATTTGTATATATTAGAGTGGAAAAAATTGACATTTGAAAATTATCGTGTATTACTGTTTTTCTATTCGGTAATTCTATGGGCACAGAGCAATGTAGGCTATCAAACGGGGAGTAACCCCGAGATAGAACCTTAATTTAGGGGCAGGATTTAAAACAAGTTATGGTATAAATAAATATACTATTTAAATATTCAAATTTTTTGAATATTAGTTTAAGACTTGCCCACTAAAAATATAGAATCAAGTTATAAGATAACCTGCGTTACAAATAAAGCTACAGTAACGTCCGCAAATTTTCGTTAGAATGCGTAAATTTAACAGCTTTTTGTAAGTAGCATGCACTGGCGCATTAAGGTAAGTGATATACGCCGTAACCCATCGCTAATTTGCTTTTTTACGAATTTCCTCATCTGCAAACGCATACCAAATTTGACCAAAAGTCTGTTGTGTAAGTTTCCCTTGTCTTTCTCCAGGAAATAATCGGTCAAATTTACGGTTTGTATCTCTATTTAAATCTTCAATAGTATAATTACCAAACTCTCTTGCTTGCGTTTGTTGTTTCCAAGTTTCATAATCTCGCCCGCTATAACTTCCCAATTTTTGTCGAGTTTGCCTACTCAGATTAGCTTTTTCTAGTTTATCGAGCAAGTCTTGGGCAATACCGTACCATTTCTTCCGCAAAGATTCGTCTTCTGCACTACTGCTTAAAGTTCGTCCGCGAGCTTGGGGATTTTGAGTATAAAAAATTTCATTTACCGTGCGGTTAAAAAATAATTCGGGAATTTCCAACTGCTGACGACGGCGTATAATTTTTCCAATATTGTTTGTTTCACCACGGCTTAATCCTGTCTCGGAATTATTATCGTTACCGGGCAAACTAGGTAATTCAACTGAAGGTAATTTCGGTAAAGAAACAGTGGGAAGGGAAATAGAGGTAACAGCATTGAAAACTCCACTTATTACTGCCCAAGTACCCGCAAAAACTAAGACAACAACACTAGTACTTACCAAACTGACGAAAAAGGGGCGCAGCCAAATAGGTAGATGTATTACTTTGGCGAAAGCTTGAGTTTTGTTGTGAAATTTAGTCGCAACGGCACCGGCATTTTTGTATCCGGGAGCAACTAGAGCTGTATGAATCTTACTAATATTCGGATTTACTTTTTTAGCAGGAGTATAAGTACCAGTAGAAGACTGTAAATCTTTTAAAACTTGTTCGGCGCTTTGATATCTGTCGCTAGGTTTATAAGCCACCATCTTCTTCAACACCGCTTCAAAGTTGGGACTAACTTTGATTTCTTCTCCCCAACGCCACTTACCTTGATAACTATCGTAAAGTTTTTGTGGTTCCTTGCCAGTAAGTAATACCAGCGCCGTCACTCCCAAAGAATACAAATCGCTGCTGTGAAAGGCTTTACCTTGACGTAATTGTTCCTCCGGTGCATAACCCTTCTTACCTAATAACGTGCGATTTCCAGGCAATTTTGTAACCCAGAATCCTTGAGAAGCCGGTAATTGCTTAACGCCACCAAAGTCAATTAAAATCGGTACATTATCTGTTCGTAAAATCAAATTATCCGGTGAAATATCGCGGTGAACTACATCTTTCGAGTGGATGTAATCCAATACTGGTAGAATTTGCGTTAGTAAGTTAAATACTTCTTCTTCGCTGAAACACTCTGCGCTCGCCAGACGTTTGTCTAATAAATCTTGATAATTTTCACCCTCAACATAATCTTGTACCAAAAAGAAAAAATCTTTATTGCGTAATTTTACCTGTAGCGAAAAGTGTAAGCGGGGTATTTGGGGATGCTGAAGCTGTTTGAGCACATTTGCTTCCCTTTCAAATAATTCCTTTGCTTTGTGTAAATCTTTCTCTTCTTCAACTTGGGGTGCAAACTCCTTGAGTACACACTTTCGGTTGGATTCCTTTATATCTTCTGCCAAATAAGTACGTCCAAAACCTCCCTGCCCAAGTTGACGTACAATTTTATAGCGATCGATAATAATCTCCCCAGAAGGAAGAGGCAAAGGTTCGCCACATACAGTACAAAAGCGGTTGTGTGAATTGTTTTCGTGGTTTCTAGTGCAATAAACCTGCATGATGCCCAAAAATGAAAGGGTTTTTGTTAATAACTACAACGTCGTCAGATGAATTTACGTATATTTATCGGTTAATTGTTAGTTGCTCGCGGAATTATTAACTAAGAATTAATCGATGCCCCATGCCCGATTCCCTATCTAATAAATGGTTATAATAGGATTTTTTTTAAAATTACAACAAGCGCTATGAACTACAAACAGCAAAGCCAACGTGCAATTGAGGGATTTGAAAATTTTTTACATACTTCTCTGGAAACTTTATTACAAGAGCATCTTGACAAAAATCCTGGTGCGGAAGTAGTAACATTATTTCACGATGTAGCCGCAAATGTACCGGCATATAAAGCTTTTTTAACACAACAGCAAATTAATCCCGATACTATTCAAACTTTTGAAGATTTTCAAAAATTAACACCACTTACCAAAGAAAACTACCTCAAATGCTATGCTTTAGCAGATTTCTGCCGCTACGGAAAAATAGAAAGCTGTGATATGATAGCGGCTTCATCAGGCTCTACAGGTAAACCTACATTTTGGCTGCGCTTCTTTACGGATGAGTTGGCGATCGCTACTAGATTTGAACAAATATTTTACGATAGTTTTTTTGCCGATACCAAACCGACTTTAGCTGTAATTTGCTTTGCTTTGGGAACTTGGGTAGGAGGAATGTTCACTACTAATTGCTGTCGCTATCTTTCCAGCAAAGGTTATCCTATTACCGTAATTTCACCAGGTTCAAACAAAGCAGAAATTTTACGAGTAGTATCAGAATTAAGTCCAAATTTTGAGCAAACTGTGCTATTAGGATACCCGCCTTTCCTGAAAAATGTTATCGATACAGGTATTGCTAGCGGCATGGAATGGTCACAATATAATATCAAATTTGTGATGGCGGGAGAAGTATTTAGCGAAGAATGGCGGAGTTTAGTGGGGGAAAGAATTGGATCTCAAAACCTCTGTTATGATTTTGCTTCCCTTTACGGTACAGCGGATGCAGGAGTTTTAGGTAATGAAACGCCCCTAAGTATTCGGATTCGGCAGTTTTTGGCAGAAAATCCTGATGCTGCCCGTACTTTATTTGGAGAATCTCGTTTACCGACATTAGTTCAGTATGACCCGATGAATCGTTTTTTTGAAGTCATACCAAATTCTTCGGATTCTTCTAATCAAGAAGGAATTTCCAGAGGTACGCTATTATTTTCTGGAGACAATGGAATTCCCTTGATACGCTACAACATCTTAGATAATGGGGGAATAATTACTTATGAGGCAATGCTTCAGTTTTTATCTGAATGGGGATTTAACCCGACAGAAGCATTATCAAATTCCAGAGGAATTCGTAATTTACCTTTCGTTTTTGTATTTGGACGTTCAAATTTTACAATTTCCTACTTTGGCGCGAATATCTACCCAGAAAATATCACAGTCGGTTTAGAGCAACCTTTAATCAAAGATTGGGTAACGGGTAAATTTGTGATGCAAATACAAGAAGATGCCGATAAAAATCGTTTTTTATCCGTAGTTGTGGAATTATCTCCCGGAGTTGAAGCAAGCCTTGAGAAAAAACAAACTGTAGCCGATTCTATTCTGACTCAACTTAAACGTCTTAATAGTGAATTTGCAAATTACGTTCCCCCAGAATATCAAATGCCACAAGTGGAATTATTGCCAATGGGAGAACCTGAGTATTTTCCTCAGGGTGTGAAGCATCGTTATACACGGAGTTGAGGAGACAAGGGGACAAGGGGATGGATAATTATTAACAATTAATAACTAACAACTAAATTACTTTGGGCATAACAAAATAAAAACCGAGTTTTCAAATGAAAACCCGGTTCAAATATAATATATAGACAAAAATCAAAATTTTATACATCAAGGCTAATTTTACAAGTCTGGAGGCAAAATAACGTTATCGATGACGTGAATCACACCATTGTTAGCTTTGATATCAGGTTGAACCACGGTAGCATCATTTACCTGTACACCTGTAGCTGGATCAACTTTTACGCTAATTGGTCCACCTTCAATGCTTGTAACTTCACCAGAACTCAGATCTGTGGAAAGTACTTTACCCTGTACTACATGATAAGTCAGAATCTTCACCAGTACTTCTTTGTTTTCTGGCTTCAACAAATCTTGCACCGCGTCTTGTGGTAGCTTCGCAAATGCTGCATCGCTGGGTGCAAAAACTGTAAAAGGACCATTTCCTTTCAAAACATCTACCAAACCTGCTGCTTGCAAAGCTTGAGTCAGCACTGTAAAGGAAGGGTTTGATGAGGCTATGTCAATAATATTCTGGTTCTCAGTTTCCGCTGATGGCTGAGTTGGTTGTGTTTCTGCACCCGGTGGAGCCATGGGAGGTGCAGCTGGGATTTCTTCGGGTAAAGGAGCAGTTGGTACTGTTTGGGGATCTGATGGTAGTGGTGCCGGTGCCGTTGATGGTGCGCTATTTCCACAAGCAGCACGGTTATAAGGACACTCATCTAAAATGCTAGGTCTAGGATTGAGCGATCCACCACCTTGGGCTAATAAAGTCTTATTCGGCTTATTGCTCTTGAAAGTGCCTATAACTGCTTCGCTACTGTTATCAACACTCTCTCTAACTGTTAGACTACGGTTATAGGTCGTCTCTGTAAAAATACTGGACTTAGGATTGAGCGCGTTATTTGCCCTCACTGGCAATCCAATCAGTAGACTGATGCCTGTCACTCCCACTATGCCAGTTAAGTTGGTCAGCAAATTGCTGTAGTATACCTTCATATTAATTTTATCTGGCTTTAATTCCACACTTTACATTAAAAACTTATAACATTTTCTTAGGCAAAAAATCTAACTAGCAGGGTTACATTTTTACTGCTTTGTGCTAACCTCTATTGTAATCTATTTATCAAACAATCATTCTATTGATTTTGATTTACAGTCATATATCAATCTTTGAGTACTTGCGTCTTTATTTTTACATACTTCATTTACGATAAATTTTACTTATAATTATTGCAGCACAGGGTCATTCTCATTAGATATTTTATTTATATATAAATTAAGTCGATATAAGCGAAATCTAGAAAATAGTGTAATTATTTAATTATTTTCGGTAATTTATTCACTATTAATTTTATCAAAATTCAGATGTGAAAGCCTTAGTCTTATCGAGAATAAGCATCTTTCGTCTTTATAAAAATTTTCTTTGTTGAAATTTTTGATTAAGAACAATATTAAAGTTTAAGCATTTTTTAATAGTAAAAAAATAGAAGCGTTTGATAACTCAAGTTAGATTATTTACTAGAAAATAGCTTTTTCATTCAAAATAGAGTCAGTATATTTTCGGCAATAAGTATAAAAATAAGCCTTCGGACTTTTAATTTATGACTTGAAATTATTCTTAACAAAAATAAAGTTGTAGAATTTATAGGTCAATAAATTATCGACAAGCTAATTATGTTAGAGCTGTACCAATTTGAACTTTCTCAATACTCAGAAAAAGTACGTTTTATCTTAGATTACAAAGGTCTAGAATACCGCAAAATAGAGGTAACACCAGGAATAGGACAGGTAGAACTATTTCAGAAGACAGGACAGCGTCAAGTACCCGTACTAAAAGACGGTAGTCGATATATCCCAGATTCTACGGAAATAGCTAAGTATATAGACGCACAGAATCCCGAAAATCCCCTGATGCCGCAAGATCCCAAACTTCGGGGATTATGCTTAATGATGGAAGAATGGGCGGATGAATCCATCGGCACTAAAAGTAGAAAAGCGTTATTTTCTGCTATTAGTAAAGACCAATCTTTCCGTAAATCTTTGTTGCCTAATTCAACGCCAGACGTTCTGAAAAGCTTGGTGGAGGGAGTGCCTAGCGATCTACTGCAAGTTTTTGGCTTGGGAGTAGGTTACAGCCCCGATGCGGTAAAAGCTGCCATGGGAGATTTACAGCAAGATTTGGAAGCTTTGACATTAATCTTAGAAGATAGCCCTTATTTATTAGGGGATGAACCATGTCTTGCTGATTTTGCAGTAGCGGGTTTATCGATATTGTTAAAGTTTCCAGATGGTGATTATTTAGATTTACCAGAAACAATAAAAGGTAAAGGAGTACCTGGTTTAGCAGACAATCCTATTTACCAAGCATTCTTTGAGTGGCGCGATAAACTTTACACTCAATTTCGCAAGCCAATAATTGGTTCCCCTCGTAACACTCCGAGTGCGCCAACATCTATTCAGATTGAATAAATAATGAGAATGGGGCATAGGGCATAGGGCATAGGGCATGGAGCAAATTAGAATTAAATATTCTCAACTTCACGGTCTAATTATCAATTACTATAGGATTCCGGCGTTGAATTTAAAAACATGCTGAGATTCAAACGCTTATATAGTAAGGCTAGAGCCTAAAAACTCTTTGATAAATCAAATCGGATTCCTATATGTGTCGATTGATAATTGATAGTTGAAAATTAATAATTGTTAATTCCTCCATGCCTCGGGCTTATAAAGCCCAATTGGGAATTCCCAATTATATTTATATTTATATCAAAATTTTTATCGCATAATTTATACAGTATGATTAAAATTCTTTAAAGAAGAACATATAAACTAATGAACTTATCTATATGAATTCTAGACAACCCTTAGGTTCAGTTATACAAGGTTCTTTAATAGGGGGATTGGAAGTCAGATTGCACCCCGATATTTTAGTTGAAGATATGCGGGTAGGTAAGTTTCTCGTTGTTCAAGGGGTGCGATCGCGATTTTTCTGTATGTTGACAGATGTGGCATTAGGGATTTCCAATCAGAGGATTGTGGCTTATCCTCCGAATTGGGAAGATACTTTGATGCGAGAAATTTTAGCGGGAAGCGGTACTTACGGTACTATCAATCTTGCGCCGATGTTGATGTTTACTCCCGATAAGAATGAATCCGATTTTGATATAGATGTTAAGTCTGCAAAGTTGAAAGAGGCTGTAAATACTAGTTTGGCATCATTTCAGGCCCAAACTAGTACTTCAATGGAATTAATGCCGGTTAAAACAATCCCGACTCATTTTAGTCAAGTTTACGACGCTTCCGAAAACGACTTTCGCCGAGTATTTGGTTGGGAAGACGACCCACAAAGGAAGAATTTCTCCATCGGAAAACCATTGGATATGGATGTACCCGTTTGCATCGATTTAAATAAGTTTGTGGAAAGAAGTAATGGCGTTTTTGGTAAATCTGGAACGGGTAAATCCTTTTTGACGCGCTTACTTTTGGCTGGAACAATTCGTAAGAATGCAGCGGTAAATTTAATTTTTGATATGCACTCCGAATACGGGTGGGAAGCGGTTTCCGAAGGTAAAAATTTGAGTACCGTTAAAGGCTTAAAGCAGTTATTCCCCAACAAAGTAGAAGTTTACACCCTAGATCCAGAATCCACAAAACGGCGTGGAGTACCTCATGCCCAAGACCTTTATTTAAGTTACGACCAAATCGAAGTAGAAGATATTAAGTTATGTTCTCGCGATCTGGGACTTTCCGACGCGAGCATTGATAATGCCAATATTCTTCACGCCGAATTTGGTAAATCTTGGATTGTTCAGCTGCTGAACATGACAAACGATGAAATCAAAGCATTTTGTGAAGAAAAGCGGGGACACCAAGGTTCAATTACTGCCTTACAGCGCAAGTTACTGCGGATGGATAATTTGAAGTATATGCGTGCTGCTTGTCCGCATAATTATATTACTCAAATCATGCGTTCCCTCGAAGCTGGGAAAAACGTTGTGGTGGAATTCGGCTCTCAATCGGATATGCTTTCCTACATGTTGGTGACGAACATGATTACGAGGCGCATTCACCAACAATATGTTCGTAAAGCGGAAAAGTTTTTGCAAACTAAAAATCCCGTTGATAAACCATTACAATTAATGATTACTATTGAGGAAGCGCACCGTTTTCTTGACTCGGCGATAGTACAAAGTACAATTTTTGGTACAATTGCCCGTGAAATGCGGAAATATTTCGTCACTCTGCTAGTAGTAGACCAAAGACCTTCAGGGATAGATAATGAAGTAATGTCCCAAGTTGGTACCCGCATCACCGCCTTACTTAACGATGAAAAAGATATTGATGCGATTTTTACAGGAGTTTCCGGTGCTGGTGGCTTGAAATCAGTTCTAGCAAAATTAGACTCGAAACAACAAGCATTAATTTTAGGTCATGCCGTTCCCATGCCAGTAGTAGTACGTACTCGTCCCTATGACACGGAATTCTACAAAGAAATTGGCGATCCCGATTGGGAAGGAAAATCAGACGAAGAAGTATTCGCTGCAGCCGAATTAGCAAAAGCAGATTTAGGGTTTTAATCAATTAGTACCACCGGAGTTAGTAAAATTATTTACCCCTATTGCCTCCATGTTTCTATCTCTACAAATGTGGTCTAGTTTCCTTGACGCGATTTTCAAATTATGACAGTTTAATTAGGTAGGCATAAATAAACCAAACTATATAAAAGAATGTTTTTAGCTTCAAAGGCTTATTCCTACTCACTACTCCCTTGTCATGGGTGCCCGTCATAAGGATAATTTTTACCACTTACCTACTTAATATCATTCATTGTTGTCTGCAATATATCCATTGAGATGAATTTTGTTAAGTTTTATTCACGACTCATTTTATAAAATGATACATTGTAGTATAATAACTTTTCCATATTTAAAACCAGCCGTCCGGTAGAGCAGCATTTGGCTGGGAACAGGGAAAATACTGATTAAACGACAATTAACTAACTACAAATTCACAATTACTCATTCCGAAATATATTTATTTAGTAACATCCACCCATGACAAATCTCCTTAAGTTCGGTTATCCGGCTATTTGCGGAGAACCGGATTGGCTTTTTTCACGTCACTATAGATATATAGCGCGCAATCAAAAAAGGATACTAGTTCTCTTTTTTGGCAAACAAACACGGAATGCACTATAATGGAAAGATTTATTTGAAGCTCTTTACTATCGACAAAATTTGTCGTAATATTAGATTAAGTAAAACTCATACTGACTTCATATTTTTCTTGTCGCTATTAGTGACTAAGGTAAGCAGAATAAATTTTTGAAACCATAAAAGTTTACTTCTAGGGGATTGATAAATTGGGGGAGGCAGAGGAACTGATGGGGAAGGTTCGCCGTCTGTAAGATCTCTGTATAAATTAGGGGTTGAAAGTTGGTATTTCTTACCAGTTCCGCTACTGATATATTTATTTTCCGCACCCTCCCTAGTAATTAAATACTCATCGTATTTACGGAGTAGAGGAAATCGCACCAATGCCCATCGAAAACACTGTAACAGAAAAAAACAACACCAAGTTTACGGCTGATATGGTGCGAACCTATCTGCGCGAGATTGGTAGAGTACCTTTGCTTACCCGCGAGCAAGAAATTGTTTTCGGGAAGCAGGTGCAACAGATGATGAAGCTTGTCGAAGCAAAAGAGGCTTTAGCGAAGAAGCTAGGGCGCGAGGTTAGCTTAGAAGAATGGACTGAGGAAGTTAGTTTATCCCAAACAGAACTGAAAAAGACGGTTCTCGAAGGTAAACGGGCTAAGCAGAAGATGATTGAAGCTAACTTGCGCTTAGTTGTGGCGATCGCGAAGAAGTACCAGAAGCGAAACATGGAGTTTCTGGATTTAATCCAGGAAGGAGCTTTAGGATTAGAGCGCGGTGTAGAAAAATTTGACCCTATTCGTGGTTATAAGTTCTCCACTTATGCTTACTGGTGGATTCGTCAAGCGATTACTCGCGCCATTGCACAGCAAGGACGAACTATTCGCTTACCAATTCATATTACCGAGAAGCTGAATAAAATTAAGAAAGTACAGCGCGAACTTGCTCAAAAATTAGGGCGGTCGCCATCTCCAACAGAAATTGCTTCTGAGTTGGCTCTCGAACCAGCACAGATTCGGGAATATTTGAATATGGCGCGTCAACCAGTTTCTTTGGATGTGCGAGTGGGTGACAACCAAGACACCGAGTTGCAAGAAATGCTTGAAGACGATGGTCCTTCACCGGAGTATTATACAACTCAGGAATTCTTGCGCCAAGACTTGAACAACTTGTTAGCCGAGCTTACCCCTCAACAACGGGAAGTGTTGACTTTACGCTTTGGACTAAATGATGGTAATGAAATGTCCTTAGCAAAAGTCGGAGAACGTTTGAGTCTCAGTCGCGAAAGAGTTCGTCAATTAGAACATCAAGCACTTGCTCATTTACGTCGCCGTCGCGGCAATGTTAAGGAATATGTCGCGAGTTAATAGTTTGATGTAGCTTTATTATTAGGTAATGCGTCTTCCACAAGGGAGGCGATTTTTTTGTGTAATTGTAGGATGTATAACATTTGAATTTAATAGAAATGGTCGCCTTTTTCTTGTGGGGGCACGTGAGCTTTTGACTAATTAAGAAGGTAATAATGAGGCTTGTAGTGACAATCGCGGCAATTCCTCTTTA
>ERZ1740059.1790-NODE-1790-length-10684-cov-9.951171_pt1 | contig 10684 bp, 7 predicted proteins | sample MGYA00581744_ERZ1740059 | MGnify/ENA primary metagenome ERZ1740059 (study PRJEB43018, sample SAMN04849738) | marine metagenome | isolation source: floating plastic debris | place: Pacific Ocean | collected 2008-08-28 | study: EMG produced TPA metagenomics... | reverse complement strand
TACCAAGTTAGGTCAGTACCAAGTTAGGTCAGTACCAAGTTAGGTCAGTACCAAGTTAGGTCAGTACCAATAACGTTGTTAGTAAAGTTATTATGGTGCAATGAGAAAATCTACTGGTTTTTCCGCTGAATTTGCTTTGTGGTAACGTGTGTGGTGGTATAGGTAGAGGAACGAATAAAATGCTACACTACCATAGTTTGATGCTTGGCTATATAACAGGGCTACACACGGTTACACGGAGTTGACACAGTATCCATAGTAATAACCAACCTTTATTTCATGCACTGGGTTTATCTTCAATTTTTCCTCCAAATCAGCGCTTCCATCCTGATCTTTAGTGTCTACAATGATATACATGTATGTGTAGAATACTAACAAAATTTCAAGGTTAGACAACTTGACGCAGCTAGCAGAAGATGCCAAAGATGTTGTCCTCCGGAAGGCAATCAGTCATGAGAATGTAACGAGACTAATTAAACTTTCCCACAGAACAAAATCTATCGCATCATTAGCCTTTCAAGCTTAATTAGTGTAGTAACTTATTTTTCGATGAAAAGTTTCCCACCATCCAATCATATGGTTCAATAGTAGATCTATTTTGTGTTTTGGTGTTGTTGGAAGATTAATGCCGTGCCGTGGTATAATTTATGCCTGGCTAAATAAAATAAAACACAACAAATTCATAATTAATCCCTACCTTGGTAATATGGTAATATCAAAATGCAAGTTGATTAAAGTCAAGCGGCGAGCTGACTACTCATACATACTCATACAGGTGCGCTGCGACTGACAATTCAGATACATGTATGCATACTAGTAGTAATATACATATAATATGAGCAAGGTATCATTGGACAGAATCACGGTAGTTTTATTGGCCTGTCCCAAGCTAACTGCAAAGGAGAACCTTTTACCTCCCATACCCTGGTGATTAGATAAAAGAAGCGATATCAATCAGGACGGCTGGTCTTACCACTAGGCATTTGTGAGGTGTTCCCTTCATCTGACATAGGATGCGTTGTGACAAACTTGGTGTAGAGCGCCATCTGTTGGTCATTCATGGTGCCAGAGTGCACCGTTTGGAGATGTTTGGCGAACTCTGAACGTGACCTAAACACAGCTGGACACACAAAACATCTCATCATGCCTGCCGACTCCTCTGACTGGTCATGCTTCAGCATTGCCTAATAATAAAAGGAAAAGAAGTGTTAACCTGGAGGGAGTATTAAACACTAATATTGGCCCTGTTGCTACAACAGAAATGAAGTTTTTGTGGTACCTCTACCGGCTGGCTTGGTGTACTGACAGGTTCTACAGTCATATTACCTGAAACTATATACATCCTATATAGCTGTTTATCCACCAGGTACGCTTATGTACATTTCTACATATCGTGTATTTACAGCATGTTCACCATTATTACATTGTATATATAATGGAGCCACAATGTTATACACGTATGACTAAAACACATTAGTTTGGAGTAAACCACCTTTGTTTACACTCTTTTGCATGCTGCCACATGAATCCATCGCTTTTTCCTCAACTTTTTCACCTAGTCCCCAGTGGTCCGGGATGGGTGGCGATAAGTGAAGTGAGAATACAGAGATAATACTATTGTCATTCTCTTACTTTTCTTTTATGGATACCCATCGGTGTTTGAAAATTTCGCAGTAAACCCATTATTTCTCTAGTATACCTAAGCGCTTTTACGTCAAAAGTCGATACCCTTCATAACGCTAAATATCATAAGATGGTTATATATCTAAAGAAGCATTATATCATTGACAAAGGGATTTTTGGCTCTCAGTAATTAAGCTACAGCCAGCTTCTGGAGTCAGTAAGTCTTACACAGAATTCTCTCGTGTTCCCCGCCGGCGGCTGGTGATATTGATGGTAGAGCTCACTTAGTTACATTATAAAACATTAAATAATTTGGCAGCTATTTGGTTTGATGTTAATCTGCTAATGAATCAAAGTTTGTAATTAAACAATTAGCTCTACCAAGCGTGCGCAGGAGTGCTACGTTTTTAATCAGATTTTTGAGGGAGGTTTCGGGATGAGCTCTCGAAAATTTTTCCAGGAACGTGAGGCTAAATAATGATGTGAAGCGGTTCAAAATGCCTTAGCAGCCGTGAGTGCATATTCATTATAATCATCATGGAAATCTTCCCTGTCCTCGACACCGTAATTGGGATAAAATATTGTATATATAAATCTATATTTGGTTGATGACTATATAAGATAATAGCGATTACCTATAACCATCCCATTGAAATACACTAATTTACAACAGAATTTAATACTGGTTTTCTGCCATCTAAATCAAGTGATCAAGTTGCGGAACAAAGATTGGAGTTTCAGTTGATTAGTATCCAAGTGTCCTTCATTACTCATCCCAAGGCCCCTGGCGAATTCTTGAAGAATTGAACTTTTTCTTACATCTATAACTCAAACCAGAAGTTTTGTCATTTCATGGCAAAGACAACACTCAAGTGGAAAAGAATCTCTACCCTTTTATCTTCCTGCTCCGATAAATGGGAATAGGCCATAAATTGTAGAGCTTTGTATGTTGCAACCTCTCATTAATTTATCATAATTACCACGTTATGGTGTAATTTTTGTTTGACTTGGCAAAATTATTTGAAGTGTGCCAAAATATGTGAATCTGATTTTGAGGGTTATTTCACTTTTTGGAAGTGATACGTGTAATTAATTAGTCAAAATAATTAATGATTCTTTGCTTCACCAGTTTCATTTAAATGCCAGTGAATACTATCAAAGGTTTTCCTGTCAAATGCCAGACGAGTGATCACACAGAGTAAGAATGTATGTAAAGGGAATGTTGCACTTTGCAAACGACAAATATTTATCTGATCGTACTTTGATAAGATAAAACATCTTCGAGTATGTTAGAGTTGCGCCATCTATGAAACAGAGATGACCACTCCTACTCAAATTTATAACAATCCAATATAGCCAGGCCAAAGCAAGTGGTGATGATGGTTTTGAAAGCTAACCTAGTGAAAAATAGACCAACAAGTGAATCATACAGGACAAGTAACCAAGCACATTGAGCTCATTTTAAGAATTAATAGGGAATACAGAAAACCTTGATTGTGTTTTAGGTTATATATTTTCTTCCCATCTTGACACAACAGTAGGAGTTACCTGAGACGATGCTGCTGGTTGAGGGAGTGATGGTGACCCAGAACTAGGTCTCACATGTATCTCCTTAAAGTGAGTGTGAAGCGCAATAGTTGACTTGAAGTATTGGTTACATCCCTTCTTCCAACACAGATAACCAGGTCCTCTTGGGGTGGCCTTCATTTCGAGGTGCCCTACAGAATAGCAATTTACATATATAAACAGTGCAAAACTTGTTTGCGGCGTCCATTCCCACCCACGAGTTCGCATCGTGTGAAAGCTGTCAAGCACAAGGTGCATGAGAGGTTGATAATATTACTATGACGCTAAAAAAAGTGAAAGGAAAGCACATCAAATTACCTAGCTCGTTTTGATGCTGGCACAGTTCATCAAAGTCAGTAAATGTCTTGATGCATGTCTGACATCGGTAAATCTCTTCCACTTCTACAAAAGATACAAAAGTCTAATAAGTAGTTTTGGCACAGACATAATGCATAGTGTAATATATGCTGTTATCAAATATCTCGATCTAGAGAGTCGCAGAGGAGTAGTCCATCTTTTATAATAGAGAGTTGTTCACCCCTTTGTTCTGAGAACATAATCCCTAACTTTATAGCTGCAGTGCCAGAATTGCTGAGCAAGACACTTTGTAATGAATGAAAAGTATGAAATTACGGTGAGGTTGGGTAATAACATAAAGACTATACCTTCATCTCTGGTATTCTTTCTACGAGCAGACATATCGACAGTACTCATCAATTTCTTGACACCTTCCTCATTGACATTGTGAGTTGTGAACAGATGTTTCTCCAGGGCGTCCATAGTCTGAAGTTTATCTGAGCATAACGGGCACTGCAGACAAGCGCCACCTATAGATGAGTGTTTGGCTGTCACATGGGCCCTCAATACTATGTCACTGTGTGTAGTATATGAGCACTGAGTACACGATTTCTCAACCGTCTCCACCCCAGCATCAACATCTAAAACAAAGAAGACATAAGTTACTCATAAGATAAAGCAGTTGAAATTTCTTTATGAAGTGTTGATGAACTCGGCCTTCGTACATGTGAAAACTATGGTGGATCTTGTTAGGTAAGGATGTCATAACTTTTACGATTGGCCTGGAGTAGGTCCCATGTTACCATACATTACATCAATGCTGAACTTGCTACGGCTGATGAGATGCATTGGTAAAAAATGACAACGTTGAGCAGACAGTGTGTTGGTGTAATATTAGCCAATATTTGAGGCCTGATTGCGCTTTGTTTCAAAATATTCCCCATAGGCCCCATAACCTAGATACTCTAGAGATAACAACGAACTTGGGCGAAGTGATAATAACGTGGCACAGAATTAGTGTTACTAGACAATTAGATAACAGCATAAAGAATTTAAAAATCATTGACACTGCCTAATCAAAGACTATGGTCACATCTTGACATCTGGATGTAGTTGATTATAGTGTTATTATACACATGTTTCTGTAATGATTTCTCAGTAAGGTATGGTGGTAAGCTACCAAGCTTTCATTAGATCACACATACCAAAAGGCAAAACAGGTTGTTAATTAAGGAAATTATGTGATCAGATAATAACAGACGAGGCGTTTTTACAGCGGACAAAATTCGTGATGAAGCGCCTCTATGCCACCTGTGCCACCATATCATTATAAAATCATACATTATCACACTTCAAAAAAGGCTAACAATCAATTATTTATAGTCATCTTAAGGCACGGTTTTGTTTCTCTGCACTGCTTGTCATGATATAACAGCACATTCAATTGGTATGTCTTCGCCAAGAACTAGCTCGGTTGAGACAATAGCAATTTTCTTGACATAACCAAACAATTTACCAAACCACTTGATTGATTCACAGTTAATTTGTTGTAATGCTCGCCGTCAAAGAGGAACTAACCATCTCCAAATACTTTCAGTCATGCTTTCACCCCTAAAACACTATATATTCCCATTCTGGGGAAGGTGAAATTTCAAAGCTCAATTAAGAAATACAACTCCAATCTCAAAAGGCCAGTTTGCACCCTGTGTAGGGTCTACCCACAAAAGACGCCCACCAATACCCTCCTGTTCATATTATTTTTCTATATGATTAATAGAATATGAAAATTTGGACCAAACTTGATACCCTAGACATAGCAACCCTGTGAAAAGAGCTGATTTAATAATGATTCTTGTTATTTATAGATGTATATATGGCAGATGGCGCAGGAAAAGCCAGAATGAAATATCCTAATCTTACCTTTGACGTTTGTTTCCAAAGAGGTGATGACATTATCTTGCGTTTCTTCGTCCAAACCTGAAAGATCACAAAATTTACCATGACGTATTGTCCATTGAGCTACTGCAGCACAAAGCATCACTAGTGTAAAAACAGATAAGTTACAAGGAATTGAAAATGAAGTACGAATGGCAAGAGAGGGCAACTCCTTAAAGTGTAATTGAAAACTGTCAACAACACAACATAAGCAACCTACACAAAAAGCACAGTCTATGATTACAAGAATCAGTGGTGTGTTTTCACCTGTTTTTATTTTTGTTGTGTTGTTGACCATTTTATCATTATCTGTTTGTTTATAATCAAATGAAATTAAAAATCGAACAACAACATGAGTGTTTGCTATGTTAAATACAGCATTTCATAATGTTTGTGTAATAATAATAATTTATTTACAAGAGATGACAAAATTTGAAATTCTCAAGTCATCTGCTTTCAATAAATGTTTGATTTAATCAAAAAGTGATGCTCCTGCTTCAGTGCCATCATGACATTCATGAACTTTCCTTAAAATCTTAATTATAAAACATGGATGATATCCAACAAAATCTAATTTATTTGATTATCTTAATGCCAAAGTGTAAAATGTTAAGGTTAGGTGTCAATTTGATGAAGCAGATATTTCCAGGAGGGTTGTGCAGAGATTAAGAGGATGTTCAAATTTTTTGTGTCTGCGAGCAGTGTGGATGATTAGTTTGTGATCTAAATTAGTCTTAGATCTTGGAAAAATTAGTGTCATTTAGGGGTATGACCCTCAAACTCCGAGCAAACTTTGCATACACTTTAGCGGTGATTAATTTTGCCAGAGGCAGAATAAACTAACTCAAGATGTTTTACATGTAATCGATATGACACTGATTTTTTAAGCAATTAGGTGTCTAATTATGGGACATTGCTAGGATGGCATGGTTTACATTAGCTTGTAAACTAGATGCACCTAGTACTCATTATCGGGTTGCTTAAAATTTAAACAACGCACTGACCCTGCTCACACATAATGTCTAAAATGTTTCCATTTCAGTCAAAATGCCGACCTATGGCAATTAAGGATTGGTTTTCCAAGTTTAATTCCACATAATTCATTTATATTGTCTTAAAACACAAAGAACCAAAATCCTGCATAGCCGTTAGCGAGTCAACACACCATTCAAATCAAAACGGTGACTCTGGGCAATTAGATGATAAGTCTGCCATACAAATTCCAGTGTTATTATTTTACATTTCATTCGATGAATAACAAACTTTACTTATGTAATGCATTTTAGGCTAATGATAATCCAAACTAAAACTTAATCCTCGCATTTATGTTCCAGTCGAAACAATAACACGCAAGAGGTTGTCAAGTGGAAAAGCAATTAAACATTGTGTGCATTTTGACACTTGTATGTAAGTTGCCGTCAAGTTATAAGCGTTTTCAAGCTCTGTGACCTTTCTTAAAATTGCTCTAGTGCTCCGATTTGTAGATCACAAGCTTTTATTCCATCATCGTTCATTATGCAGGATATTATTAGATCAATTTTTAGTAATTAGTATCAACAGTCCAGATTTTCCCACGGGACACAGTTAAATATATATAACTGACCAAAGGCATCAACTAAACTGGAGTACATTTGGGCGAGCCAGCGCTGTAGTTGTCGTATAGGTGTGTTGTTGGTATGGATCGGTCAGGTAATTGCTCAGTTCTGAACAGTTTTAGACAATAAAGTAGTTCTCTATCATCATAAGCAGATTGCTTATAATTATAATGCATCACTAGGGTTTCTGGCATGCCACTGTGTCTAACTGTACCAAATGCTGATTAAAATGAACTCAACTTGTGAATAGGCCAGTAACCCCCATGCCATGCTGTCCAGATGGGCTTATGTAACCAACCATCAGTTCGAAATCAAAGTAAGGAAACGGCACTAATAATTAGTCCCCAGATAATAATATAAATTCTGGTTGGATAGGAAATCGTTGATTACTCTGTTACATGTCCACTCCTCAGCCACTGCTAACATCGTCATGACAACCAATTGACTATTACTCAAGTTTTACTTCTAAATAATAATCAGCTCGGCGCATTTAAATAATTTCGAAACCAGCCAAGTGAGATCAATTGAATGACATTGTTATATAATGTCGCAAAAATGCAAGTCCCAACACCAAAACAGTCTGAAAAATATTTTTAATTTCGCTCAATATATTGTAGGTTGGCCCTCCAGCCTCAATTGCTGGTCATTAACACTTTGTGTAGATTCATACATTGGGTGGGTTTAGCTTTTCAAATAAACTTCGTCATCAGAAAATTCCGACGACTTTTCGTGATTATACCTGTACTGGTGTACGTAGGTGTCAAAGGTAGAGCTGATTCTAAAGCAAACCCCTAAAATTTTCCCTATATGGATGTGTTCATTTCCAACTGAATGTGAGATCTAATCCCCCTCCCACCACAACTCAACAGACTGGACTGAGAGTTGTCTAGAACCCACAGCAGCACCTTAACAAAAAGATTCATGTATTGAGGAGTTGTTTTTCCATTGCATTTGCTGCAGATACTTCTGTCCTATTTGCTAAGCGCAGGCAAAACCGCAGTCCCTATTGCATCAGCTCAGCCAATCCCCTGTATGTTTGCTCAAAAGTATAAATAATACAATCATACTAACATCCTCTAGAATAAATGGAACAATTCTGACTTTTATAAACAGCTTCCCTGAGAATAAACTCCCAGTTTCCAAAACAAAAATGAAACTGGTTGCAGTACTTAAGATCATTAATGTGCCGACTGCATAGTTGGAAATTACAATTAAAACAGAATATTCCAGTTGGATGGTCCGTATTACATTCTTTGGTTGGCTTGAGCCTGAAGATGCAGATGTCTGTAATGTCAAGAGTTTGTTACGACTGGAAACATGTTGTGGCGACAGTGTCATTGCGCAATTAACAGCAGTCTTGTGACAAATGAAACGAGAGGCCTATGTAAGAAATTTAGTGAGATGAAGAAATGCTTTGAGGCTAATTTCTCCTTATACAATGGACGCCTGTTAATAACCATCATTTTCTATTCATTAGATAACGTGTATCAGTCATTATTTCATGCAATATCAAGTCTTAAATACAGGGCACGGTCATATAGAAAAGAAATTTTAATTTCTCTCCTCATCAGCACCAAATTAGCCTGAGCGCTCCACATTTTCATTATATTGATGTCACCTCAATCACTAATTAGCGGTGGACACAGGAAGCCAGGCTGTGCCTCTACTGGAGATAATTGTTGATTATGAATGGATAATTTGTCATGCCTTGGAGTGCTATAAAACGTTAAATACAGGCTTGATAATGCCACTAGATGCTTAATTCTTGCTTTAGTTGAGGCATAGATAAAAGAATGCTGCTGTGAAGCAGATAGTCATACTAATTATCTCCGAGCTATCAGAGAAGGCGGTTTATCTCTGATGTCAATGAGACCTACTCCGCAAACTCAAATCTACACCAATGTCCATCATATCCCAACCCCATCTGATTGATGACCATTGACCAATATCTATACTGCACCACTTAGTGCTAATCAATCATTGTCAAATACTAGGCTCCTGCTGCCAAAACTGAGCTTCTCTCGAGTTCCAAAAGTGGTGCTTAATTGGTATAACTGTTATCATTAGAAAGTACTTGCTGTTGGATTGTGAAAAACCGATTCCGTCTAATTCAGCAGGTTTCGCCAAAGTGTGTGCAACATCGTATCTGCGAGTGTGAAAACACAGTTCATCTTTTTGTCTGCATTTAGAGGTGATTTCCCAATGATTATCAAAAACCTGTTGAGTAATTTTGTTAGCACATAGTAATGCAACTCCTCCTGCAATGTTTTGCTTCCTGTTACCCCTCACCTTTAATGGGGGAAGTATCATCTAATTAAAGTCAAAATTAGCATATTTTGTTTGTATTGGATTGTTGCATGTCGCTTGATTAGTAGGCCACAAAAAGAGTAAGTTTTTGCCCCAATGATGCTATGTTTAGACAGCGTTGGCATTGAATGTGTAACAAGTCATTTACAAGGTGCATTGGCAGGCTCAAACTCAGTGCCATGTTTCATTTTTTTGATGTAGGGGCCATAGCTGTACTCAGAACTCATATGCTTATATTTGCTGCATATACCGCACATTTTGAAAAAGCAAGCAAAGCTGTATTGTTTACCATGTCATTAGGAAAGTTTTTTGTAATGGTGCTCGATTGTTTAGGACCATCTATCTAAACATTTGTTGAAAAGTTGGTTAATCTCTGTTTATAGACTGAGAAAGTCAAATATACATGTTCTATTTAGTATAAAATATTAAAAATTTGTATTTGTAAGCGTTTATTCCTTATATGGCAAACATTCAGAACTCACCATTATCACGAGGTGAAGGAGACCCTGTTCTGACTTCAAAATCTTTCCAGTTGCCTTCGCACAGACTTTCTATCTGAGTGGGATGAGTCAACAACACATGTCTGACCTTCAAGTAAAAGTACAACACCACCTTACACATCAACCGCACACCACTTGTCGCAAAAACTCTGGCAATGAAAGTGAAAAAAATTTAGTGATCAATTATTCTTCGAAACCAAAATATTTCTATGTCTGTAGCATGTGCCAGACACCGAGCGTTGAAAGCAGCGTTGTTTATTTAAAGGTACCATCCATGATTGTAGCGCTGTAGTTATTGGCATAATTTGGAACAATTCTCCTTGCGTCAGAGTTCCAATACTCCAAATTCCGCCCCCTAGCTTTGTTTACACACAGTCGTATTTACGGGACTTTGACATACTTATGCGATCACCAGTTTTGTTTTTGTTACCCTGCAGATTTGTGTTTATATTTCGTTACCATGTGTATTTTGTTTGTGCTGGTCTCAGAGCAGACTCCGCAACAGTAATGGTATTTGGAGGAGAGCTCGTCTGGCCTCCTCAGATGTTTGAACAGAGAGGAGCCAATCGTATGACTTGCAGGCATCGAATGTATCCTCATCTGCAGCAATAATCATAATAAAATGATGAGCAACAAGGATATGAAGAAATGACAGATTGTGTGCAATCTCTGGAACATAGAAGAAGGTAAATACATACACTGGGTTACATGGCTGTAATAAAAAATGACAGAACATTTTGTGAATTCGGCAGGACATAAGAGCACATAACATACTTCCGAGAACCAGTTTAAAAATTCATGTCAGCAAATTTTCTACTTCACAGTAGGTGATGCATCCTCAATTTCTTTCTGCAAAATTCT
>ERZ1740059.1789-NODE-1789-length-10691-cov-3.290711_pt1 | contig 10691 bp, 5 predicted proteins | sample MGYA00581744_ERZ1740059 | MGnify/ENA primary metagenome ERZ1740059 (study PRJEB43018, sample SAMN04849738) | marine metagenome | isolation source: floating plastic debris | place: Pacific Ocean | collected 2008-08-28 | study: EMG produced TPA metagenomics... | reverse complement strand
CATCGTTGACGGTCAGTTGATCGCCTTCGTTGAGGGAGATGATAGCATCCACTGGACAAGGGTTACCATCCTCGGTAGTGTAGATTTCATCAATTTGGCAGGCCAGGTCAAAAACGGGAGCAGTATTGTCGATGAAAGTGTAATTACATGCGAAAGGTTCGGAGATGTTACCACAACCGTCATCAGCCAGAAAGGTGACGGTGATGGTGCGGCTACAGGTACCATCATCTACTACCGTAATGTCATCCACGATGATCTTCAAATCATCATCGGGCGTGCAGCTATCGCTCACACAGCCACTCAGTGAGGGAATAGCAATCCCTCCTACCGCCCAGTCATCGTTGACGGTCAGTTGATCGCCTTCGTTGAGGGAGATGATAGCATCCACTGGGCAACGGTTACCATCCTCGGTGGTATAGGTCTCATCAATTTGGCAAGTTGGATCAAAGACCGGGGCAGTTTCATCAACAATGGTGATGATTTGTACACAAGTGCTTACGTTACTGCATCCTCCCGTGGCGGTCCACGTTCTGATAATTGTACCGGTATTAGCGCTACAGCCAGGGTCAAAGTTATCTTCGAAGGTAATGATGGGGTCACCACAATCATCCGTTGCGGTAGCTTCACCGGTAGCATCAGGTGTGGTGGACATACCACACTGCAAGGTTTCGTCGGGTGGGCAAAAGATGGTGGGTAGCGTTGTACTGGGGTTTTCGATAGTTGTTTTCACTATAATCGGCTCGTCAGCTACGTTGCCACAGGCATCACGAATACCAATTTCATTGACGATTGTAACGCGACAGTTTTGTTCCAAGTCTTCGGCGTAGGAGTCTAGGAGTGTGCGTTCCAGACCCTCCAGACCGCTACAATTATCACTTACACAGCTACTGAGATCCACTTCCGTAACGAAACGAGCACCAACTGCTATAGTGAAAATGCCACTAGCTGGTATAGGACGCCACTCTCCGCTAGGATTATTGATACCGACGTCTGCCGAGCATCCCTCAAATACAGACGTAAATTCTGTACAGGTAACAGTTGGTGCCTCCGTATCCTCAAAGGTGGCTTCGATGGTCACTATATCTGGAGAGATATTACCGCAAGCATCCCTTATTTCGTAGGTGTTGGTCAGGGTTTGACTACATCCATCACTGGTGCCTAAGGTGGAAGTAGCCAGGCGTATTTCGAGATCATCAAGCGGTAATCCATTATTGGTCACACACCCATTGAGATTGAGGTCGTAGGGTACTGAACCCGGGAAGCCCAAACCCAAAGAGACGATGCCATCTTCTGGTACGGGACCAAAGCCGCCGCTAGGAATATTGGGGCTAACATCATCAGGACAGCGAGAGTCGTAAGTCGGTGTGAAGGTAGCACAACTTACTTCCGGTGGATCATCTGCGAGAACAGTACCTTCGATAATGATATTGTCAAGACGCCAGGTACCGGATGTGCCTTCAATGCCCCCGCCATAGATACGAAAGATCACTTTAGACTCGGTGAGCGTCTCCATGAAAGTCTGCGTACGCCACGACTCATTGTCAGGGATAAAGCTGCCGCCATAGGTTGTGTTGGGGAGAAAACCATCCTCTATGGACCAGGCTACAAGAAGGGCAGTTGGGCAGGTACTCGAACGTCGTTCATCAAAGGAAATGCCAGTGATGTTGAGTTCATAGCAAGGATCGGCTACAACGCTAATTTCCAAGTATTTATCACCCGCGAGTATATATGTGGCCCAGTTGTTAGCCGAGTAAGCATCGGTGCTACCATTGCCCGCTGGAAAAGAAATGCCTCCTACCGCTGGACCAAATACGGCAGCAGTAGCCGTCACATTAGGTGCTACGGTAGTGGCAGTCGTTACCTCACCTTCAAAATTCCAGGTGGCTAATTGTGCCTGAAGCGTGGCGGAAAAAATAAGGAGTGAACTAAAAAAAAGGAAGCGATAGAATAGGGGATGGAAATGGGTACAGGCTCCCCTAAGACGGTTAGAACTTGACTTCATTAAATAGGGTTTATGAATGGTTAATAGGTAGTTGAGGTTAAATCTGTGTGGGTAGAATTAAGCTGTATTGCTCAGTGCAGCAAAACTAGGCTTTGAAGATGGACGTTCCTTCCCTTAATTCTGCCAGTTTTTGACTCTATGAATTCTGGTAGTTAATCTCTGGGAGTATTGTGTCAATAAGAAATCCGTAAAACAAAAAGCCTGACTTCAGGAAGAAGCCAGGCTCAAAATTTACCTTCAAAGTAACCATACAACTTATTCTAATGCCTTGAGCAAAAGTTGCGCCTTGTCATAATTCCATTCATTAGGCTTTATCGCAAGTAAAGCTTGCTGGCCTGCTGCCACATTATGACTTTTCAACAGAGAGAGTGCGAGAAACCATTGTGTTTCTTCTCGAAAGCGGCTATTAGGGTTGAGTTGGCGTACTTGATTGAGGTAAGATTCGGCCAAAGTGTAGTTAAAGCTGTAGAGCTGGCTGAGCCCTAGAAAGAAATAATGTTCATCGTTAGCGCTACCGGCTTCTACAATTTGAGTGTAGAGATCAATGGCGGTTGCGAATTCTTTTTTGTTGTAGGCATTGGCGGCTAGTACTTCTAGTTGTTCAATGTCTTGTTCTCCTTTTATTCCATCCTTGTACCGGTAAAAGTCAGTGCTTAGGTAATCATCTACCATAGCTTGATAAGGAGTTGTTTCCGTATTTTTCAAGAGCGGCAAAGCCAGTAGTAGTAGGAGTACAACTGCCGCAGCGCCCGCTATGTACAAATAAATCCTGCGTCCTCTGGTAGCGCTTGGTTGACGGATGACTTGATAATTTGCAGCTAGCGTGCCAATCCATCTTTGCTGGCGCTCATAATCATATTTAGAGCGCATGAGATGATCCGTAATCTCACTAAGTTCCTCGGTACTTAGCGCTGCACGTTTATATTGATCTAGGAAATTCATTTAACTGTATTAAGAAGGGTAAGGGTTATGTGAGCTGGTTAAAGAAGGCACGAAGTTTTTCCATGCATCTTTGTTTTTGCTTGCGGATGGCAGCATAACTACGCTGTGTTTGTTCCGATACCTGCTGTAGGGTTTGCTCATTGTAATAAAAGGCATTTAGCAGATCACGACAGCCATTCCCCAATTTGGCAAAAGCCTCACTGAGCAGTGTATACGTCTCGGCATCATAAATGGGGAGCTCTTCACTGATGTCGAAATCAACAAAGGCTTCCGTCTATCCTTGTCGTTTGATCCAATTGATGAAACGATGGGTAGCCACCCTAATAAATAGAAATTGCAAATTGCCGTATTGAACTTCCCCTTTCTTTAGCTTGCGGCAGAAGACGAGCATGGCATTCATTGTGGCAAAGTAGGCATCTTGATGAGAGGCGCCTTGTTAGCGCTTCAATACCGTCATAGTGTCATTAAAGTGGCTCATGAAAATGTGCTCAAAAAGGCGCTCATCTCACGCCTGTAATTGATTTTGCATCTCCGTGAACTGGACTTCTGATAGACCGAAATTCTTTTCTAGCAAGGTTTTATACTTTCTGGTTTCCTTATCTACAATGATAGCAAGAGCTTTTTGGAAAACCTGTACTGGGTGAGGAATATCCGTTTTGAACCGTCCTTTCAGTTTGTGAATAATACCATGACTTATATCCACCGCTTCTTTTAGGGCCAAGCCAATGTCTGTTCTCAGCTTTTCAACTAAAGATGGAAAAAAGTAGTCCGCGAATTGATGAACAGTTAAATGCGCTTGCGATGGAAGATCAAGTGTAGCCATATTCGGTCAATCTTTAGTGACGCTTGAATAATAATGTTGCTACTCTAATAACAAGCCAAGAATGGAACTGTGACATTTTTTTGAAGAAAGTTTTTTTCTCTTTTGGGGTGTCACAGTTGGGTGGGGCTATTGGTTTATTTAAGCGAAAGGAATTCCAATCACAACATGTCTTTAAAGCTATAAAGTGATAGCCCATACGGGGATGATTCGACACTGATAGCTACTCATAAGTTGGCAAAGGCTAATGTACGCTCGGCTATACCTGCGGGTATATCACTGCTAGCATATTGCTCACGCTTGCTTTTTAAACCTTTAAAGAAAGTTTACTATGAAAAACATATTTAAACTACTGACTGCTTTTGTTTTTATACTTTTTACGCTTAGCTTAAATGCGCAGTTTACTATTGTGCGACCAGATCAGAATATAGATGGCTTCAGTGCAGAAAACTGGACGGATTGTCAACATGACTTGGGTTATGGTTACCGTATGATTGATGATAGTTATAATAATACCGAGGTTAGTGTAGCGATCTGGATCTATACTAGTATTGATCTAACCTCTAGCTTTACAGTTGACTTCAACGTACGATTTGATTCAAATAGCAACCAGCCTGCTGATGGAGTTGCCTTTGTGCTCCAAAATGAAGATCCAAATTTTGTCGGTCGGGGCGGTGCATACATGGGCTTCGGTAGGAGCAATAACTCAAATCCAGCTACGCTTGGTGTAGAATTTGATGTATTCGAAAACGATATGGACGATCGCTTTGATGATAATATTGCTGATGATCACGCCGCTCTATATTTTAACTCAGATCTTTCGAATTCGATTACTCCCTTAGCGCCTTTAGGAAACGGTAATGTTGTAGATGGAAATTGGCATCGTGTGCGTGTAATATGGGACCCCTGTGAACTTGATTTTGATGTGTTTTTTGACGGTGTAAATGTTGTTCATTACCAGGGGGATATTGTTAACCAAGTATTTGCTGGTAATCCTACTGTGCAGTGGGGCTTTACCGCAGCGAAATGGGATGAGTCTTGTGATATTGATCTTTGCATCACTCAAATTATCACGGATAGTAACTGTGACGCCCAAACCGACCTCACAGCCTGTGCTGCTGAGGGCGATTTTGGTTTTGTTGCTTTACAATGCCAGGCCCGGTATGAATGGGTCTTTCCAGCGGGATCAACGGCGATGGAAATTGCCTCTCCCTTTCATAGTGTGGTGACCAATATGAGTGAGGGTGTCTACCAAGTGACGATCATGTATCCAGGTGGTTGTGAGGAGGTTTTGGAATTTGAAGTGGTAGAAGATTGTTGTGAGGCCTCGGTGCCTGAATGTTCTACTCCTGAGAATCCCCGTTGTGAACAAAGCCCTTTTACCGATATCCTAATTTGGGATGCTGTACCAGGAGCGGTCAGTTATCGTCTTTTCATTACTAGTGGCCCGAATATAAGCTGTGATTGCTCCGGACCGAGCCTTTCGCAAGCTTACAATCTGGTAAACAATTCCATGCCAGTACCCGGAGGATTTGGAGGTTGCTTTACCTGGACTGTGCAGGCACTTTGTAGGGATGGGAGTTTTTCTAATCCAACAATAAGTCAATGCTATACAGGCCGATGCGACTCAACAGGAGGAGATGGCGATAATCCTGGTATAGGGTGTAATCTCCATGCTCCTAACCGCTCAAATTTGTACCCCAATCCATCAAATGGAATAGTAAATGTGGCCCTTGATCTTGAGCAAGCCGGAACCGTAGCTCTTGAGGTTATGGACCTAGCGGGGCGTGTATTGCAAACTTTTCCGAGCGAGCAACTAGCAGAGGGAACGCACCTGAAGACATTGTCGATCAACAATGCCCTTAACAATGGTGTATACCTTGTTCGGGTTACCTATGGTGACGGCAGTATGATGGTGCATGAAGTAGTGTTGCAAAAGTAGTCTGATGCCGTAAGGTGCTTAAGACCAGTCTATTAACGACTGCCCTTTCTCAAGTCAATCATAGTTGGAGTTAGAGAAAGGGCAGTTTGTTTTTCGCCTAAATATTTACGACTCAAGAAAAAAGTAAATTTTTTTTGTCACACTTTTTTGCTCCGGTGGTTATTTGAATGAGCTCATTACATATTTTCTCATTTATTAATGCGACTTTGCTGCAAATTTCATTTGTACTTTTTTAATGCTTTAAAAGTGCTAGTTTTTGCTGCATTAGTTGTCTCGCAACAAATACCTCATCGTAACAATGAAGTCTATTAATTTATTTCTACTCCTATTGCTTGGGTTTTCAGGGTTTTCGCAACCTGCACGCCTTTTTGTGCAGAACCAAATTATTCTACAATTCGAGCCCTCCACTACACAATGGGAGCGTTACAGCATAGCTAGAGAACTTGGCCAAATCATCCAGGATGAAGATGGTGACCGATCCACTATCGATGATATCGTTCTGGTTGAAGTGGACATTTTTCCCGTTAGGGTGGGTGGCTTCTTATATACAGACGAACTAGACCTCGTTGGTACTATCCATCAAAATCAAGCGCGCGTTGATGGCAGTAATTTAAATTATATATTGCAAAATCAAGCGCCCGCATCTTTACCGCAAGGCAGCTATCCAGGTGCTGGTAACTATAGTCCCATGCATCCTGCTTGTGAGAACAATTATCCAGGTGGTGCATTAGTTGGAAATGATTTTTCTACCTACAATGGCGGTACCGTACGTGTTGCTATTTTGGACACTGGTCTCGATCCTTATTATCGGTTTATCAATCAGTATTTAACTGCTGCGGTAGATGTACTCAGCGATGATGGTTATTTGATGGGGGCGATTACCCGACAAATACCCTATAATTTTGCCAATCCGGCCGCGGAGGATCATAACGGCCACGGAACAGCAGTGACCGGTAGTATTGCCGGCCTAGCCGACCGTGCTTTTATTCCTCCTTCAGCACTATAAATCATTCCTATCATATGCTTCGCTGATGATGGTAGCGGAGAGCTATTTAACCTTATCCAGGGCATTCGAGCAGCAGAAGATTTAGGTGCGGACATACTGAACTTTTCCTGGTCTTATACTTCCGACGGTGGCAATGTATCTAACATTATTAGAAATCGGATAGGTGACCTGAGCAAAGGCAACCACATGTTGTTTGTTGCCAGTGCGGGTAATGATGGCGTAGACGTTACGCAAGATAATGTTACGCCGGCGTCTTTCGACGAGGATCATTTTAGCTTACTTACTGTGGGGGGGGTTGAAGGACTAGCTTGTAGCGGTGGTTTGGCCAGCTTCAGTAATTGGGGCACCAGTGTTGATATAGCTGCACCATCTGAGAACCTCAGGGTTCCTGGTTTAGGCGGTGATTGGAGTGCGGATGCTTACGGTACGTCCTTTGCGGCCCCCATCGTTGTGGCCGCAGCTGTTCAGTCCTGGCTTTGTTATCTAGAGAGTCCTGCGGGCGGCACTTTATCGGGCCCACTTGGTGGGGCCGCTCATCCGGTAAAGGAGCAATTACTCAATACGCTTACCGCCGTTCCTGCGCTACAGTCATACAATATTGACGGAGTTGTCACTTTTGGAGGGGCGTGTTCAGGTATTCAACAACAGCTTGCTCAGCAAAGTGACAATGAAGTATGGTCTCAACAAGACCTACAGCAGGAAGAGGTGGGATCTCAGTTGCAGGTGTATCCTAATCCTTTTGTTGATCGAATCCAGCTGGTTGTGCCAGCAGAAGAGATGATCCTGAGCTGGTCGGTGTCGACTAGTGCAGGCCAAGTTATGTTCCATACAGCAGAGGCTGCTCCAATATCAAAAGCGGATTTGGGACAGCTTATACCAGGTACCTATTGGTTAAGCATCACCACCGACCAGAATACCTACACTAGGCTTGTAGTGAAAAATTAGGGTAATTAGTTTAGTCTTTGAAAAGTGATCGCTAGAGTTAGCAGGAATTCTTATCAGGAATTACTGCTAACTCTTTTTACTTTTATCTCTACTGTACTAAGTAGCCGAAAGCGACGTATAATATAGTGTACTGCTGTCACTTTCTTACCTAAACTTGCCCACTATGAACCAATATTCTTGGCTATTTACCATATTTCTTTGCCTCAGTTTATCTATGGCTTGGAGCCAAAACCTAGCAGCAGTTGTCGATACTGTTGTAGCTCAGGCCGAACAACTGCGCTTAGAGAAAAATGACTTAGGAGCGGCTATGGAATTGCTGGAACGTACAGCACAGCAACTCGAAGTGGACGGGTACCGTGGTGATCCTGCACTTATACCCTTGTATCACAAGCTTGGTGTAAACTACTATTATCAAGGTGACCAATTGACAGCAGAGGCTTATGCTTCAAAAGCATTAGAAGGAAGGATTCAGTTCTTGGGCAGACGGCATCTTGATGTTGCTCGTTCCTACTTTCTACGCGGCGCTATTCATGCTCAATTGAAAGTCTACCAGGAAGCCAAACAGGATGTTGGTAATGCTATTGACATCATGGAGTCGCTGCTGGCTGCTGGGCAATCCGATGATTCATTACGCTTGATGAATATGTACGATGAGTTTATCGATCTCAACGTTCTACTACGCAATCAGCCCTTGGCACTATTGTACTGGGAGCGGTCTTATCAATTTTACAAGCAGAACGAGGCTGATTTTACTCCTAATCTGGCGGACTTATACATTGCCAGGGGTAATATGGCCTACAATCAACAGGCTTTTCGGGAGGCTATTCCTTTCTTTGATCGGGCTGCACAGTATTATCAACGCCTTAGTAAGATGGATGATTTTTACGATATCAGCTTAGCTACGGCGATGTCTAGCAAGGCACTTGCGCAGACCAAGTTGGGACAGTACAATCAGGCCCTTGTTAATTACCAAGAGGCTCAGGCATTACTTACCTCGGCCGTGGCCACTTATGATATTCCTTATGTTCACCAGCAGCTCGTTGTGGTGTACGATAACTTATTGGAACTTAGTGGACTCACCCAAGATTATCATCAGGTTGACCTTTATTACGAGCAAGCACTAATTCATGTGCAAGCGGGCTGGGGGACGATCTTTCACCCTAATCAGGCGGCGGTTCATAGGGATCGTGCGCATATTGCGATGGACCGGGGGCGCTACGAACAAGCGCTGGAATGGAATCAACAATCACTACAAGTGTTAGTTCCTGATTACGCAGAGCTGAGTCCGCTATCCACGATTAGCCTACAACAATATGTAGTAACGAATAAAATTGCCTTTTTGGAAACGGTTCGTCAAAGGGCAGCTATCTTATCTGCGGTCTACGAGCAAAACCCGGAGCAGCCAGCCTATCTCGAGGCCGCGTTCCAACATTACCTCACCTTAGATACGCTGATTACACAAATCCGGCAGAGTTATAATGTAGAAGGAGCCCAGTTTGACCTTATTGAAAATAGTTTTCCTATTTATGATCAAGCCATTGCCGTGGCACTGCGTTTGTACGAGCTTTCTGATCAGGACGAGTATTTACAGCTTGCTTTTCATTTCGCTGCGCGAAACAAGGCCCTGGTATTGCTTGATAGCAGGCAACACAATGAAGTACTGAGTAGTTCTGCTATTGATCCGGTCTTACTCAATCAGGAAAAAGCCTTTAAACGCAGGATTTACCAATTGGAGGGAGAATTATACGCCTCTTCTGGGCAGGAAGCCCCGGCTAATTATCAAGCGCTCAAGGATAGCCTTTTTACCCTACGTCGTGAGTACCAAAAATTGATGGAAGGCTTTGAAAGAGACTATCCCGTTTATTATCAAAATAAGTATGGACTAAGTGAGCGTCTTAGCCTAAGTGGTATTCAGCAGGATTTGGAAGCAGGGGAGGTCCTATTAGAATACTTTATCGGAGCTGAACAGCTATACATTTTTTATGTAACAGTTGGGGAGTATGGTTATCATCAGTTAGCGTTACCAGCTACTTTTAACGCTAGCGTTGCCGAACTTATAGCAAGTCTACACCAAAATGATCCAGACCAAACCAATTTTTTAGAGCGCTCCCACCAGATTTATAATTGGGTATTACCTAAGGCACTTACCCAGCAATGGGGAAATGTTAATCATCTTACGATCATTCCAGATGGGGTCTTACTCCGGCTTCCGTTTGATGTCTTAGTACAGGATAATACCGAGGCTGATACGGGGCCACAATACTTACTCAAAGCCTACAATATTGGTTATGCGTATTCTAGTCGTTTACTGGCCGGCGCACGAAATCAGGAGGAAGCACCGTTACTATTTGCTGGTTTTGGTTTGGAGTATGATGATTACACTTTAGAAGCTTTAGGGATGGACGTAAGTGCTCCAATAGCAGGGACGCGTTCCTTGGGGAAACTCCTGTTCTCTGATGATGAGGTGCAAGAAATTGCCACACTATTGGATGGTGATTACTTGATTAATGAAGACGCTACCCTTGCTGCTTTTCAAGCGCATTCGCCGCAATATGCCATTCTCCATTTGGCGGCCCACGGTTTGTTGAACGAAGAATATCCACTAAGCTCAGCCCTGGCTTTTACTAAACAGTCAGATACCACCGCCTTTATGCTACGCGCAGCCGACCTTTATGATATGCATCTAAACGCAGAAATGGTAGTGCTGAGCGCCTGTAATACCGGAGCAGGAACGCTGTACCAGGGGGAAGGCGTCCGAAGTTTGGCCCGTGCCTTTGCCTATGCCGGTTGCCCCAGTACGGTAGCTAGCCTGTGGAATGCATCTGATGAGCCTACCAAAGAAATCTTAGTCCAGTTCTACCAATATTTACGGGAGGGAATGGACAAAAGTACAGCTTTGCGGCAAGCTAAGCTAGACTACCTTCGTAACACCCCACCCGGTTATGCCACCCCATTCTACTGGGCGCACCTAGCCGTTATTGGGTATCACCATGCACTCTCCGCTTTATCTACTTCTTATGGGTGGTGGAAGCTT
>ERZ1740059.1788-NODE-1788-length-10694-cov-6.524297_pt1 | contig 10694 bp, 10 predicted proteins | sample MGYA00581744_ERZ1740059 | MGnify/ENA primary metagenome ERZ1740059 (study PRJEB43018, sample SAMN04849738) | marine metagenome | isolation source: floating plastic debris | place: Pacific Ocean | collected 2008-08-28 | study: EMG produced TPA metagenomics... | reverse complement strand
GGCTGTTTCCGGCCCAGCATGGACACGTCCGCTGAGCCCTATGCGATCATGATCCCGCCGCCTAATGTGACAGGCAGCCTGCATATGGGCCACGCGGTCAACAATACGGTCCAGGACATCCTGTGCCGGTTCGAGCGGATGCGCGGCAAGAATGTCCGCTGGCAGCCTGGCATGGACCATGCTGGCATTGCGACCCAGATGGTCGTCGAACGGCAATTGGCGGCGTCTGGCGGCAATCAGGATCGCCGCAGCATGGGCCGTGACGCCTTCATCGAGAAAGTCTGGGAATGGAAAGAGGAATCCGGCGGGACGATCCTCAACCAGCTGAAACGCCTCGGCGCCTCCTGCGACTGGGAGAACACCAAATTCACCCTCGACGAGGACATGAACAAGGCCGTCAACAAGGTCTTTGTCGATCTCTATAATGAGGGCCTGATCTATCGCGCCAAACGCCTGGTCAATTGGGACCCGCATTTCCAGACCGCGATTTCCAATCTCGAAGTCGAGAATAAGGAAGTTGATGGCCATATGTGGCATTTCAAATACCCACTCGCCGACGGCGAGACCTATACCTATGTCGAGAAGGATGAGGATGGGAATATCACGCTGGAAGAGACGCGGGACTATATCTCCATCGCCACGACGCGGCCTGAAACCATGCTCGGCGATGGCGCCGTGGCGGTGCATCCGAGCGACGCGCGCTATGCACCGATTGTTGGCAAACTATGTGAGATCCCGGTTGGACCGAAGGAACATCGTCGTCTGATCCCAATCATTACGGATGAGTATCCAGATCCTGACTTCGGCTCAGGCGCCGTGAAGATCACCGGCGCGCACGACTTCAATGACTATCAGGTCGCCAAGCGCGGCGGCATTCCGATGTATGCGCTGATGGATGAGAAGGGCTTTATGCGCGCCGATGGCGAGGCCTATGCCGCCGTCGCAGAGGTCGCGCAGCGCATTGCTGAGGGCCAGGAGGACTTTGACGAAGCCAAGATCGCGGCGATGAACCTCGTCCCGGACCAGTATCGCGGGATGGATCGGTTCGAAGCGCGCAAGGCGGTGGTCGAGGACATCACGGCTGAGGGCAATGCGGTGATGATCGCAGACCCGAAATGGAAACCAGAAGAGGGGGACGAGGTCCCGGCTCAAGGCCGGGATGACACGGCCCCGATGATCCCGCTGGTTGAGAACAAGAAGATTATGCAACCCTTTGGCGATCGCTCCGGCGTCGTCATCGAGCCGATGCTGACCGATCAATGGTTTGTCGATGCCGAAACGCTGGCCAAGCCGGCGATTGAAGCGGTGCGCTCTGGCGCGACCAAATTCGTGCCGGAGAATTGGGACCGGACTTATTATAACTGGATGGAGAATATCGAGCCCTGGTGCATATCGCGTCAGCTCTGGTGGGGGCATCGGATCCCGGTTTGGTATGGCTACGAGAATCTCTATCGTGCCGCGGAAGATGACCCAAAACTACGTGGGCCGCAAAAATTGTTTGTCGCTGAAAACTATGATGACCTGAAGTCTGCAATAACCAATTTCTATTCGGGGCAAGACGATGTGGTGATCGAAGAATTCGATTTCTCCGGTTACCCAACGGTTGTTGTTCACTATCATAAGAAAGGTGCGCCGGAGTTTCGGTTTTGGCGGAATGTCTCTCAAGACGAAGACGTCCTCGACACCTGGTTCAGCTCTGGCCTCTGGCCATTCTCGACCCAAGGTTGGCCGGAAGAAACAGATGGCTTGAAGACCTTCTATCCAGGCGCCACGCTCGTCACCGCCTTCGATATTATCTTCTTCTGGGTCGCCCGGATGATGATGCTCGGGATTAAGTTTATGGATGGGGAAGTGCCGTTCAAGGATGTCTATATCCACGCCATCGTTCGGGACGAGAATGGGAAGAAAATGTCCAAGTCCGAGGGCAATGTTATCGATCCGGTCGACTTGATTGACGGGATTGAGGCGGATGCTTTGGTCGCCAAACGCACAACAGGCCTGCGCCAGCCGGAGAAAGCGCCGCAGGTCGAGAAGGCGACTCGCAAACGCTATCCGAACGGTTTTGAAGCCTATGGCGCCGATGCCTTGCGTTTCACGCTGGCGGCGATGGCGACCAAGGGACGGGACATCAATCTCTCGGTTGAGCGCGTCGCGGGATACCGAAATTTCGGCACAAAACTGTGGAACGCAACCCGGTTTGCACAAATGAACGAGGCAAAGTTCGGTGTGAGCATAGAGCCACAATCTATTGATTTATCAGTAAATAAGTGGATCGTTAGCGAATTGTACAAATGTGCAGCAGCGGTTTCTGAGGCAATTGAAGATTATCGCTTCAATGATGCCGCGAGTGCCGCCTATCACTTCACCTGGGACGTCTTGTGCGACTGGTATCTGGAACTGTCGAAGCCGATTCTGAACGGCGACGATGCTGAAGCCAAAAATGAGACCCAGGCTGTGCTCGGATGGGTTCTCGAGCAGACATTTGTCGCCTTGCACCCCTTCATGCCCTTCATCACGGAAGTTTTGTGGGAGCAAACGGCTGAGCGGTCTGATTTCCTGATGCAACAGACCTGGCCCGGCCTGAACGGATCGTTTGACGACAAAGACGCAGGAGAAGAGCTGGATTGGGTGTTGAAAACCATCTCGCAAATCCGGTCGGTTCGGTCTGACGTTAATGTCCCCGCTGGGGCCAAGGTTCCGGTCAGTCTGGTCGGTGCAAATGACGAGACGGGTCGGCGCGTCGCGGCCCATCGCGATATTATCATGCGCATGGCCCGGCTCGACAAGCTCGACCTGGCCGACGCGGCGCCGGCCGGTTCGGTCAAGACCGTTGTTGATGAGGCGACGGTCGTGCTGGAGATTGCTGACCTGATTGATGCTGGCGAGGAAGTCGCGCGGCTGGACAAACAGCTCGGTAAGCTGGGTGGTGAGATTACCGGTCTCGAAAAACGTCTCGGAAATGAGGCGTTCGTGGCCAAGGCGCCGGCAGAAGTCGTCGCCGAACAACGGGAACGTCTAGCTGAGTTGCAAGGCACGCGCGACAAGCTTAGCGTCGCGCGGGAGCAACTCGCCGCCCTTTAAGGAGTCTATTCATGCTACGTCCCGTCCTTGTCGCCCTGACGCTTGCGCTCACGGCGTGTCAAACACCGGCCACGGTCAATGCAGAGGAGGCGGATGTGACAGAGATGGTCGAATGGCGCCTGGTCATCCATGGTGGCGCTGGGGTGATTTTGCGTGAGAACATGACGCCGGAGCGCGAAGCCGCGTTTACAGCCGCCCTCGAAACCGCCTTGGAAGCTGGTGCAAATGTGCTTCAAAATGGTGGAAATGCGGTAGACGCTGTGCAAGCTGCGGTGATTCCGATGGAAGATGACCCGCTCTTTAATGCTGGTCAGGGCGCAGTGTTCACAGCCGCCGCAGAGCACGAACTCGACGCCTCGATTATGAGCGGAGCGGAACGCGATGCCGGCGCCGTGGCGGGCGTCAAACGGGTGAAGAATCCAATCCTCGCCGCGCGGGCCGTGATGGACCAGTCCGAGCATGTGATGTTTGCCGGCGCCGGGGCGGATGCCTTCGCAGAATCGGTCGGGCTCGACATGGTCAAGAACAGCTATTTCGACACGGAAGGTCGGCGTCGGTCACTCGAGCGTGTATTGCGCGAACGCTCGCGCAATGATGCCGATCGGCATGGCACCGTCGGCGCTGTCGCGATTGATGTGAATGGCAATCTCGCAGCGGCGACCACGACGGGTGGCATGACGGCCAAGGCGGCCGGGCGGATTGGGGACTCGCCGCTGATTGGTGCCGCAACCTATGCGCAGAATGGCGTCTGCGCGGTGTCCGCCACCGGGCATGGCGAGTATTTCATTCGCGTGGCGGTAGCGAAGACGATTTGTGCGCGCGTGGAACTGGCCGGTGAGAGTGTCGGTGATGCGGCTCAAAGCGCGCTCGACCAGGTCGCTGAGCTGGGCGGAGATGGCGGCGTCGTAGTGATTGATGGCGATGGGCAATATGAGTATGTTTTCAACTCAAAAGGCATGTATCGCGGCATGATCGACCCGAATGGCATGGAAACTGCCATTTTTGAGCAAGAATAACCCTTTTTCACATCGTGACAGGGACGTGCGGAGCGGCTAAGGCTCCGCGCATAAAAGGAATGCCGAGAGATGAGTAAAACCTGGGATAAATCGAAACTTCCGTCTCGACATGTGACGGAAGGGCCAGCCCGTGCGCCGCACCGCAGCTATTATTACGCCATGGGTCTGTCGACCAAGGACATTCAAAAGCCCTTCGTTGGCGTGGCCAGCTGCTGGAATGAGGCGGCGCCGTGCAACACCGCTTTGATGCGCCAGGCGCATGCGGTGTCGGAAGGCGTGAAGGCGGCGGACGGCACGCCGCGCGAATTCTGCACCATTACGGTGACCGACGGCATTGCGATGGGGCATGAAGGCATGCGCTCCTCCCTGGTCAGCCGCGACTGGATCGCGGACACAGTGGAGCTGACCATGCGGGGACACTCCTATGATGCGCTGGTTGGCGTGGCGGGGTGCGACAAGTCGCTGCCCGGCATGATGATGGCCATGCTGCGCCTGAACGTGCCGTCTGTCTTCCTCTATGGCGGGTCGATCATGCCTGGCAGTTTTGAAGGCCGGGATGTCACGGTACTCGACGTGTTTGAAGCGGTCGGCGCGCACGCCGCCGGATCGAATGATATGGATGGCGACAAGTTGCGGGCGCTCGAGAAAGTCGCCTGTCCGGGCGACGGCGCTTGCGGCGGTCAGTTCACGGCCAACACGATGGCTTGCGTGAGCGAGGCGATTGGTCTGGCGCTGCCGCTTTCGTCTGCCATGCCAGCGCCTTGGACGGACCGCGATGGCTATGCGCGGGAATCCGGGCGCGTGGTGATGGATCTGGTGGCCGAGAATTTGCGGCCGCGTGAAATCTGTACGCGCGAGGCGTTCGAGAATGCGGCCATCGTGGTTGCCGCCACAGGCGGTTCAACGAATGCCGCTCTACACCTGCCCGCCATGGCGCATGAATGCGGCGTCGAATTCACGCTGCGCCATGTGGCGGAAGTGTTTGAACGCACGCCGTACATCGCGGACCTGAAGCCAGGCGGAAATTATGTGGCCAAGGATTTCGGCGAAGCCGGCGGTGTGCCCATGCTGATGCGCACGCTGATGGATGAGAAGATCGTCAATCCCGATTGCAAGACGGTGACCGGTAAGAGCTGGGGCGATTTCCTGGAAGGCATGAGATTCGATGAGACGCAGAAAGTGATCTATCCAGCCGGCAAGCCGATCACCGAAAATGGCGGTGTGGTCGGGCTGTGGGGATCCCTGGCGCCAGACGGCGCGATCGTCAAAGTCGCCGGACTGGAAAAGCTTCAATTCACCGGCAGGGCCCGCGTTTTTGATGGTGAGGAAGCCTGTTTCGAAGCAGTGACCAATCGTGAATATGACGCTGGCGATGTCTTGGTGATCCGCTATGAGGGCCCGAAGGGCGGGCCGGGCATGCGCGAAATGCTGTCCACGACCGCGGCGATTTACGGCCAAGGCATGGGCGACAAGGTGGCGCTGATCACGGATGGCCGGTTCTCCGGCGCGACACGTGGATTCTGCATCGGCCATGTCGGGCCAGAAGCGCAGGAAGGCGGGCCGATCGGTCTGCTGGAAGATGGCGACATCATTACCATTGATGCTGAAGCCGGCACCATTGATGTGAAATTGTCGCCCGCAGAACTGGAAGAGCGCAAGCGCAAATGGTCGCCGCGGGTGACCGCTTATGGCAATGGCACGCTGTCAAAATTTGCGAAATTGGTTGGTCCGGCCCATCTTGGCGCGGTAACCCATGAAGGGTTTGCCGGAGAACGCCATGTCTACGCCGACATCTAAAGGCCCCTGGGACGAGGGCTCTGAGATCGACCCGCTGATCCTGCAATCGATGCGGGGGCTGCCAAAGGATTTTGCTGACTTTCCACGCGTCTATCAGGACGAGCTTCGACCCGCCTTGCTGGCGCAGGAAGCGGAACGACAAGCGGTCGCGAAAGCGTCAGTGCGCTGGTCCTGGATTGGCGGCGCAATTGCGCTGATCGGGGCGCTGCTTGGTTTTCTGGCGTTTCGGGTGCCGCAGCTGGCTGTGGTGGCCGCCATTATCGGGTTTGCGGTCCATGGGGCCGGACGCGGTCCGCTGAACCAGATGGGCAAGCGCGCCAAGCGCATGATCGTGGATCCGGTCGCGGCGAAGTTTGCCATGCAGTTTAATCCGGAGCCCGGTCATCAGGAAACAATCATGGATGTGCATGCAGCGGGTCTCGTGCCGAGCTGGGATCGATCCGCATTTGAAGACCGCCTGACGGGGTCCCGCAATGGGGTTGATTTCGAGTTCTTTGAAGCCACCCTGAAGGAAAGACGGCGCACGACGGATTCACGCGGGCGGACCAGAACGCGCTGGGTGACGGTGTTTGATGGCCAGTGTCTGAGATTTCGGTTTCACAAGAATTTCCATGGTCGCACGACCGTGATGCGCGATGCTGGTCTGTTCAATCGCTTTGGCGGGGGGCGTGGTCTGGAACGCGTCCGGCTGGAGTCGAAAGCCTTCGAACAGGCCTTCGAAGTCTATTCCACAGACCAGGTCGAAGCGCGCTATTTGCTCACGCCCGATTTGATGCAGCGATTGATCGAGTTGGAAAAAGTGTTTCGAGGTGGCAAACTGCGCTGCGCGTTCCAGGCGAATGAACTGATCGTCGCGCTCGAAGGTGGCGACTTGTTCGAACCTGGCTCCATGTTCACCCCGTTAGATAATCCAGACCGGGTGCGGGAATTGCTCGATGATTTTGCCGCCATCTTCAATTTGATCGACAGTTTCGCAGATCCGGAACGCCTGGCGCGATCTCGGCGTGATGGTGATCAAGAGCGCTGATCGGTGATGCCATGAGGCTTGATCTTGAACGTCTCGCTGGCATAGCCATGATCGAGCATAAACTCTGCGAGCGCGGCATAAGTGACCGTGTAAATCGGTTTGCCGCGATGATCGGCGAGTTTCAGTCGCTCGTCAGCCATTGGTCCAAATAGACGCCCGAACAAACCTACTTTAAGACGATCTGCTTCGAAATGAGCCTTCAGATTGACTTTGATTTGCGCATAATCGGTTGTGTCCCACAGCGCCCCCGCGATGACGTCAAGCAAGAATTCATTGCAGTTTTGGTATCGATCATCAAAGGGAGATGCGATCAGCGAATAGCTCGGATCATGAAGCGCCTGATACCGGCCATCCGCCATCATTGTTAAAATTCGGCGTTGCAATTCAGGTTTCGGGATGATCACCGCCAAGTCATCCACCGCTGATGCCCCAACGAATTCATACGGAAAGTCGGTCTCCAGATAGGATTGTGTTTTGGGCAGGCTTTCACCATCACCGTGAAACAAATTATGCCCAACATAGCCCCGCAGCAGACCACCGTTTTCGGTTTGGATGGCTTGATAGCCCCAGAACCCGCCATGGGTGTATTCAATGCCGTCGGGAAGTTTGTCCCGGGTACGTCCAGTGCGAAAGACGATGGCGACGCGCGCGCCTTTTTCACCCAGCGTTTTCTCGATCGTTTTCGAAAATGCTGCCGCCTCTTCGGGGGTGTAGCGTTGTGAGAACACGGTCTTAGAAGAGCCGCTATCGGCTGTACTGATAGGGGCGAGCAAAACGAGGCTTGCCCCGATCAGTGCTGTTTTGATCCACGGCCTCATTTTGGATCAGCTTTGTGAATTGGGTTGGCTGGGGAAGACTGGGCCATATCGGGCAAGGGCTGCGCGATTACCACCGCGTCATCAACTTTGAGCGGTGTGTTGGCGACATCCCAGAGGTCTGCGGAAATTTCAGTTGCGGTTTCGCCGCCGGCTTCCGCTAAAGCGCCAAGCCCGGCGAGCGGAACCGCGACAGCGCCCAAGGCGACTTGCGTGCCCGACGCAGCGAGACGCGCTGAAGCATCAGCGGAGTCTAAAGTCGCATCGGACATGTTCTGGAAACTGTCAGCCATTGCGATCGGGCTCGCAAAGACGGCCAAAAGAACAAGGATTTGGGATTTGTGCATAACTTCCTCCTTAGAAGTGAGCGCTTACATACATATCTGTGGTTAGTGATGCAAGTGAATGTTCACTACATAATTGTAACCTTCCATAAAAGACGGATCCGTGAGGTTGAAATTTGCCCCAAAAAAGACTTGGTTGGGCAATATCCGGGCGATCATGTTCAGCTTGGCTTCAGATCAAAAGGTTTAAAGAAAATCGCATGAAACCAATGATTTCCTCCCTATGCGCCCTCGCGGCCATGATGGTGCTGACCGCACCAGCCGCAAGCGCGCTGACCTGCGCCGAACAAGCCGCAGATCTGCAAAACCGCCAGATCAAGGCGCAACAAATCGCCGACGCCCGTATCGCCCTGGTCGATGAGGTCGAAGCGGCGGGGGATGCCTGGGAAAATGCCGAAGCCATGCGCAATTTCAGTCGGGATCAAGCCGCAGAAGCCGACGCCACAAAAGTGGCCTATGATACGCTGAAAGCGGATCTGATGTTGAAAGAGCAGTCGCTTCAGACGCTGGTCGTTTCCCTGAACCAGGACGTCGCCGCTTACAATAGGCGGTGCGTCAAAGACTAGATTAATCGCGCAGCGTCGCGATCACGGGTACGTGGTCTGACGGCTTTTCCAGGCCGCGCGCCTTGCGGTAGATTTCGACACTTTCCAACCGGTCAGCGGCTTGCGGGCTGAGGAGGTGGTGATCAATCCGAATGCCATGATCCTTTTGCCAGGCGCCGCCTTGATAATCCCAGAACGTGTATTCATGGCCGCGATTATCCGTCGCTTCAAACGCTTCGGTCAGGCCGAGATGCTTCAGGCGACGGAACGCCGCCCGACTGGTCGGTAGCGCCAGGGCGTCATCGACCCAGACCGTCTCTTCCCAGCAATCCTCGCCGCGCGGAATGATGTTGTAATCGCCGCATAGCACGATTGGTTCTTCGGCCTGCATCAGATGGGTGGCATGGGTTTTCAGATGGCCCATCCAGTCGAGCTTGTAATCATATTTGGGCCCGGGCGCCGGATTGCCATTTGGCAGATATAGCCCGCCGACGCGGACCGGATTGTCTGAAAGGACAAGCGCTTCGATATAGCGGGCCTGTTCGTCCGCCTCATTGCCGGGCAGACCGCGGACGACATCTTCGAGCGGGAAGCGCGACAGCATGGCGACACCATTATAACTCTTCTGGCCATGCGCCTCGACATTATAGCCGAGCTCTTCAATCTCCATATAGGGGAAGGCGTCGGTCTCGCATTTGATCTCTTGCAAACAGATGACGTCGCAATCGATGGCCTTGAGGACCTCGATCACAGTGGGCAGGCGGGCTTTGATGGAATTGACGTTCCAGGTCGCGATTTTCATGGCGTCTGTTTAGCGCGCTTTGCGCCAGACACCAGACCCGATTTTGCGCTTGACATGAAACTATATGGTTTCCTATATAAGGAAACTGAAAGGTTTCATATAATGACAGAGCAACTGGTTTTTCGCGCCATCGCCGATCCGACCCGGCGCAGCATCATGACCATGCTGTCCTGCGGGGAGAGGTCCTTGAACGAGATTTCCGCGCATTATGAGATGACGCGTCCGGCGGTGACCAAGCATCTCAAAATACTGCAGGAAGGCGGCCTGATCCGAGTCCGCGCGCGCGGGCGGGAGCGATTGCATGCCTTGCAACCCGAAGCTCTGAAAACCGTATCCGACTGGGTGAGCTTCTTCAGCCAGTTCTGGGATGAGAAATTGGCAGATTTACAACAAATTGTGGAGGCAGAGGATGACTGATCCGGTGATGGTGAAAACAATCTATTTGAAGGCGAGTCTGGACAAGGTCTGGCGGCACCTGGTCGACAAGGAGCTTCTCGCGCGATGGTTTCACGAGGTCGATCGCGACCTGTCAGACAAAGTCGCGTTTCAGTATCTGAGCTTTCATTATGACAAGGCGGATCGCAAGCTGATGTGGGGCGACGTGCTTGAATTCGATCCCCCGCGAAAGCTGGTGCATTCGTTTACGCATGAATGGCTTAAAGGCGTTATCACAACGGTGACCTGGGATCTGTTAGAACTGGATGGCGGAACGCAGCTGACCATGACTCATGAAGGCATTCCTACGTTCGGCGAGCTGAGCGATCATGACAAAGGCTGGGACGAACACTTCCTGCGTCTGCGGATGATGTTGAGCTAGGTGCTCGCGGGCAGGAACCGAAATCGTCTCTGTTCGCCATAGGCCCAGATGCGGCTGTCTTCGAGCGTGCCGAGGCCGATATTGTGAATGGCTTTCCAGCGGCCCTGACGGTCCTTGCGGCTGGACAGGATGCCAATATGCGGCAGCGTTCCGCCGACCGCCGAACCAACCATCATCAAGAACAAAACGCTCCGTGCCCACTGAAGCGGCCTCGCTTGCGAGTCTCAGCAGCTTTTCGTCGCTGTGATCAAAATAAACCGCTTCCCATGTGTTGTAATGCACCGGCCGCGGTTTGTTCCTTGTGCGCTGATCGAGGATCTTGTCTTTGAGATGACGGTGAAAGCTCCTTGATAGCGAATTCAATCCGCTGTTCGCCCATGCAGCGTAAACGGTGGGTGATGTGTAGGTTTCGTACGGGATGTGATTGATTTCACCTGGGAAAAACAGCTA
>ERZ1740059.1787-NODE-1787-length-10702-cov-8.403118_pt1 | contig 10702 bp, 6 predicted proteins | sample MGYA00581744_ERZ1740059 | MGnify/ENA primary metagenome ERZ1740059 (study PRJEB43018, sample SAMN04849738) | marine metagenome | isolation source: floating plastic debris | place: Pacific Ocean | collected 2008-08-28 | study: EMG produced TPA metagenomics... | reverse complement strand
TGGATTCTAACTAAACTATCTGAATCCCACTCCCTTTAGGGGTGGGAGTAGTCAATACTATATAACCTAGTACTCCACCAAACCAAGATTGCCGGGTGAAGTTAGTGAGTGGTGAATAGTTGGGTATATAATTACCCAAGCTTTGTTTACGCAGGTGGACTCCTAGAATGCTTATAATTCTTTATTAGTTTTTATACCAATTCTAATAATGCGTCTTGTTTGAAGAAATAGATTTTTGAAAAATTCAACCGATCCAAGACTTATCCAACTTGCCAAACATTCATACTGGTATGTATGATAAATAATCGTATGTATCACGATTTTGATTATGGCAACTCTTGTAGAACATAGAGAAACCAAACAAAAGCTCTTGGAAACTGCACTGGATTTAATCTGGGAGAATAATTACGATTGTGTGGGAATTGTCCAAATTTGTACTCAAGCAGGAGTAACTAAGGGTGCTTTTTATCACTATTTTCATTCCAAAGCCGATTTAGCCGCAGCTGCATTAGAAGCACGCTGGAAAAACATTAGGAGTGATTTCGATCGCGTGTTTTCTCCGCAAAATACATCTTTAGAAAGAGTTGATGATTACTGTGAACTGATAATATCCATGCAGATGAGAAAACACGCTCAAACTGGAAGAGTTCTTGGTTGTCCATTTATCTCGACTGGTCAAAGTACTAGGGAAGATAAACTCAACAGTATTTCTGTTGAAATCATTGAGCGCATGATTAAGTATTTTACTTCCCTCGTCGCTGATGCTCAACGTGAAGGTATTGTTGATAAAGCCTTAGATCCAGTCAAAGTCGCTCGCTATATGTATGTATTTGTTCAAGGTGTTTTAACCATAGGTAGAGTCAAAAATGATTTAACATCTGTTAAAACGGATCTGAAACCAGGATTATTAAGAATATTAGGCATACCGGGATAAAAAATTTTATTCATTCACATACCAACTGGTATGCATAAAATTTTCAAATCTTAACAAATAATCGTTATCAATTACCACTAGAATCATGAGCGAGTTACAAGCACCAGATACAATTTCCGAAAAGCAGTCACAAAATTTGCAGCAAGATATTGATGATTTACTCATAGGAGAAAAACAATATAAACCAGAGAGAAAGCATCAAAATTCTTGGTTAGGGTTATTATTATTTATCTCCATTGCCATGAATGGTGTAGCTTTATGGCGAATATTTTCTCCCGCCGAACAATTAAATAAACCAGCAGCAGCAACAGTCAAAGCACCACCACCCCGTGCGGTAGAAGTAACAACTCTAGCATCGGGGAATGCCACTAGGAGCGTACAATTATTAGGACAAGTAGAATCGCCACAACAAGCAACAATTCGCGCTCAGACTGGCGGTTTAATTAAAAAAGTGTTAGTTCAAGCAGGGGATAGAGTGAAACCGGGAATGGCGATCGCAATTTTGGATGATGCCGATCAAAAGTTAGCACTTTCCCGAGCAGAAGCACAACTTGCTCAACAACGCAATAATTTAGCGCGGTTAGAAGTAGGTACTCGTCAGGAAATAATAGCTCAACGTCGAGCAGCGGTAAGCTCAGCCCAAGCGCGAGAAAGAGAAGCAGTAGATAACCTCAGAAGAAATAGCGAGTTAGTCAAACAAGGTGCCATCGCACAGAGATTATTAGTAGAAGCCCGTGCAGCAGTAGATGAAGCAAGGGGAGAAACATTAGAAGCTCAAGCGGAATTAGCAGAAGCAGAAGCAGGAGCTACCCGTGAAGAAATAGCAGCACAAAGAGCGAATGTTGCAGCAGCCGTAGCAGCAGTCAATCAAGCAAAATTGGCAATATCGCGTACTCAGATTACAGCAACTTCCGGTGGTGTAGTGTTGCAAAGACAAGTTAGCCCTGGAGACTACTTACAAATAGGTGGTGAAATTGCGACTTTGATTGCCGGAGAAAGACTTGATATTTTCTTAGAATTACCAGAACAACTCAGCGGTAGAGTAGCTGCCGGAACGAGAGTAGAATTAACAGCTCGTGCTCTACCACAATGGCGAGGAAATGCCAGAATTACAGGAGTTGTACCTTCTGCTGAAGCTGCTTCGAGAAGACAACGAGTGCGGGTAAGATTAGATAATCCACCACAAGGATTATTACCAGGAATGGCAATTACAGGTAACTTACAATTATCAGGAAATACTCAGGGATTAGTAGTATCTCGCGATGCCTTAACTCGCCGTGCAGATAAATGGTTATTATTTGCAGTCGAAGATGGCAAAGCTAAAGAATTAGAAGTAGAAATGGTTGCAGATATGGGTGAGAAAGTAGCGATTTCCGGTACTGGATTACAAAATGGTCAAACCGTGGTTTTACGTGGTGGAGATGGTTTGAGAGATGGAGCTAATGTGAGAATTGTGGGAGGGTAATGAGTTAGGAGTAAGGAGTAATGAGTAAGGAGTAATAAGTAAGGAGTAATGAGTTAGGAGTAAGGAGTAATGAGTTAGGAGTAATAAGTAAGGAGTAATGAGTTAGGAGTTTATAATTTTGACTTTTGACTTTTGACTTTTGAATTCTCCTCTTCCCTCTCTTACTAAATGTACCAATAATCTTAAAATGAAACGGCATTATTCCTCAGCGCACCTCCGCGCATACCTCCGCGTACCTTTGCGTTTCAAAAACAGAAAAAACCATGACAGACTCTAGAAAAATCCAAGTTAGTTTAGCCATCATCCGTATTTCCACAGCAATATTCTTCCTAATTTGGTCATTGCGGAAATTAATTCAACCAGAATCAACGCAAAAGATATTTTCTAACTTTTACTTTATGGAAGTACCACTAGCATTTTCCTACATTGCTGGTGTTATTCAAACTTTAATTATTCTTGCCTTCCTAGTGGGTTTATTCAAGACTTGGACTTATGGCGCTTTGCTGGGAATGCATATTGTATCAGTACTGTCAACATACCAAAGACTGTTAAATCCCTATGAAAGTCCCAATACTTTATTTTGGGCTGCTGTTCCCGCATTAGGTGGATTAATTGCTTTATTTTTACTGCGAGATAAGGATGAATTTCTAACGCTCAAACTCAATAAAGCAGGTAGAGAAGTAACTACTGATAGTTGATAGTGGATAGTTGATGATTGTTCGACTAACCACCAACAACCAACAACTAACCATCAACAACCAACAACCAACCACCAACCACCAACAACCAACCACCAACCACTAACAACCAATTATGAGTTTAATTAAAACTGCCGTTCGTTGGCGACATGGAACTTTTGTTTTATTCTGTATTTTGGCACTATTTGGTGTATTATCTTTATTGAGTCTACCTTTAGAATTGCGACCTGGTGGCGATCGCCCTGAAATTACCATTAGTACTTCTTATTCTGGTGCTAGCCCTAGGGAAGTTGAGGAGTTAATTACTCGTCCGATTGAGGAAAGGTTGGAAGAAGTTCAAGGTATTCAAGAAGTTACCAGTAGCAGTTCATCTGGTAGAAGTAGCATCAATTTAGAATTTAATTGGGATAGTGATATAGATCGACGGTTGGTAGATGTTTTAAATAAACTCCAGCAAGTTGAAGCGTTACCGCCGGAAGCAGGGGAATCGGATGTAGAAATTGTCAGCGGTAGCAGTAGTCCGATGATGTGGACGATACTTGTTGCCAAGGAAGGTTTTACACCCAATGACGAACATTATCGAGATTTAGTTGATGATGTAATAGTACCACGTTTTCGTCAAGTCCAAGGTGTAGGACAATTTTTGGTTTCTGGTGGTAGGGAAAGAGAAGTGGAAGTCATTGTCGATCCAAAGGCTTTAGCCGATCGCAATTTGACTATTGGTGATGTGGTAAGTGCCCTGCGAAGTAATAATAGAGATATTCGTGGTGGGCCATTAATTTTGGGAAGACGGGAATATCGAGTTCGTACTGTTAGTCGTTCGACTGATGTCAAACAATTGGAAGGTTTTGTGTTGCGTCGGGATGAATCGGGAACGGTTTATTTACGAGATGTTGCCAAAGCGCAGATGGGGAGGAAAATCCAAGATAGGGCTTTAATCAGGGATAATAAACCGGCGGTAGCGGTGGGAATTGTTCGTCAACCTAATGCGAATGTACCGGAAATATCTCAGGGTATTCGTCAAGCTTTGGTAGATTTAGAGGCTCGGTTCGATCGCGAAGGGGAAGGTATTACTTTTGATATTCCCTATGATGAAAATGACTATATCAATGAATCGATTTCCTTTGTTCAAGGGAATTTGATGATGGGTGCTGTTTTAGCGGCGTTCATTTTGTTACTGTTTCTTGGTTCTTTACGGACGGTTGCAGTGATTGCCATTACTATTCCCACTACTTTAATTACAGTATTTATTGTATTTGCAGCTTTAGGACGTTCTTTAAATGTAATTAGTTTAGCTAGTTTAGCTTTTGCTGTGGGAATGGTGGTGGATAATGCCATTGTGGTGTTGGAAAATGTATTTACTCACATGCAGATGGGTAAGTCTCCTGTAAAGGCTGCCATTGAAGGTACTGAAGAAGTTGGTGGCGCAATGTTGGCTTCCACTTTAACAACTATTGCGGTATTTGCGCCGATTGTATTAGTTAAGGGAGAAGCTGGACAATTATTCTTTGATATTGGGATTGGGCTTTCCGCATCAGTTTTATTTTCCCTATTTGCAGCACTTACCTTAGTACCGATGTTATCGGGATTATTTCTCAATCGAGCAGAAGCACAAAGAATACTCCAGGGAATGGAAAATAATCAAAATAATCCAGAAATTGACCCTTTATTAATCGCTTCTGACCAAATAATTCTAAATCCAAATCGTTCGCCATTCTCTAAAATTCAACATCTTTTAGAAAAAATAATCAGTAAAATATCTCATATATTCCTCTTCTTCCAGGGTAAGTTTGAAAAATTCCTCCTGGCTACGGTAAGTTGGTCAATAGGAGTAGGACGTAAATTCCGACGTTTGATAGTACTATCAATTCCCATCACATTATTATTTATCAGTTTTCAACTACTACCCCCAGCAGATTATCTCCCCGAAGGAAACCGCAACTTGATATTATGGCTATCAGAACCTTTTCCCGGTACAAGTATTCCCGAAGCCATTAAACTTTCTCAAGGGCCTAGAGATTTCGTCAGCGAACAACCAGAAATCATGCGCAGTCTCTACGTTCATCGTAACGGATTAAGAGCGATCGCCGCATTTGTAAAACCGGAAGAATCAACTGGTAATAAACTCGATGAAATTGTAGATAGAATGCGGAAGGTAGGTGGTAACTTCCCTGGATATCGTTTCTTAGTTCCCCGACGGGTTTCAATTTTCCGCAATCCTGGTAAAGAATTTGAAATAAACCTTGTTGGACAAGATTTAGAAGAGTTAAATCGATTGCAACAGCAGTTAATGCAGCAATTACGAGGACTTAGTGGAGTACAAAACGTCCGTTCTAATTTTGTCACCGGAGCGCCAGAATTACAAGTTATCCCCAATAGAGTCAGATTAGCAGAAGTCGGACTTTCAGAAGCAGAATTAGGTTCAATTGTCGAAGCTGCTTTGGGAGGTTTACGAGCTTCCGAATTTACAGATGGCAAACGAGAGCTTGATGTGACTGTAGAATTGCAAAATACTTCAGTTGAAACACCAGCACAATTACGACAATTACCGTTAAATATTGGTAACGGCAGACAAGTACAACTCGCCGATGTCGCACAAGTTATAGAAGCCTCTGGACCAGATGCAATTAATCATGTAGACTTAGAACGTTCAATTACTCTTACCGTTAGAGTAGCTCGGGAAGCACCTTTGGGTGAATTGATCGAACTTACCGAACAACAAATTTTAGAACCCTTACGACAAGCATTACCAACAGGTTTCCGCGCTGAATTAGCAGGCTCCGCCGACGTGCTATCAGAAACATTAATGCAATTGGGTTCAACCTTTGTTTTATCCTTGTTAATTACTTATTTACTCCTAGTTGCCTTATATCGTTCCTTTTCCTTCCCCCTTTTAATTATGGCAACAGTACCCATGGGAATATCGGGAGCTTTATTAAGTTTAATTCTCGCTAATTCAATCCCTGGTGTAGTAGTTCCCTTAGATATGATTACCGGATTGGGATTTGTAATTCTTACCGGAGTAGTAGTTAACAACGCCATTTTACTAGTAGATAGGTCATTACAACTGCAACAGGAAGGTAAAAGCTACGATGATTCCTTGTATTTAGCAGTAAAAGATAGATTGCGACCAATTTTCATGTCAGCAGGAACAAGCGTCTTAGGAATGTTACCATTAGCGATCGTACCCGGGAAAGGTGCTGAACTTTATCAAGGATTAGGAATTGTGTTGACGGGAGGTTTAGCATTTTCCACCATTCTTACACCCACAGTAGTTCCAGCATTAATGGGATTGTTGCGGGATTATTCTGGGAAGAAGAAAATTGAAACAGAGCAACTGCAAGAAATAGAAGAAATAACCGCCACAAAGCTATAGGAATCCTAATTGAAAATTGAAACGCTTATTGGTACACCCTAATATCCTACAATCCTTTTGCCTCTTGCCTTTTGCCTCTTGCCGGGAGCAACCCAAATAATTATGGCTTCGCCACGCTGCGCCTTCCAAAAATCAAACCGGATTCCTATATGAAACCTGCTTATTCCACCTTCCTTCTCTTGGTGGTAAACTACTAGTGCAGCACAGCGGTAACGGCGCAATCATTGGTAAAACCTCAAAGCTAGAGAAAATAAGACTTTTGATCTTATTTTCAGCATCTAAGTGCATAGGTTATGTCAACCGAATTCTATTTACCTTTAACTATAAGGTAAAATCATGTCTAATTCCCTTAACTCCAAAGATTTCAGACTTTTGTTACCAGAAGTTATCTGGCTCGAACCCGAAAATTTATTGTTAGCCAAACGAATAACCTCTGGGGCTAGCAGCAGCAACCCCAGAGATTCTTGGCAAACCTATCTAAATACATTAGGGATGCTTGCCTTTGAACAATGGTTACACAGCCATTTGCCCAGTCGATTAGTGACTAGAGACACTACTTTTATCGAAACTGGGGGTAATCTCAATGCTGGTGAGTTTAAATGTTGTACTATCGCCACCGAACATTTACTTGATGAGACAGTGAGAATACCACAAAATGTTGTTGAACAACCAGAAATGACTGCTCATTTTTATGTAGTGCTTGAGGTATCCGAAGAAGAACAAGAAGTTACGATTAGAGGCTTTTTATCCTACAACCAATTAATTGAAATGCGGGATAATTTAAAATTACCAATACGTGATGGTTGTTTTCAAATACCGCTATCTTTATTTGATATTGAACCAAATCACTTACTATTCTACAATCATTATTTGCAACCATCAGAGTTTCCTCTACCCCAAGTTGAAAGTCAAGTGGTTAGCGTAAATCCATCAGAAATTGTCAATTCAACTAGAACTAAGTTAAGTGAATGGTTACAGGGATTAGTTGATGTAGGTTGGCAAGCGATAGATTCTCTTTCGAGTCCAGAATTAAATTTAGCTTTTAGTACCCGGAATATTGCAGAAGGTACCAAAAGAGCAAAAATAATAGATTTAGGCATTCAATTAGGTCATCAAAAAGTGGCGTTGTTAGTAAATGTATTGCCCGAAAACCAAGATAAAATAAATGTTTTAATACAGCTATACCCGACCAATAGAGAAAAATTTATCTCCGAAAATATCCAATTACTTTTGCTATCAAAAGGGGGTAAAAAACTTCAAGAAGTTAATTCTAGACTTCAAGATAATTTTATCCAGTTAAAACCTTTTAAAGGCGAGCCTGGAAAACAATTTAGCATTCAAATAAATTGCGAAGAACTCACGGTAAACGAAAATTTTGAATTATAAAGTGTTTTAGCTAATTGAAAGGAAATAACATGAAAAAATTGCATAGTTCATCTTTTCTTCGGCGCTTGCTTAAGGTTTTTACAAATAAACCTTTGCTAGCGCTGATAATCGCATTTGCTTGTACGGTAACATTCCCAGTTGTTGCTAAAGTACCCCAGATTCGGGGCTTACAATATTCTACAAGTCAGAGTGAGAATAAACGCAATTTAATCGAATATGGGAAACAACTATACGATTTAGGACAGTTTTCCGAAGCGGTGAAAGTTTTACAACAAGCAGCTAACCGCTATCAAAACAACGGTCAAAATTTGCAACAAGTAATAGCCCTGAGTAATCTTTCTTTAGCTTATCAACAGCTTAGTTTGTGGGAAAAAGCGGAAACAGTTATTAATAACAGTCTAGATATATTAAATAATTTAGAGAATTCCTCAGAAACATCTCAAATATTTGCACAAGTCTTAGAAGTGCAAGCACGGATGCTATTTATGCAGGGGAAGCCAAGTGCAGCATCAACTAGTTGGGATCGAGCCGCTGAGATTTATCAAAAGTTGGGTTTAGATGCTGCATTCAATCGCAGTCGTATTAACTCCGCACAATCTTCACAGGCTTTGGGGCGTTTTCGTCAATCCAAGAAAATTTTAACGGAAGTCGAAAAAAACCTCGAAGAAGAAAAAGATCCCCGATTAAAAGCAGTTGGATTGCGTAAACTTGGTAATGTTTTGCAAATAGTTGGCGATTTAAAAAATGCTGAAAAAAGTTTACTGGAAAGTTATCGTATCGCAAAAGATTTATCTTTAGAAAAAGATGCCAGCGAAGCATTATTCAGTCTGGGAAACACAGCACAGGCTCAGAGCGAAGTATTATTCAGTCTAGACAAAACAGAAGACTCTCTGAAGAAAGCAAAAGAAGCTTTAGGGTATTACCGAAAGGCAGAAACTACAACAACTGAACCCATTATCCGCTTGCAAGCTCAATTAAATCAACTAAGATTAGTTGTAAAAAACAAGGAATTGGGCAATGTATCGATTTTGTCAAATAAAATCAAATCACTAATTAATGAAAGTAAATTACCGGTGACGCGAGTAACAGTTAATGCAAAAATTAACTTTGCTCGCAGCTTAATCCAGCCTGAAGTTAAAAACAAGCAAGATGCAATCAAAATTTTAACTACTGCTCTAAAAGAAGCACGACAATTAGAAGACAAACGAGCCGAATCTTATGCTCTTGGCACTTTAGGGAAATTGTACTACGAAAACCAACAATTCGATGATGCCCTAAAACTAACAAAGAAAGCTTTAGTTATAGCTGATAATATTAGCGCTTCAGAAATATCTTATCAGTGGAAATGGCAAATGGGGCGCTTGTACAAAAAGCTTGGAGATGTAGAAAATTCAGGATTATACTATTCAGGAGCAGTTGATACCCTCGAAACCTTACGAGAAAATTTAGTAGCAGTTAATCCCGATATTCAATTTTCATTCCGAGAAAGTGTAGAGCCAGTTTATCGGCAATTTATTGATTTACTTTTGCAATCTTCTAATAATACGTCTTTAAATAAAGAACTAGGGAACGAATCAAAAAAACTGGTAAAAGCACGGAAGCTTATTGAAGCTTTGCAAGAAGCAGAACTAGAAAACTTTTTTCGTTCCTCCTGTTTAAAGGCTCTAGCAGATATTGATTTCTTAGTAGATAAAAAAGACAACAAATCAGCAGTAATTTATGCAATAATGCTGAGAGATAATCTAAATATTATTCTCAAGCTACCCAATCAAAAAAGATTACGTCTCTACAAGATCTCAGAATCTAAACAAATAATCGAAGAAACTGTAGAGCAATTAACAAGTGATTTAAAAGATGTGACTCGACAATCGAGAGCCATAGAAAATTCTCAAAAATTATATGATTGGTTAATTCAACCTTTAGAAACAGAATTAAAAGGAATCAAAAATTTAGTTTTTGTCCTAGATAGTGAATTACAAAATATACCGATGGGTGTTCTTTATGACGAGAAAAGCAGTAAATATTTGATACAAAAATATGCCATATCATTGGCACCAGGTTTACAATTAGTAGATCCCAAATCATTAAAAGATATAAGACTAAAAACCTTAACTGCGGGAGTAGTTGAAGAACATACTGTCGATAAAATAACTTTTCCTCGATTAGAATTCGTAAAAGATGAATTGGAAGAAATTCAATCACAAGTACCTAAAAGTACAACATTATTGAATGACAAATTCACCCAGGATAGCATGCAAAAACGATTAAAATCTACCAACTATTCTGTAGTTCATCTGGCAACTCACGGGCAATTTAGTTCCGATCCAGAACAAACATTTATATTAACTTGGGGTAAGTTGCTAAATGTAAACGAATTCGATCAACTATTGCGAACAAGGGGCTCAAATAGATCTAATAATATAGAGTTACTAGTTTTAAGTGCTTGCCAAACTGCTCAAGGAGACAAACGCGCTGCTCTGGGATTAGCTGGAGTTGCGGTACAAGCAGGAGCGCGTTCGACATTAGCAACATTATGGGCGGTAGATGATGAATCAACCGCAGATTTGATGAGAGAATTTTACAGTCAGTTAAAAAAACCCGGAGTAAACAAAGCCCAAGCACTACAAAATGCTCAACAAGAATTATTGAAGGTTCAAGCAGAACCATATTTTTGGGCACCTTTTGTTTTACTAGGAAATTGGCTCTAAGAGCGATTAGGATTTGAAAACACGCCCTAGAGGGGGAGAAATTTTATAGGTAATCCATAAGCGGTTAGGGGAGTATATAGTAATACCAATTCTGTATGAGGCTGCGCTAAATCGCTCTCAGCCTAAAAGGCTGGA
>ERZ1740059.1786-NODE-1786-length-10709-cov-3.504693_pt1 | contig 10709 bp, 9 predicted proteins | sample MGYA00581744_ERZ1740059 | MGnify/ENA primary metagenome ERZ1740059 (study PRJEB43018, sample SAMN04849738) | marine metagenome | isolation source: floating plastic debris | place: Pacific Ocean | collected 2008-08-28 | study: EMG produced TPA metagenomics... | reverse complement strand
GTCATAGAGGCCGAGTTGGACCGCCCAATCCTGATACGCGGTGTTCCAGGGCTTCATGTAGCGGGCGTCGTCGGGGACATGGGCCTCGAAAAAGCCGCCGTTTTCGATGTAGCGGTCGAGTTGGTTAGGGTTGGCGTCGCCGCGCCCGTGTTGGTCGCCATTGCCGCGCCAGCCAGCCAGCGGGCCGATGCCCGGCTTGCGTTCGTGGTTGGTGATGTAGTCGGCATAATCGCCATACTTCGCGCTGCCGTCTTCATTGGTGAAGCCCGGCAGACCCATCTTGTTGGCGAGATGCACAAGTGTCGTTTGAAACCCCTGCACCTCTCGATCCGGTTCGACCACGGGCCAGCGGATCGCGTCTGCAGCCGCGTCCGCCTCGCAAATGGGTCGATCCAGCAGGCTGATGCAGTCGTGCCTTTCGAGATAAGTGGTGTCCGGGAGGATCAGGTCAGCATAGGCAACCATCTCGGAACTATACGCATCCGAATATATTATGCGCGGGATGACATAATCGCCTGTCTCATCCTTATCCGTCAGCATCTTCATAACGCCGGTCGTGTTCATGGTCGAATTCCACGACATGTTCGCCATGTACATGAAGAGCGTGTTGATCTTGTAGGGATCACCCGCATAGGCGTTTGAGATCACCATGTGCATCAGACCATGCGCGCTCATAGGGTTTTCCCATGTGAAAGCCTTGTCGATGCGGGCGGGCGTGTCGTCATCTTTAAGCGCAAGATCTTCGGGCCCGTGAACAAAACCCAGGTGCGGGCCGTCGAGCGGGCAGTCGGGTTTCGCGCCGCAATGTGGTTTCGGATGGGCGGTCGCTGGCTTGGGGTAGGGCGGCTTGAAGCGGAAGCCACCCGGAACTTCTACTGTTCCTAACAGGATCTGTAGAACGTGCAGCGCCCGACAGGTCTGGAAGCCGTTGGCATGGGCTGAGATGCCGCGCATGGAATGGAAACTGACGGGGCGGCCGACCATTTTTTCGTGATGCTCGCCCCGGAAATCAGTCCATGGCTGGGCAATCTCGAAAGCTTCATCAAACGCGACGCGGGCCAGTTCTGCCGCGATGGCACGGATCCGTTCGGCGGGGATGCCGCAGGTTTCGGCCACGGCTTCCGGGGCGTACACTTCTGATAGATAGCGCTCGGCCATCTTCTCCATCACAGTGCCGGGGGCAGAGAGATCGGGGCGGACGCCTTGCTGGTTGAAGGTCGCAGGCTTGCCGGCGGCCCGGTCTATAACCAATTCGCGACCTTCGCCGGCACGCTGCAAGAGGCCAGTCTCAGGATCCAGCAGCACCGGTGCGTTTGTGAAACGCGCCAGATAGTCGAGGTCGATGCGGCCCGCTTTCATCAGGCAATGCACCATTGACAGGATGAACAGCCCATCGGTGCCAGGGGTGATGCCGACCCATTCGTCTGCGACGGCATTGTAGCCCGTGCGGATCGGGTTGACGCCGATCACCTTGGCACCGCGTCCCTTGATCTTGCCAATCCCCATCTTGATCGGGTTACTGTCGTGATCCTCGGCCACCCCAAACAGCATAAATAGTTTGGTATGGTCCCAATCGGGTTGTCCGAATTCCCAGAAGGCGCCACCCATGGTGTAGATGCCCGCAGCGGCCATGTTCACCGAACAGAAGCCACCATGCGCAGCATAGTTCGGCGTACCGAAGTTCTGAGCCCAGAAGGAGGTAAACGATTGCGACTGGTCGCGGCCTGTGAAGAACGCGAGTTTTGACGGATCGTCCTTGCGGATCGGCTCAAGCCAGTCTGCGGCGATCTGCAGGGCCTCATCCCAGGTGATCTCTTCGAATTCGCCTGATCCGCGCGGGCCGACGCGTTTCAAGGGTGCGCGCAGCCGTGAAGGGGCATTGTGCTGCATGATGCCCGCGCTTCCTTTGGCGCACAGCACGCCTTGGTTCACGGGGTGATCGCGGTTGCCTTCAATGTAGGCGACCTTGCCATCCTTCATATGAACATTGATCCCGCAGCGACAGGCGCACATGTAGCAGGTCGTTTTGCGCACCTCGTCCGAGACGTGGGGCGAAAGGTTCAGTTTCGGTTGCTGGATGGTCATCTGGCGAAGGATCTTTCGTTTAGGTCAATAATTGTAGGCCGACGAGGACGGTTCCTCCAAGAAAAAGGGTTTGAATGACGATGAGCGCGATTGCCGCAGGCCCCACCGACAGGATTTGCTTTAGGTGGGTCTTCATGCCGACGGCGGCGATGGCTGTCAGCAAGAACCAACGCGAGGCGGATGAGAGCGTTTCGGTCACGAAGCCGGGTAGGGCGCCAAATGAGCTAAGGGCGGCGAGGACGATGAAACCCACGGCAAAGGTTGGCAGGATGGGCGGACGTTTTCCGTCGGTGGTCGTGCTGACCCGCGCGCGGATGACCAGCGAGGCGACAAGAACGATCGGGGCCAGCATGGCGACGCGAACCAGTTTGAAAAGCGTGGCGGCATCGCCTGTTTCCTCGGATACGGAATAGCCCGCGCCCACGACCTGCGCGACATCATGGATCGTCCCGCCGAGGAACAGCCCGGCCTCGGTGCTGCTCAGATCCAGTTGGCTGACGATGATCGGGTATAGGATCATCGCCACGGTCGACAGGACCGTGACGCCGATCACTGTGAAAATCAGGCGTTCCTCAGTCCGTTCGTCACGAGGTAGGATCGCACCGATGGCCATCGCCGCAGAAGCTCCGCAGATCGCGACGGAGCCAGAGGTTAGAAATGCAAAGCGCCAGCCGTGCCCCAGCAGCGGCGCGATGGCGAAGCCGGAGCCTATGGTCGCCAGCATGGCCCCAATGATTAAAGCGATCTGGCCGATTTCGAGCCCGGCCAGAAGATCAGCGCTGATCCGGACGCCCAGAAACGCGACGCCCAGGCGCAAGAGCGATTTGGCGGAAAAGGCGATGCCTTCGGCGGCTTTGCTGCCATCCTCGGACAGGAAGTTGAGCGCTATGCCCAGCAACAGAGCCATGAGCATTGCGGGCGTCGCATAATGCTCGGACAGGAATTGTGCGGCAAGTGCAACCAGGCCGGCAACCAGAATGCCGGGAAAGAATGCCTGGATCTGGTCAGCCCGGATCAAGCGGCACCGCGCCTGTTGTCAAGCGGCACCCAGTCGCGCATCCCTGGTCCGTTGTAAAGCGTCAGAGGCCGGATCAGGATGTTCTGACGCTGTTGTTCAACGCATTGGATGATCCAGCCTGGCATGCGTCCAATGGCGAAGATCGGCACGTAGAGATCCATCGGAATGCCGTGAAGCTGGTAGATCACGCCGGAATAGAAATCGACATTCACATTTAGGCCGTGGCGGGCATAGGGCTTCATAGCCTCGACCACGGCTTGCAGGATCTCGTACCATTCGGGTGCGCCCATCTCCTCGCCGAGTTTCCGGACGCCTTCGCGCATGTGGCGCGCGCGGGGGTCCTCGGCCCGGTAGACGCGGTGACCAAAGCCGGTGACGGCCTCGCGATTGCCCCGCTTGGCCTTGACGTAGCCGGCGGCATTCTCGGGTTTGCCGATCTCATGGACCATCTTCATGACGTCCTCGGCCGCTCCACCATGGGCAGGACCGGCTAGGGTAGACAGCGCTGTGACGATCGCGCCATGCAGATTGGCCTCTGTCCCTACTGTAACGCGTGCGGCGAAGGCCGAGGCATTGGCGCCGTGTTCGGCGTGCAGGACGAAATCGACATCCGCCAGACGCGCGGCATCTTCCGAGGGTTTTTCGCCCTTCAACATCCACAGCCAGTTCGCCGCATGGCTCAGGCCGTTATCGGGGGCGAGCGGGTCGCGGCCATTGCGGATCGCCTCATGCGCGGCGATCAGTGTCGGCACTTGCGCGGTCAGCTTCATGCCGTTTTTGATGAACGCGTCCTCGCCAACGTCCTGGCTGGCGGGATCCAGAGCCGCAAGAGCGGAGACAGCGGTGCGCAGCACGTCCATCGGGTGCCCGTCCTTGCAAGACCGGATGATATCCAGCACCGCATCAGGCACGGCGCGGTTGGCCCGCATCGTGGCGTCAAAGGCGTTGAGCTCTGCCGCATCGGGCAATTCGCCGTGGATCAGCAAATAGCAGACCTCTTCAAATGTCGCATGCTCGGCGAGGTCGTGAATCGAATAGCCGCGATAGCTCAACTCTCCTTTCGCGCCGTCAATGTGGCTGACGCCTGAGCGCTCGAAATAGATGCCCTTGAGCCCCCGGTTGATCTTGACGGTGTCGTTCATTGATGGCTCCTTGCGCGCAAAACGGAGTTGGTGATGTTGGTACTTGAGGCCGCCTTTGAGACGGCAAAGGCGCGGAAAGCGCGTGTGGTGATGCCAGAGCGGGACGAGCCGCGCGTGGCCGAGGCAGCGGATCGCGTGGCCCGGGAAGGCATTGCGGAACCCGTTGATCTTGCGGAAGTTTCGGAAGCACAGATTGAGGCCTTGGTCGCGACACGCGGCATGAAGCCGGCCATGGCCGAGCGGCTTCTGCGGAAGCCATTGTACCGGGCGGCGGCGATGGTGGCAGCGGGCGAGGCCGACACGCTTGTCGCCGGTGCGGCCAATCCGACGGCAGAGGTGATCAAGGCGGCCTCCATGTCCATTGGGCTGGCCGAGGATGTCACGGTGCCATCGTCGTTCTTTCTGATGCTCTTCCCTGGCGGGCGGCAGATGGTCTGGGCGGACTGTGCTGTGAATGCATACCCGGATGCCGCCGCCTTGGAAGCTATCGCAAGGGCATCTGAGATTACGGCGCGGCGCTTGCTGGGATATGCGCGGCCCGCGCTTTTGTCGTTCTCAACAGGAACGTCCGGGACCGGAGCAACAGTCGATATGGTCCGGCAGGTGGCCGAGGCCACGGGCTTCAAAGGGCCGATCCAGGCGGATGCTGCCTTGAATGCGACCATCGCGGCGACGAAGGGCATGGGTGAGGGCAAGGCGAATGTGCTGATATTCCCGTCGCTGGATGCAGGCAATATCGGGTATAAGCTGGCGCAGGAACTGGCAGGTGCCCAGGCGCTTGGACCCTTTTTGCAGGGCTTTGCAAAGCCGGTCTGCGATCTCAGCCGGGGCGCAAAGGTGGACGACATCGTCGCGGCGACGGCCGTTGCGTCCGCGATGCTGTAGCAGCTAGAGGTCACGCAGCCTCCATCAGCCGCAGCGCGTCATGGGCGATCATGCGTTCTTCTTCGGCAGGCACGACCCAGATGGCGACCTTGCTGCTGTCGGCGTGCTGGCGCGGTTTGCTTCTGTGATTGGCGTCGGGGTCCATCACCGCGCCGGTCCATTCGAGACCGCGCAAAATACGCGCGCGCACACCCTTGGCATTCTCTCCGATACCACCGGTAAAGGCGATGGCGTCGATGCCTTCCATTGCTGCGATCAGACTGCCCGCGTGGCGCAGCGACCAATAACAGAAATGTTCAATCGCGAAGGCGCTGTCGGCTGAGGGGTCGACCATGAGCTTGCGCATATCCGATTTACCGCCCGAGAGGCCCAATAGCCCGCTTTCGTGGTTCAGGATCGCCTTGGTACGGTCGAGTCCGTTTTCTTCGACCAGCCGCAGCACGGCATTGGCGTCGATCCCGCCCGATCTTGTGCCCATGGTGAGCCCGTCAAGCGGCGAATATCCCATGGTTGTCGCAATCGACTGACCATTCAGGATCGCACAAAGGCTTGCGCCGTTGCCAAGGTGAAAGGCCAAAAGGCGCGAGGGGAGCTTGTCGCCTGAAATTTCAGGCAGTCGCTGCACAAGCGAGGCATAGGAAAGCCCGTGAAAGCCGTAGCGGCGGATACCCTTGGTCTCCATCATCCGGGGGATGGCGTAGCGCGTGGCGACGTCCGGATTGGTAGCGTGAAAAGATGTGTCAAAGCTCGCAAATTGCGGCAGATCGTGCACGACCTCGGCCAGCGTATCGATTGCTGCGAGGTTGTGCGGATTGTGCAAGGGGGCCAGCGGCGTACAGCTTTCGATCTCGGCCCGGACATCCGCGCTGAGCCGCATCGGCTGGTTCAGCTTGCGCCCGCCATGCACAACCCGGTGGGCCGCTGCGCGCAGCTTGTTCGGGGTCAGGCTCTTGTCAGCCAGCATCTTGAGGATCGCGGAAAGGGCCGCCTTGTGGTCGATCAGGGGCAGATCCTTGCTGTCCTTGCCGACCTGCAAGAAAGACTGCCCGCCGATGCCTGCTGCGATGCCTGACAGGGTCTCTTTCAGAGAACCGTCGAACATCGCGAATTTGATTGAGGACGACCCGGCATTGAGCACCAATATCGGAGCGTCTTTGCCGGGGCGTCCCATGGATCAGGCGACCTGTTCGCGCATGTCGGTGGGATCGATGCCCGCCACGCTGACAGGCTTCTTCATCGCGTCGCGACGGAAGGGTTCGCCCAGTTCCTGGTTCAGCATCGCCTCGATCAGGGTGGTCACACCGTTTTCCATCTGATCCTTGATGGCGGTGTTCAGCGCATCCGTCAGTTCATCCATGGTGCGCGCGGCGACACCTTTTAAGCCACAGGCTTGCGCAATACCGGCGTAGGAGACTTCCTCGTCCAACTCGGTGCCGACAAAGTTGTCCTCGAACCAAAGGGTGGAGTTTCGCTTTTCGGCGCCCCATTGATAGTTACGGAAGACGATCTGCGTGATCGCTGGCCATTGCCCACGACCAATGGCCGTTAGTTCGTTAACCGCGATGCCGAAAGCACCGTCACCCGCGAAACCCACAACCGGCACGTCTGGCTGGCCGATTTTGGCGCCTACGATTGATGGCAGGCCGTAGCCGCAGGGGCCAAAGAGGCCGGGGGCCAGATACTTGCGGCCTTCTTCAAAAGAAGGATAGGCGTTGCCGATCGCGCAGTTATTGCCGATGTCGGACGAAATGATCGCCGCCTTCGGCAGGGCTGACTGGATTGCCCGCCACGCCATGCGGGGGCTCATCCAGTTAGGTTTGGCGTCACGAGCACGCTGATTCCAGGTTGTGCCCGGATCGTCATCCTCGTGGTCCATGGAGCTCAGCTGCTGCGCCCATGTTGATTTTGCCGTGGCGATCTTGTTCTTGCGATCTTCGCGGCCTTCATCACCAGCGGTGTCGGACAGATTGGCAAGGATCCCTTCGGCCACCTTCTTTGCGTCACCGACGATGCCGACGCTCACTTTCTTGGTCAGGCCAATCCGGTCGGGGTTGATGTCGACCTGAATGATCTTCGCGTCTGCGGGCCAGTATTCCATGCCATAGCCGGGCAGGGTCGAGAACGGGTTGAGGCGGGTGCCGAGGCAGAGAACCACGTCGGCTTGTTTGATCAGCTCCATTCCCGCCTTTGAGCCATTGTAACCCAAAGGCCCGGCAAAAAGCGGGTGCGAGCCGGGGAAGGCATCGTTGTGTTGATAGCCCACGCAAACCGGTGCCGTCAGGCGTTCGGCCAGGGCGGCAGAGGCCGCAATCCCGTCAGCCAGAACGACACCTGCGCCGTTCAGGATCACCGGGTTCTTCGCTGCGCTTAGCAGGTCGGCGGCGGCTATTACGGAGATCTCACCGCCCGGGCTGGCCTCAAACACAATGGGCTCGGGGATTTCGATGTCGACGACCTGGGTCCAGAAATCGCGGGGCAGGTTGATCTGCGCAGGACCCGACAGACGCTTGGCTTTGGAGATCACGCGCGTCAACACCTCAGCCACGCGGGACGGGTCGCGCACTTCTTCCTGATAGGCGACCATGTCTTCGAAGAGCTTCATCTGCTCTACTTCCTGGAAGCCGCCTTGCCCGATAGTCTTGTTTGCCGCTTGCGGCGTCACCAGCAGAAGGGGCGTATGGTTCCAATAGGCGGTTTTGACGGCGGTCACAAAATTGGTGATGCCGGGGCCGTTCTGGGCGATCATCATCGACATCTTGCCGGTCGCCCGCGTATAGCCATCCGACATCATTCCGGCACTGCCTTCATGGGCGCAATCCCAGAATGTGATCCCCGCCGTCGGGAAAAGATCAGAGATGGGCATCATGGCCGAACCGATGATACCAAATGCGTGTTTAATACCATGTTTTTGAAGCGTTTTTACAAACGCTTCTTCAGTTGTCATTTTCATGAATCGCCGCTCCTGAGTTTCGCTGCACTTTAGTCACATCACAGCTATGGCGTTAGGGCCAGTTCGGGCTTTGATTTCAGTCCAGATTAGCCGTGCAGCGTTTCGGCGATCAGTGCGATCCCGTCTTCTATCCGGGCCAGCGGGATCGAAGAATAGGCCAGTCTGTAAAAGTTCTGCGGGGCGTCGCGGCCATGAAAGAAAGCATGGCCCGGTTCAATCAGCACGCTCTTTTCCTGCAGGCGGGCGGCGAGGTCAGCGGTGTTGGTGCCATTTGGGGCTTTCATCCAGAAAGATGACCCGCCCATGGCGCCTTGCCCGGCAACTGTAAGGTTGTGACGGCTGAATGCCTCCTGCATGGCGTCGCGACGCGTCTGAAGGATGCGGGCGGTGCGGCGGATCTGCGTGTCATAGTGGCCCAGCGACAGAAAGTAGGCGGCGGTGCGCTGGATATGGCCAGGCGCATGGCGGAGTTCGGAGGCCCGCAAGGCGCGCGCTTCGCGGAGAGATGCTGCGGAGCCTAGAAGATAACCGAGCCTCAACCCTGGAAAGATGGACTTTGAAAAGCTGCCCACATAGATGACCCGCCCAACCCGGTCGAGCGATTTCAGTGCGGGCAACGGCGCGCGCAGGAACGACATCTCAAACTCATAATCATCCTCGACAATCAGTGCATCGATCTCTTCCGCGCGGTCGAGAAGCGCCCGGCGCCGACCCAGCGGCATCGTCGCTGTCGTCGGGGATTGATGGCTTGGCGTGGTAAAGACCACATCTGCCCTCTTTGAAATGCCATCCGGGGGCAGACCGTCCCGGTCGACGCTGACGGGCAGAAGCCCACAACGGGCCTGTTGAAGAACACCGCGCAGAGCCGGATAGCAGGGATCCTCGAACGCCGCACTGCGCCGTTGGGTCAGCAGCACCGAAGCAGCCAGCCAGAGAGCGTTCTGCGCGCCCATTGTAATGAGCACCTCGGAAGGCTTGGCAACGATACCGCGGCGGGGCAGGGTGTGGCGGACGATGAATTCTATGAGCTGTGGATCATCCTGATCGAAATAGTCGGTCGTTAGCGGGCCAAAATCGCGCTGGCCAAGCGCCTGGATGGCGCAGAGGCGCCAATTGGCGTGGTCGAAAAGCTCGGGATCGGCCTGGCCATAGATGAAGGGGTGTTTGAAGCGGGCCCAGTCGCTTGGTTTTGACAATTGCGCCGTTTCGGAAAAGCGGTGAGCGATGCTGCGCGACCAGTCAATCTTGTCCTCGGCCCCTTGCGCGTTTTGGAAGTTTGGCGGATGCGGTGCGTCCGGTGAGACGAAGTAGCCCGACCGCCCGCGCGACGTGAGATAGTCGGCCGCCACCAGATCGGTGTAAGCAAGAGTTACGGTGATCCGGCTGCTCCCCAGATGGGTGGCGAGTTTGCGCGTGGAGGGCAGCTTTTCCCCGCAGCCAAACCGGCCGGACAGAATGCCGTGGGCGATCATCTGCTGCACCTGACTTTGCAGTGTGCCCTTGTGATTGGCGGACATAAAGAAGGTTTCGATGGGCAAGGACATTAGGACTTATTAGACTGGACTTAGCGCGGATTCAATCTGGCTATAGGGTGGGGGCGGGCGACACGCTCACCTTGCGGGAGACCACTGCAAAGTTTGAGTGGAACCAAGACAAAGAATGATCCGTCGCGTTCCGTGTAGGCGCGTCGCTCTAGGCAAGCCATGTCGACAATCCCGGTGGCGGCCCGGGCTCTGCCAATGAGCCGAATAGCAACGCCAAAAGCAAGTTGAAGGTCGAGAACGACCCGCTGTTTCCCGGTGTCGTCGGGCAGCGGTAACATGCCAATCACTTCGGCCCGCTCATAACCGGCTGAGACGTGCGGCGACACCCGAAAGTGAAGTAGATAAAGAACGGCGCATATGGAAAAGAGCGTTACAGCCACCGTCAGCACGCCATATTCGAGCAGAAAGACCATCAGCTTTGGCCGCTTGCGTGTCAGCGCGATTACAGTGTTTTCATACCATTTTCGCAAAGCGTGCCTTTGGGATCTGTTTGGCCAATGCTGAAATGTATGTCGGTTGCCGATGCCGATGCAAAGGGTGATCGCGAAGGGCGCCAACGGCGCGGGAAAGAGCCATTTCGCTGCCGTGCTGGCGGGGCAGCTGACAGATACACCCCTGATTTCGTTCGATCAGGTTGAGTTGTTGCGCGACTGGCAAAGGCGGCCTGGCGAGGAGGTTGAGCGGCTTCTCCGGCAAGCCGTGTCTCAGCCGCGATGGGTGTTGGAAGGTGGGCCGACGATGTTGCCTTTGTCTTTGTCGCGGACAGATGGGGTGGTCTGGCTTGATCCTTCGATGACATTTCGGGCGTGGCGATTGTTCCGGCGGCCGCTGCGGTCGATGTGTCGGACGCGCAAGGAACTGCCGGCGGGCAATCCGGACTGGCCGATGGAGCAATGGCGGTTTGGCTGGGAGAGCCAGCGCAAGATAGAACTTACCCGCAAAGACATTCATCATCGGCCAAAGGCCATAGCGTGTAGGCAGGTCTGGTATGTCAAGAAAGCGGGTTTGGTTCCGTCCGTGCTTGATGACGTTGTGGCGGCATTCCGCGATCAATCATGACGTAGTTTGCTGCGTTGCTGTCAGCT
>ERZ1740059.1785-NODE-1785-length-10711-cov-3.852477_pt1 | contig 10711 bp, 9 predicted proteins | sample MGYA00581744_ERZ1740059 | MGnify/ENA primary metagenome ERZ1740059 (study PRJEB43018, sample SAMN04849738) | marine metagenome | isolation source: floating plastic debris | place: Pacific Ocean | collected 2008-08-28 | study: EMG produced TPA metagenomics... | reverse complement strand
CTGCTTCATGCCGAGGCTGATTTCCTGCTTGTTCTTGTCGATGTCGAGGACCACGACCTCGGCCTCCTGGCCGACCGTAACCATCTCCGACGGGTGGTTGACCCGGCGGGTCCATGACATCTCGGAGATGTGCACGAGTCCCTCGATGCCGTCCTCGAGCTTGATGAACGCGCCGTAGGACATGATGGAGACGACCTCGCCGCGGATGCGTGCGCCCACGGGGTACTTCGCCTCGATCTCCTCCCAGGGGCTGATCTCCTTCTGCTTCAGGCCCAGGGCGATCTTTTCCTTCTCGTAGTCGATGTTGAGGATCTTGACCTCGATGCGCTCATCGACGCTGACGAGCTCGCTCGGGTGGTTGACCCGGCTCCACGACATGTCGGTGATGTGCAGGAGGCCGTCGATGCCGCCGAGGTCGACGAACGCGCCGAAGTCGGCGATGTTCTTGACCTGGCCCTCGACGATGTCGCCCACGTTGATCTTGTCGAGCAGGCGCTTCTTGGCCTCGTGCCGCTCGGCCTCGACCAGCTTGCGCCGGCTGATGACGATGTTGCGGCGCTCGGTATCGATCTTCAGGATCTGCGCGCGGATCTTGCGGCCGATGTACTCGCCCACGTCGCCCGGCCGGCGGATGTCGACCTGCGAGGCGGGCAGGAAGACCGGCACGCCGATGTCGACGAGCAGGCCGCCCTTGATCTTCCGCATCACCGTGCCTTCGACCTCGTCGCCCTCGTTGGTCTGGTCGGTGATCTTCTGCCAGGCGATCTGGCGGTCGGCCTTGCGCTTGGAGAGCTGGATCAGGCCGCTCTCGCCCTCGAGCGATTCGAGCAGCACGTTAATCGTGTCGCCGACGCGGACTTCCTCGTCGCCGAACTCTTCCTTGTTAATCAGGCCCTCGCTCTTGAGCCCGACCTCGACGACCACGTCGTCGCCGGCCATCCCGATGATCTTGCCCTGGATCAGCTTGCCGGCCTGGAGGTCCTCGAGTTGGTCTTCGAGGATCGAGTCCATGCCGTCGTCAAACATGCCGCCCAGAAGCTCGGCGGTGTCGGCGTCGCTCACCTGCAGCGAGGCGATAAGGGTCTCATCAACCATGAATTGTGGTGTTCCTTTCTCGAGTCGGTCGCTGGTTGATGCGTGCCCGCTGCCGTGGTTCCCATCGCAGGGTGCGAGCGTGCGATCGATTCGTACAACCCGCGGCGTTCGGATCGCGCGGGCGGCCCCCAGTGGGCGGTTTGATGCCTGATTTGTTCTACCGTTGGGCAAGGTCCACCGAGCCCGAACGCCCCGGCTCACGGCTGCCGGGCCTCAACGATAGGGTTGCTATCGGCAAAAGCCGAGCGAAATCGGCCAGGAACATCGGGGTTTGTGCGAGCGATGTTCTGCGATGCGCACGGAGCAGCGACGAGGCGCGAGCGCGCGATGACGTCTGCCACATCTCCGGCCGTACGCAGAACTTGTATACAGCTGCATACGAAACGGTTGCCTTCCGACCGCAGCCTACCGTACGGTACTGATTGCAAAGATCGATCTCCGCGACCGATCTGCCGATAGCTTGCGATGGTGCCGAGGGGCTCAGCACCCGCTCAGAAACCGACTTTGGCCCCGACCTGGCTGAACGCAAGCCAGCGGCAGCGGAGCACCCTTGCCATGACGACCACTGTGACGGATGTGCAGACGGCTGACGCCGACGGATCCACGATCTCCTGGGACCCGATCTTCGACGAGGTCGGCCTGCCCAAGGACTCATCCAACATCTACACCCAGACCGTCGCCGCGATGCTGCACGCGGCCGACATCATCAACCTCCGCCACCGCTGCCGGATCATCCTCGCCCAGCCCAAGAACGAGATCATGGTGCATTTCCCCGTCCGCATGGACGACGGGCACCACCAACTCTTTAAGGGCTACCGCGTCCAGCACAACAACGCGATCGGCCCCTACAAGGGCGGCCTGCGGTTTCACCCCGATGTCCACCTCGACGACGTCAAGAGCCTCGCGTTCCTGATGAGCATGAAGTGCTCGCTCGTCCGCGTGCCCTTCGGCGGCGGCAAGGGCGGCGTCAAGTGCGACCCCCGCCAGCTCAGCGCGGGAGAACTCGAGCGCGTCGCGCGCCGCTTCACCGCCGCCATCGCCAACGACATCGGCCCCGACTACGACATCCCCGCGCCGGACATGGGCACCAACGCCCAGGTCATGGCCTGGATCGCTGATACCTACATGCAGATCGGCGGCCGACACGAGCGCGACCCGGGCGCAGTTGTCACGGGCAAACCTATCGCCATCGGCGGCTCGCTGGGCCGCGAGAAGGCCACGGGCCAGGGCGTCGTCGACGTCCTCCGCGAGATGCTGCCCGACCTGGACATCCCGATCGACGACATGCGCGTCTCGATCCTGGGATTCGGCAACGTCGGCTCGTGGGCGGGCCGAATTCTGTACGACATGGGCGCGAACATCGTGAGCGTCATGGACCACACCGGCGCGATCCGCAACGACGAGGGGCTCGACGCCCACGCGCTCGCCGACCACTGCGCCGAGCACGGAGGCGTCGCCGGCTTCGAGAAGCGGGCCGCCACGACCGGCACCGGCAAGCACTCGGGCCAGGGCGGCACGGTCATTTCCGAGGACGAGTTCTGGACCACGCCCAGCGACGTCTTCATCCCCGCCGCCCTCGAGGGCATGGTGAACGAGGAGCGGGCCAAGCAGCTGCACACCCGTGTCGTCGCCGAGGCCGCCAACGCCCCCACCACGCCCGAGGGCGAGAAGGTCCTGCACCAGCGCGGCATCGAGATCATCCCCGACATGCTCTGCAACGCGGGCGGCGTGACCGTGTCCTACTTCGAATGGGTCCAGAACCGCTCGAACGTCACGTGGGACGTCGAGCAGGTCGACCGCGAGCTCAACCGCATCATGTGCATGGCCGCCCGGCGCACCATCGTCGCCCGGCAGAAGTACGAGACCGACATGCGGACCGCGGCCTACGTCGCGAGCCTCGAGCATCTCGGGGATGTGTACGCGAATCGTGGGATCTGGCCGTAAAGCCTACGTAGGCAGTCACGAACGGTCATTATTGTTTGTAATCTCGCTTTGACGGCAAAATGACCGGAAATCAACTTGCTGAACTATTGCATTTATTTGGTGCTGACTAAGTCGACCAAGCACGGCCCCTGTTACTTGAGCTTGGAACGGACCAGCTGTCGGGGCACGGTCGGCGACGAAGACAAACAGCTTCGCATTGGTGATTACACCACAAACTGAATCGTCAAGCCAAGCAGCGAATTTCGCTAGTGCATAGTCATTGTAGTACTTCGCTACTTGTTCGACTTGATGGTGAGCGTTGTACACGCTTTTTACACGAACCGGATGTCGGATATGCCCGACGTCTTCACTCTCTTCCTCAACGTCAAGAAACAATATACCTTTCCTGCCTGTCTTCTCAATCTGCTCTCTTGCGCGGATGAGTCGTTTATCAGCTTGCTGCTTCGCACGAAGTCGCTTTACCGCGACCGTTAGACTTTCACCCCACGGACTTACCACATCGACATCTGCGCCACCGAACTCTAGATGCCATCCAGCGACGAAAAATGCGGCATAGACAGAGAGTTCGGTCATCGTATTCCATGGATGCGACTTATTTCGTCGAGTGGGTGGTTCAAAGAACGATCCCGCCAATGAAGACTCGAGTTTACTTCTCCAAAGCGTTGTATCTGCGCCCGTGCCATAGACCCGGAGAATCACTGACAGCAAATGTAGCTGGTGCGAGGCGTACACATAGCTAATGATGTCAGGTTTCTGAAATGACCCAGCAGCATGAAAACGTTCAATGGTTTTGAGATAGTCCCGAAAGCGACCCTGCCTTCTCGACCAGCTTGGAACATCTATCTTGTCCAAGATGTCCGCGACGTAAGGCATGGCTGCCTGGTCTTCCAGTTGGCCTTGCTCGCGAATCGGTGGCGGATTCATCACGGATACTCCTGCCGCGTCGGCCGGATCATGATGTCGTTCACGTGCACCGCCGGCGGCTGGCTCGCGGCGAACACGATCGACCGGCTGATGTCCTCGGCTCGCAGCACCGGGCCCACGCGGTCCATGAACGCGCCGAAGCCCTCCATCTCGTAGCCGGCCGACTCCTGGAACTCGGTCCGCACCACGCCGGGCTCGACGAGCGTCACGCGGATGCCCTTGCTCGCGAGCTCGCGTCGCAGCGCCTCGGCCAGCGAGTTCACGGCGAACTTGCTCGCGCCGTACATCGAGCTAAACGGGCTGATGTGCCGGCCGACGGTTGAGCCCAGCACGACGATGTCGCGTGCGGGCTCGCCCGACTCGACGGTTTCTTTCCATTTCGCCTCGAAGGCGTCCGTGCCGGCCTCTGGCCAGGCCTTGACCATGCGGTGGGCGGCCGCCCGCATCAGCCGGCTCGCTCCGAGCACGGTGAGCCGCAGCATCTCTTCCCACTCGTCGGTGGTGGAGGCGTAGACGCTGCCGCGCAGGCCCCGGCCCGCGTTCACGACGATCAGATCGGCGTCGGCTCCGAACCGCTGGGCCGGTGTGTCGAGTAGTTCCGCGATCACACCCTCGTCGGCCGCGTCGCCCGCGACGCAGGCAACACTCGCCTCGCCGAACTCACGGGCCATCTCCTTCAGCTTCGACTCGCGACGCGCGTTGATGACGACCCGCGCGCCCTCGCGCACGCAGTCGCGCGCGAGCGCTTCGCCGATGCCCGCCGACGCCCCAGTGATAATCGCGATCCGTCCGTCAAGCGTGCCCATGGCTCGTCCTCCTGCGGCGATGGTACGGCGACCTATCCTCGACGCATGTTCGGATCGCACCTGTCAGTCGCCGGCGGCATGCACAACGCGGTCGATGCGGCCGTCGAACTCAAGCTCGACTGCGTGCAGGTCTTCACCAAGAACCAGCAGCAGTGGAAGGTCAAGCCGCTCGCGGACGATGCGATCGCCGCGTGGCGCGAGTCGCTCGAACGCGCCGGCTGGTGGACCGACGACCCGCTCTCGCCACCTCACCGCGTCGTCAGCCACGCGAGCTATCTCATCAACCTCGCGAGCCCGGACGACGAGCTGTGGAAGAAATCCATCGACCTCATGCAGATCGAGATCGAGCGGTGTCACGAGCTGTCGATCCCGCTGCTCGTGCACCATCCCGGCGCGTTTACGACGAGCGATCGGCCATCGGGCCGGAAGCGGAGCGCCAAGGCGCACAAGCAGCTGTTTAAACGGACCAAGGGCGCGCGGGTCATCAGCCTGCTCGAGGACACAGTCGGCTCGGGCTCGAATCTGGGCCGGGAGTTCGATGAGCTCGGCGAGCTGCGTTCGATGATCATCGAGCAGACGGGCGAACCGGGCCGCGTCGGGTTCTGCATCGATACATGCCACGCGCACGCGGGCGGCTATGACCTGTCGAGCCGCAGTTCCGGCGAGGAGGCCCTCGACCATCTCGACGCGACTTGCGGCATGGCCAACGTCAAGGCACTGCACCTCAACGACTCGCTCAAGGCGGTCGGCAGCCGCAAGGACCGCCACGCGCACATCGGCGAGGGGACGCTGTGACGAAAGGCCGGGGCGGAGGACGGATCGAAGGTGCCGCTGGTGCGATCGGGCTTCGCAGCGGTGGTGAATCGACGCGAATTCCGCGCGATCCCCAAGATCATGGAGACCCCGAAGGAAGACAACGACCGCGGCGTGCCGATGGATACCATCAATGCCCGGCGGCTGCGCCGGCTGGTGGAGGCCGACTGACCGTGGCGACGCCCCAAACGAAGACAGTACGAATGCTGCTCGCCGCGTCGCTATTGGGTGCGCCATTGCTCACCGGCTGCGGCGGTGGCGGCGACGACGGCCCCTCGCGCAGCCGCGACCGCGTCGACCTCGAATCCGTGCTCGCCGCCGACGACGCCACGCAGCGGGCCAAGCTGCTGCTGGCTTCTGGCCGGCTGCGCGAGGCGCTCAGCGAGTTCGAGCGGGCGATCGACCTGAACCCGATGGCGATCGACGCGCACATCGGCATCGGCGACATCTACAAGGGCGAGGGCGACCTGCCGCGCGCCGAGACCGCGTACCGCCGGGCCGCGAATCTTGGCCCGAGCAGCTTCCAGGCGCAGTACGCGCACGCGCTCGTGCTCCAGATCATGGAGCGCTACGCCGAGGCCGTGCGGGCGTATCAGCGGGCGCTGCAGATCAACCCGCGGGACTTCAAGGCCAACATGAACATTGGCCTCGCGTTCGTGCAGCTCGGCCGACCCGAGCAGGGCCTGCCCTACGCCGAGCGCGCCACCCGGCTCAACCCCGACTCGGGCCCCGCGCACCACAACCTCGGCGTCTGCTACGCGTCGGTCGGCCGTCACGCCGAGGCGATCGAGAGCTACCGGCGGGCGAGTGAGGACCTGGGCCTTGTGCCGCAGCTGCTGCTTGCGATCGCGGACAGCCAGGCCGCGCTCGAAGACCACCGCGCGGCCGCCGGCACGCTCCAGCGGCTGATCAACGTCGAGCCCAGCGCCGATGCGTGGCGGCGGCTCGGCGCAGCGCACTTCCGCGTCCGCGAATACTCCGCCTCGCTCCGCGCCTTCAACACGGCCCTCGACTTCGACCCCACCCACTACCCGGCGCTCAACGGCGTCGCGGTGTGCCGGCTCAACGACTACCTCTGGTCCGACAAGACCGACCTGAACGCGCTCGAGGCCGCGGTCGACGCGATGCGCAAGAGCCTGCGGATCAAGCGCGATCAGCCGCGGATCGTTGAGTTGCTGACCCGCTTCGGCTGACGCTTGTCCATCTCTGGCATGGGCGTACGATCGCTAATGCCAGACCCAAGCCTGCTCGCAACGTTCCCGACCCCCGCCGACTCGCCGTTCGTCGTCGAGCACGTGCAGGAAGAGTTCACCAGCGTCTGCCCCGAGACGGGCCACCCCGACTTCGGCGAGGTGACCGTGCTCTTCGAGCCCACGCCCAAGTCCGCCGGCGGCGTGTGCGTCGAACTCAAGAGCCTGAAGCTCTATCTGCAGAGCTTCCGCAACGAGGGCATCTACTACGAGGCGGTGACCAACCGCATCCGCGACGACCTGGCCGAGTGCATGAAGCCGGGGTGGCTCTTGATCGTGACCGACTGGAAGGGCCGGGGCGGCATCCGCTCGACCATCCGCGCAACGCACGGCGACGTGCCGATCGACTGGATGCGATAGACGTTTCGCGGCGATGTCTCGCTCGGGCCCGGTGCGCGCTGTAGCATGCGCACAGCAGCAAGGGGACCCCATGTCGAGCATGACCACCGACCGTCGATACATCAACGAGCTCAAGCCCAACGAGCGGGTCGAGGGCGCGTTCGCCATCGCCAACGCTCAGCTCGGCAAGACCCGGCAGGACAAGCCGTATCTCCGCTGCCTGATCAGCGACAAGACCGGCGAGCTGCCGGGCCGGATGTGGTCGATCGATGAGGCGACGTTCCGCCGGCTGCCCACCGAGGGCTTCGTCTGGGTCGAGGCCGAGACGCAGCCGTACCAGGGCGAGCTCCAGCTGATCATCCACTCGATCGACCCGGTCGATCCTTCGCCCGAGCAGATGACCGACCTGCTGCCGTCGACCGAGAACGATATCGGCGCGATGTTCGACGAGGTCGTCGAGATCCTCGGTCGGCTCAAGCACCCGGCGATGAAGGCACTCGCCGAGACGTACCTCGCCGATGACTTCCTGATGCAGCAGTTCCGCCAAGCGCCGGCCGCCAAGAGCATGCACCATGCGTACCTCGGCGGCCTGCTCGAGCACACCGTGAACCTGATGCGTCTCGCTGAGCGGGTGTGCCCGCTGTACCCGCGGATCAATCAGGACCTCGTCGTGTTCGGCCTGTTCATCCACGACCTCGGCAAGACCCGCGAGCTGATCTACGACCGCACGTTCGGCTACAGCGATCATGGCGAGCTGGTCGGCCACATCGTCGAGGGCGCGTTCATGCTCCGCGAGAAGGTGCAAGAGACCGTGCGGCGAACCGGCGAGCGCATGCCGGCGGGCGCGGGGCTGGTCCTCGAGCACATCGTGCTCAGCCACCACGGCATCCCGGAGTACGGCGCAGCCAAAATCCCCGGCACGCCCGAGGCGATCCTCGTCTCCATGCTCGACAACGTCGACGCGAAAACCGAGATCGCGCTGTCCGCTGCCCGGCCCGACCGGGCGTCGCTCGATCTGGGCGGCAACTTCACGCAGAAGCAGTGGGCGCTGGACTCCAAGCTCTACCGCCCGGATCCGCTCGCCGACTGAAACCGACTCGACTGAAACCGCACTGGGGTGCCGGATCGAAAGGGCTGGCATGTCTGAAGACATCGACGTCCGCGTGAACTTCGCCCGGCCCATGCCGCTGTTCCCCATCGATGGGCTCGTGATGCTGCCCCAGCAGGTCATCCCGCTCCACATCTTCGAGGAGCGATACCGCCAGATGATGTCGCACGTGCTCGACCGCGCGGGCCAGATCGCGATGGCGATCTACGACGGCTCGGGCGTCACGCCCGACGACGGCGGCCAGCCCAGGCTCCGGCCCAACGTCTGCGTCGGCCAGATCGTGCAGCACGAGAAGCTCGACGACGGGCGGTACAACATGCTGCTGCAGGGCGTCTGCCGAGCGCGGATCGTCGAGGAGCAGGAGCCCACGCCGACGCGGCTGTTCCGCACAGCGCTGCTTGAGCCCGTCGAGCACGACCCGAACGACACGACCGAACTCGATCACCACCGCGCGTGGCTCGAGACCGAGCTCGACTCGGGCGAGCTCAGCCGACTGCGCGCTTCAGAAGACCTGCTCGAGTACGTCCGCAACGAGGACGTGCCCACGGCGATCCTGTTTGAGCTTCTGTCTTTCACGCTTCTGTCGGATGTCGAACTGCGCTACGGCCTGCTCGCCGAGCCGGATCCGCTGCGTCGGGCCGAGCTCGTGCGCGACGACCTGGAGAAGGTCCGCAAGATGATCCGACTCGCCGACAAGCAGGCACCCGACGAATGGCCCAAGGGCATGAGCTGGAACTAGCGAAGCCGCTGGCGATTCTTGGCTTTGACGAGGCCGAAGCGCAAGCGAGGCACTGCTTCGTCTCAGAACGAAAACGGATGATCCAAACCGCGCCGGCGGGGCCTAGCCGGCGCAGGTTCCCGCATCGCATCCCGCGCTGCATCCGCGAGATGCTGATGCAGCTTCTCATGCTCGGGCACGGCTTCGAGCCGTTCGATGAGGTCCTCGACCCGATGCGCCGCGGGCCACGAGGGATCAACGCTGCTGAACCCGGCGTCGCCGAGCGCCTCGGCCGCGGCCTCGAACCAATCCATCGGGATGCCGTCGGTCACCCGATCTCGTGTGGGACTCTTGGAATCACGCTCGACGCCGGGCGGAGGGTCGACCTTCGTGCGCACGCTGATCGATGAGACTCCGACGATCGGCCAGAGCCCGGCGTCGGTCATCGGCTCACGTGCGAGCACGAACACCGGCACGCGCCGCTTGTGCGCGCTCGACGCGAACGCCCGCGCCTCGGCACCGATCAGCGGCGACTGAACCAAGTAACACCCCGCCTCGGCAGGCTTGCGCAGCTGGGCGGCCGTATCGACGATCGTAATCGTCGGGACATCGACCGCGAGCTGGCGGATCTGACGGCGGTCCTCTTGCAGCGTCAGTGCTAGCCTGGCGACGCGGTCCCAATCCGACGCCTTGACGGCCAGCGTGAGCGCACGGGTGCACAGGTCGACGGCATCGAAGTACGACGTCTCGACCAGCCGGACACTCGCGGCGGCCATGAGGTCATCGATCATCGAACTGTGGACCAACGGCCGACGGGCCGCCGCTTGTTCCGACACGATCGCTCTCCGTCCCGACTCTCTTTCGAGCCGCCCCCTGCGAAAGGGCGACCGCTCACGCCTTGCCGGCCGCGTCGCGGAGAAGCGCGACCCAGTGCTCGGCCATCGGCTCTAATTCATAGCCGACAACATCCGCGACCGCTGCGAGATCCTGATCATTCAGCGCCCGCTTGATCTCGCGGAGCTGCTCGGCCAGCCCCTCGACCATGTGCTGGACGCTGTCCACACCGGCGTCGGCGGGCACATCGAGCGCGTCGGGGTCACGTCCGAGAAGTGCCCAGCCGCGGGGCAGGACATCCTGCGCGGCCTGCCAGACCTGGAGGGTCGACGACAGCTGCGTCAACGATTCCCCCGCGTCGCCGGCCTGCAAACCCTCGGCGATCGTGGCGTGATCCGTCCGCGTCGATTCGAGCGCTTCGGCCGCGTCGAGCAGAGTCGTCTTGACAAGCGAGACCGGGGCCGTGCTCGTGAGGGTCACCTCGGCGCCTTCGAGCGAGTCGGCCGGCGGTGCCTCGAGCGCATCGCCCAGCACGGGCTCGCCGTTGACCGCGACCTCGATGATGGCCCGGCCCGCGGCCTCGGCCGCGGCAGCAACGCCCGCCAGTCTTCCAACGGCGATAATTTCTGGGTGGGCAAGAACCCCGAGTTCGGCGCCTTGCTGACCTACTACCTCGCCGAAGACGTTCAAACGACGAAAGAAGCCCGCCGTGAGGAAGAAAGGGAGCTCGAAAAGGAAAACGAGGACGTCAGCTTCCCGAGCTGCGAGAGCCTTCTCGACGAGCAACGCGAAGACAAGCCCGCCATCATCTTCACGGTGCGCGACAGTGACGGTGCCGTCGTGCGACGCATCGAAGGCCCGGCCAAGGCCGGCTTCCATC
>ERZ1740059.1784-NODE-1784-length-10712-cov-4.257859_pt1 | contig 10712 bp, 9 predicted proteins | sample MGYA00581744_ERZ1740059 | MGnify/ENA primary metagenome ERZ1740059 (study PRJEB43018, sample SAMN04849738) | marine metagenome | isolation source: floating plastic debris | place: Pacific Ocean | collected 2008-08-28 | study: EMG produced TPA metagenomics... | reverse complement strand
CTTTTTTTTTTTGTTTTTGTGGATTTTTTTGTTTTCATCGGACATATGTTGGCCGTTTGTTTTGTTGTGGCTCGCCGCCGGCGCGATGATCATCGGGGCTTAGGGAGGTAAGGCTCGCGGAGCTCTCAGTCATGCCATAGCCTTGAAATAGCTCGAGTTCGGGCGAAGCCTTACGCAACTTGTCGAGCAAAGAGAGCGGCATTGGCGAGGCCCCATACGTCAATTGTTCTAGAGAGCTCAGATGCGCCGGCTCAAATGCAGGATGCATCAACATCATGCCAATCATTGTGGGCACCATTGTTGTTGAGGTCACCCGATTACGTTCTATTTCTTTCATCACCAATTGCGGCTCAAACCCAGGCACTATAACTGTAGTTCCCCCCACCGCATAAGTTGACAGCAAAGCTCCAGTAGATGCCACATGGAACATCGGCGTTTGGATCAGGCTCACAGAGGAGTCGTTCATCTTCGGTCGAGCAAGGCGGCCATGATATTGGTTCAACATTTTGGCCCGTTGTGTCAGCACCACGCCTTTTGGAAGGCCGGTAGTCCCGCCAGTGTACATCAGCACAACGGGATCATTTTCGTCAGGTTCTGCAGGCAACTCGGGCTCTGCCTGCGCCAGCAAGTTTTCATAGTGAAAGTCAAACACGCCGTCGTCTTCATCCCCAATGAGGATGGATTGTCGAATGGGAAACGAAGTACCCTCATTGAGAGCGAGGGCGAGCAAAGGCGCAGAATGTCTGTCGACGAAAATGACTTCGGCCCCTGAATCTCGAATGATATAGCTCAGTTCTTTCGCGCTAAGCCTCAAATTCATAGGGTTGATAACGCCACCGCCTAAGAAAGCCGCATGGAAGAGCTCTAGATAGGTATGAGAATTTCGAGCAAGGACCGCGAAGCGATCACTGCTCGAAAGACCGCACTGATGTCGCAATGCGTGCACGAGACGGAAAACCCTATCTGCGTGTTGGTCAAATGTCGCTTCGTATGTTCCATCAATTACGGCTTTTTTCGTTTCGTATCGTCTCATCGCCGGCAGGAAATGACGATGGTATATGAGCTCCTTCATGCGCGGGGTCCTCTTTGAGATGGCTCGAAAGTGTATTGTGCTTGTCAATTTTTTAATTAATGTGTTACATTAATCAAAGCAAGAAAGTCAACTGAACTCGATCTGTCCAGCACCATCAACGGAGCGCATATGCGCCCTCTTCAGCAGGAACAGTGTCCAATGTAAAAGAGGGAGCAAAGAAGAATGCCCGGATGTACAATAATTCTAGGCGCGGGCGCTTCACGCGGCGTCGGCGGCGCACTCGCAAGACGATTTGGGCGTGAAGATCAGCACATCATTATAGGCAGCCGAACCAAAGATCGGGTTGAAGCGCTGGCGCGCGAAGTCAACCAAGCTGGCGGCTCCGCGGAAGGCGTTGCTGTCGATGTAACGTCCGAAACAGATTTAGATAAGTTGTTCGCACATGTGGCCGATAAGCATCCGATCAATGCCCTGCTTTATAATGTCGGAAACAATGCAATCATTCCATTTGAAAAACTTGAACCGAAGACGGTTGAACACCTCTGGCGGGTGGGATGCTTTGGCGCCTTCCTCACCGCCAAACGGGCAATCCCAATTCTGAAAGCACAAGGCCATGGAAGCCTATTTTTTACCGGGGCCTCTGGCTCCATGCGCGGCAGACCCAATTTCGCTCATTTCGCATCAATGAAAGCTGGATTGCGTATGCTCGCTCAATCCTTGGCGCGCGAGTTTGGGCCGGACGGGATCCACGTTGCGCACTTTGTCATTGACGGCGTAATTGATGGCGAGATGGTTCGTAGCCGCTTCGGTGAATACATTGAAAAACTCGGCGAAGATGGATGCCTCTCGCCGGACGCGATCGCCGAAGCGTATTGGTATGTCCACACACAGCCAAAATCTGCATGGACACATGAAATGGACTTACGCCCCTTTAAAGAACGCTGGTAAGCATGACGACGCGCCATCGCCGGGGCACAAAATGCACTTCGAGACACGCGCGTGCGTGAGACGCTGCAGCTTGCCTATGGCGTTGGCGAAATGGCCTCGCCCGCATCAACGCGTTCGACAATTCTCATAATCGCTGCCGCAATTTCTTCTGGCACTTCTTCTTGCAGGAAGTGCCCTGCCCTGGTCTCTGTGACGCGCGCCTCCGGAAAAAAGGATTGCATAGCCGGCAGCGCTCTTTCGAAAATTGGATCTTGCATCCCCCATACGATCTCAGCAGGGATGTCTAGAGAAGATACATAAGACTGCATGTTGCGAAGCTCTGCGGAGCTCGGGTGGTCGGGCCCATCTGGAACCATGCGCATCAGAGCTAGGGGAGCCTTTTTATTTCCACTTTCAATCACAGGGCGTCCATAGAGTTCCGCGACGCCCTCAGGAATTGACGCTGGATCGCCTTGCGTTTCGTGCAATCGATCAAAAATCGAAACCAAGTTCTCCAGAAGCAACTCGCCGAGAACAGGTGTTTTTGCCAAATCGTGTGCACGAGAAAGGCTCATTTTTTCCGTCGGCGCATTGAACCCGGTATTTAGAATCACAGCGCCTTTCAAAAGCTCAGGCGTTTCTCTCAGAGCGCCCACGCCAATGGCACCTCCCCAATCTTGACCAACATAAACCAATTCTGTGAGCCCAAGCTGCTCTAGGGCTTCACTCATCCAGCGCTTATGATTTGCGAGCGTATGCTGACTTGCGGGAACTTTAGATGAAAAGCCAAGCCCAATGATTGTCGGCATGATTACGCGAACGCGTTCTGTTGGCAGCTCAGACACGACTTTTCGATATAGAAATCCGGACGTTGGATTTCCATGTTGGGCATAGACTGGATACCCCTCACCGATCTCTAGAACATGGATCTTGATCCCAGGGTCGTCCTCTATGAAGTAACTTTTGTAATTCCCGTCGAGGAAGGACGCCGCATAGTCGGGCAACTCAAAGGCTTCAAAGGACTTCGTTCCAATTTTGACGGTTCCTTCACCGCTTGGAGTCACCTGGCGCCCATCTCTCGTTATACTAAACGCGTATACCAAAAGCAGAGCAAGCAGGACGCCAATGGAAAGCAGGAAGACTTTTAGCATTGCTTTTTTACTCGAGTGGCTGGGTCGGATCGGCTTCAGAAACGGATGCAAGATCCAGCGTGTGAACCTCCTCGTAAACGCGCATCACGGCTGCCGCGATGACATCGGGAACTTCCTCTTGCAGGAAGTGTCCGGCTTCCGTTTCAGTGGTGCGGGCATTCGGGAAATGCGCTTGCATAGCCGGTAGGACATCTCCACCAATCGGGTCATTCATGCCCCATACGATCTCAGTTGGGACATCTAAGCTACGCACGAATGTGACAAGCTCTCCCATCGGCGCGGTGCTCGGATGCTCAGGCGCGTGTGGCACCATGCGCAGCAGCGCGAGCGGTGCTTTCTTGTTGCCACTTTCATTAACCGGGCGGCCGTAAAGTTGCTCGACTTCTGGCGGCATTGACTCCGGATCCCCTTGAACCCCATCCATTCCATCGAAGGGCCCGAAAATTACTTCAATTAAGAGCTCGCCGACAATCGGGGTCCGGACCAATTCGTGCAGTCGGGTGGTGTCAATCTTCTCGGTCGGCGAGTAAATCGCCGAATTCATCATCACGATGCCATCAATCAGTTCGGGCGAAAGTGACAAGGCGCCAATACCGACGATCCCGCCCCAGTCTTGTCCGACATAGATGACGCTCTCCAGATCAAGCTCGTTCAGCGCCGCGTTGAGCCAGCGATTATGATTCACCACGGAATGATCTTTGACCGGAACTTTCGACGAAAAGCCCAGCCCGACCAATGTCGGCATAATCACGCGGACGCGGTCAAGCGGCAATTCATCGACGACTTTCCGATACAGGAAAGCCGAACTTGGGTTTCCGTGTTGCATATAGATCGGGTAGCCGGTCCCGACCTCAAGCATGTGGACTTTGATACCAGGCTCTACTTCGATGAAGTAGCTTTTGTAATCTTCGGTCACAAATTTCGCGGCATAGTCAGGTAATGGCATGCCTTCAAAGGTTTTATCGCCGATCTGAACTTCGCCAGATCCTTCCGGCGTCACAAGTTTTCCGCCTCTCGTAATCGCGAAAGCACCGATCAAACCAAGCACCACCAATGTGATAAGAATGTATCCTAGAATTCGCCACATGACTTGCGTTCCTTTTCGATCGCAGAATACTCTCGACCCTAATGCGATGCATTAATTTTTGCAATAGGTGAAGCGAATGCCGGCTTGAAAGAATCTAAGCACTACTTCATTTTGATCGCGGTCTTGAAGTGGGGGCGATCAGAAATTCGCTGAACGTAAGCACGCAAATTCGGCATCTCTTCGGTCACGCGCCCCATGCGGTTTGCCATATAGCATGCATGTCCCAGCATAACGTCAGCGCCCGAAAAATCTCCAATCAAGAAGTCTTTGTCACGAAGGGCATCATCGATTGGGACCAATGATTTTGTCAGCAGTTTTTGAGCTTGTTCCAAGACCGTCGCGTTTCGTCGCTCCTTTGGAAGCAGGATCGTTTGAACAACAATTGTGTTTATCGGAGGCATAACCATACCCTCGCAATAATGAAACCATTGCTGGTATTTGGGCCAAGACGGGTCATCGACGCTTGGTTTCAATCCACCATTTTTGTGGCGTTCTAAGATATACTCAACAATTGCGCCCGACTCCCACAAGAGCAAGTCGTCATCCTCCAGAACCGGAATTCTACCCAAAGGATGCCGCGCTCTATGCTCGTCAGATTTTAGATCCTTTGGATGAAAGGACATCTTATTGAGCTCATACGGCAAACCAAGCTCCTCTAGGAGCCATACAATGCGACCCGCGCGAGAGTTTGGAGCGAAGTGAAGTTTAAGCATTGCACATCCTTTTTAGCATATTCCGAAAGCAGACCAGGGATCGATTTATCCGAGTCGGACTTTCTCCGGCAAAAGCCCGCTAATAAATGCGGAACATCTTTCAAGATTCTCGACGAAACCTGGCGCCTCTTTCATCGCTTTCGTGTGCCGCACCAGATGCGGGTACTTCTCCTCGTCCGGCAAGCCGGCCACGAGATCAATTTGCAATAACTGAGTTGCGACCGATATGTCCGCTATGGTCACCTTGTTCCCGACGAAGTAAGAATTGCCATCCAGCGCGCCTTCGAGATAGTCGAAATCCCTAGGAAACTTCTCATTCCATGTCTTCGATGCTGTTTCGACGTCCGGAGCTTCCCCTCGACAGAGTTGAAACATGATCGCCCTGAACAGGTCCAGTCCCGCCGTCTGCGCAAATTCGGTATCCGCATATTCCTCGAACCATGCAATACGTCCCGCCTGGAATGCGTCGTCGCCGTAAAGACCGGCATCAAAACGTTGGTTGAGAAACATAGCAATGGCCGACGAATCTGGGATCGTTCCGGGAATACCTGATGTCCCAATCGTCTTGTCTCGCAAAACTGGTATGCGGCGCGCTGGACTAATTTCAACAAACCAATCTGGCATATTGAAAAAGTCGACGTCTTTAGTCTCATAGTCTGCGCCGACATGGTGCAAGACGGCTTGGACTTTTCTAACGAAGGGTGACAACGCCGCACCATAAAGCACCAATTCAGCCATTTGGGTTTCCTTTTTTGTGGAAGCAGTCATCGGATTGATCGACAATACCCGCAGGTTCAGTCTCTAAAATTTCTTCTTAACAGTGACGCCAAACGTGCGGGGTTGGTTGGGAATCCCGTTATAATTGCCCTCTTGGATCGGAGCCGGTGAAGCGCCAATAAGGAACTCGTCTTCGAATAGGTTTCGAGCCCAAATAGAGACGAGGATATCGTTTTTTGTCATCACACCGACCGATGCATTTACGAGGTTTTGCTGTCGGGAATAGCCGGCCTGCTCTACGGCCAGCTGATCAATTGGATTGTCGAAGAAATTCGAGTCGCCGACAAATTGCCAATCCGCTCGAACATATCCGCCCATATCAGCAATACGGAAATTGAAATTGCCGCCGAGCGTGAACTGCGTGTCAGCGACGCCTTGAGGCGTTTGGCCGGAGAGGTCGATTGGATTACCGTCTTCATCAACAGCGCCGCCGGGGAACTCATCATATTCGGCATCCAAAAATGTTCCGGCAAATGTGAGCGTCAGCGGTCTAGTCGGACTCCAAGTTGCGTCGAACTCAATACCTGTCGTGGATTGTTTATCGGCATTCTGAAGCACAAAGCCCTCATCGGGATTGAAGATGGACGTCTGGAATCCTTCAATAGACTGATCAAAGACAGCGACGCTCACCGCGAATTCATCGAATTGGGCCTTCAGTCCGAGTTCGAACACTTCGGCCTCTTCCGGCCCGGCAAAACGCGAGCCTGAGGAAAGGTTCGTGGAAAACAAACCTGCGTCCGTCACCGTGGAGGAAGGTGTTTGGAAAACCAACTGGCTCGTTACTGGATCAACGATCGGATTGCCAGGCGTAAAGTCGGAAGCGAATGGTGCACTTTGTCTTTGCAAATTCCAAGACGAGGCTTTGAAGCCAGTGGAATAGGATCCATAGACATTTATATTGTCACTGATCTCATAGTTCAGCCGCAGCAAATAAGATGTGTCGCTATCTTTGGTTTGACCGTTTTCGACTGCATTTGGGAAGCTCAAGAATTGCGGAAAGACCTGTAAAGGCCGCAGGATATCGAAGGGATTATTCTCACTCTGAGCGACCGCCACCGCTTGTTGCTGCAGCTGCGCGTAGAGCATTGGATTGGCTTGGACAAACGGACCAACAGAAGCTGGATTTTGGAGATTTACCCCTTGCTGCGCCAATACGCCCTGCAGCGCCGCAGTGTATCCAAGCTGATCCAGGTTCACGGCTGCAAGTGCATCGGAACTTTGGACGTCCATGCGGACTTGTTTTTCGTCTTCCGTGTAATTCAGACCAACCGTGCCGGTCAGCCGGTCTGTTAATCGGTAATCGACCGTTCCAAAAATCGACCAGGCTTCGTTGTCTTGCGAAATTGACTCAGATACGCCCTGCCCCGCGGCCGCAAATGTTCCAACTGGCACGTTAAGCCCAACCTCAAGCGCGGGAAACAAGGCTGGATTGCCGACCAAACCTGTCAGAAAAGCGCGATACTCGTCGCCATAAGCGAGCGAGCTTTCGATATCTATGGTTTCATCAAGAAAGTAAGCTCCGATCATCCAATCCAAGCGGCTGTCAGATGGGTTCGATGTCAGTCGAATTTCCTGCGAGAATGTTTCAATCTCAGTATCAGAGACATTGCTGCCAAATATGTTGATGTTCGTCGCGTCTGAATCAAAGTCTGCGAGCGAATTGGAGGTGCGATTGGCCAAAATATTTGTTAGCGTCGCGAAGCCGAAATCATACTCTGAATGAAGCGAGAAGCCATAATTCTCAATCTCATTGATCGGAATCACATCGTAAAACACGTCGTAAGAAAATGGATCCTCTGAGACAACCTGCCCACCGAGCGACCGCACGACATTGCTAGGCGTGATCGGCTCAGCGATTGTCGGCCCGACCTCGACAATATTGGTAAGCAAGCAACATTGCTCGTCAATCTGGTCATAATCAGCGATAAACCGAACATCCAAATTTTCGTTCGGAACAAATCTCAATTCCCCACGAATACCCCAGCGATCTCGTTCGTTGTATTCCTCGCCATTCCCAAGATCCTCAGCGTAACCGTCTCTTTGGTTGACGCTCCCCGAAAGACCAAAAGCCAAGGTCTCAGTTATGGGTCCGGTGACATCTCCTTTTAGCCGTAAGGCGTTGAAATTCCCGACGCTTACCTCGATGTTCCCGGACGGCTCGAATTGCGGGCCGCGCGTGACCACGGAAACAACTCCCGCGGATGCGTTTTTGCCAAACAAGGTGGATTGCGGTCCTCTCAGAACCTCAACGCGTTCCAGATTTGGCAGATCTGGAATATAAGCAGCCGCTCGAGACCGATAAACGCCATCGACGAAGATCCCTACGGAAGGTTCAAGCCCAATCGCATTGGCCCCATTGCCAAACCCTCGAATGAAGAAGCTCGTACTGGCAGAAGATTGCTGCTGGCGAATCGTCAAAGACGGCACGAGCGTTTGTAAGTCTTGAAAGTCCAAGATTTCAGCCCGCTCAATCTCTTCAGCTCCGACGACCGAAATAGCGACAGGCGTTTCCTGCAGCGTTTGCTCTCTTTTCGTGCCGGTTACCGTCACCGTGGCGAGACGCGCCGTCTCATCGTCGGATTGAGGCAAGCTATCGGTTTGAGCCTTTGCAAAAGGTGCCGAAGACATGAGCAAAACAGCGAGCGCTGAGCTGCAAAAGAGATCCCTGGTATTATTAATAAGGCACGCGGCGGTTTGATCGTGTTTCATTCAACTCCCCTGTCCGCACCACCTTTGTGATGCGATGCATTATAATTTAATGTATTGCATTACTCGAATACTGGCGGGCGCGGGTTGTCAAGGTCTTAAGTCGATTAGGCCATCGTTTTGAGAGATTGGCGCCGTGTCAAACTTGGACGCGAGGTGATAAAAAAAGCGCTCGCGTTTAATTCGCCCAGGTCACATATTCGTCTGTTCGCTCAAACGGTTCCGTATTGGTTTTATCGATCCGAACGGGCCATTCCATAGCATGCGGATACAAAGGCGAAGTGGCGGTTTGCCAGTGACGATCGATCAGCGATTGGAGCTCTTTCAGCTTTCCGGGTCGTTCGCGGGAAAGGTCGGTTCTTTCTGTCGGGTCTTCTGCCAGATTAAAAAGCCATCTTTTATTCTGGCGTTCATCCACCTGGAGCTTCCAGTCGCCAGCTCTGACGGTTTTGTAGAACCCGCTCGACCAATATAGCGCATCATTTGCACGCTCCACGCTGGATGCCTCCCCGGCAGCTAGAGGCAGGATGTTCTTACCATCAATTGCGACGCCGGCAGGATCGGATGTCCCGGCAACCGCCGTCAGGGTCGGCAGTAAGTCAACATGACTGACAGGCTCATCAATGACCGTTCCGGGTTTAATACGCTCAGGCCACTTCACGAAAAACGGCACACGGATTCCACCCTCGAAAAATGAGCTTTTCCAACCACGATAGGGCTGATTAAGATCTGTCAGACCGACATAGCCCGCGCCCCCATTATCTGAGGAAAAGATAATGATCGTGTTGTCCGACAAACCTTCTTGTTCGAGTTTTTGGACCACGCGCCCAACCGAACGATCACTGGCGCGGACCATTGCGGCATAAACGCGAAGGAGATGCGGCTCGATATCTCAGACAGCCTCATAAGACTCGCGCGTCGCATGAAGCGGTGTGTGCGGTCCCCAGTGCGCCAAGTAGAGAAAGAAAGGCCTGTTTTTATTGGCTTCGATCGCTTTTAATGCCTCGTCGGTATAATAATCTGTAAGGTATCCGCCGGGCTCAAACCACTCTTCGATTAGTTCATCACCTTTGCGATCGAAATCCGCCGCAAACTGCATTCGCGCCCAGATGAATTTGTCGAGTGGATCGAAATCGAGCTTTGAGATAACGCCGTTTGGCTCGTCCTCATTGAGGAAGAGACCGCTCGCAATCATCAGACATTCATCACAAAATTCGATCCCAACCTCTTCGTGGGCCGGATTGTGCACGAGTGGAGGCAATCCATATTCGACCTGGGTGTTCGGCGTGACCCGTGCGATAAGCGGCCCCATACTATCGGGCGCTGGGGTGAACTCATAACCGGTTCTTGCCGGGTACCTGCCCGTCATCAACATTGCGCGTGAGGGCGCACAGGTTGCGCCGCCCGCATAAGCGGTTGAAAAGATGGCACCATCCGCTGCTAGCCGATCAATATGTGGGGTCTGTACGCGGCCGTTTGCAACGCCACCGCCAAAGGTCGATATGTCGTTTATACCCAAATCATCGGCGAGAATGAAAACGATGTTCGGGGGCGTTGCGCCGGGCTCCAGGTTGGCCGGCGCTGGGCCGGACTCCCAATTGATTTCCTGATTTTCAGCGACGTCCACCTTGCCAGTATTGTACGCGATAAAAAGGAAAATTGACGTACGATTGAACCATGCTAGCGCAATGATAAAGAGCGCACCAACGAACACAATGAGTATTGTTTTTCTAACCACTTTATCGTCACACTTTAATGTCTGCTTTAATTGGGAGGAAACGGGCAAACACCTTTTTGCATGGCTCAATCACTGGATAACTGCTAGCACAATTAATGTCTAGCATTAATTTTGGATTACCTCACATGCCGAGCTTTCTGAGGTTTTCTTCGTGCACGTTTTTGTCGATCCGATACCTGGAAATGACCGCGATCATTGATAGCCATAGGCATAGAACGAGGGGCACATAGTATGCCCCCATCTTCCAGATCGCCTCATCTGGAACTTGTTCGACATCTGCCCCTGTGGGAAATTGAGCGATTGTTAGAACCATTGTCGCAGCGAGCACCCCGAAGCCCTGGACGGATTTTTTGACAAATGTTTCCGCGGCTGTGAACACGCCCTCAGAGCGTCGCCCAGTTTTTAGCTCACTCTCTTCCACTAGGTCCGCAATCATCGATGCGAACAAAATCTGGAAACAGATAATCAGACCAACATCTATGACATTGGTAATCGTCACAAACCAGAAAACGAAAGGAGTACCAATGTCATAGATGTTGGTCTGATTATCAATGTCATAGATGTTGGTCTGATTATCAAT
>ERZ1740059.1783-NODE-1783-length-10712-cov-9.754903_pt1 | contig 10712 bp, 10 predicted proteins | sample MGYA00581744_ERZ1740059 | MGnify/ENA primary metagenome ERZ1740059 (study PRJEB43018, sample SAMN04849738) | marine metagenome | isolation source: floating plastic debris | place: Pacific Ocean | collected 2008-08-28 | study: EMG produced TPA metagenomics... | reverse complement strand
AATTTTAGAGTCTGAAGGGAGTAACTCTACTAAATGCAAATTATTCTTATTAAGCTTATAAATAATCATTTACTTAATAGTTTTTTTGTACTATATGCAAGCCAACTTTTCAGTACTTATGAACTTGTGACAGTTGGGGTGCGGAATGTGGGATACAAAATCCGACTCAACAGCATTCATCACAACAAATACAACAGATACTACGGCAGAATCATTACAGATTCCAAGCTCAACTGTCGATAATCTGCTACAAAATGAAAATCTGAATCATCTAACTTTAGCCAAAATGGATATTGAAGGTGCAGAAATATTAGCTTTAAAAGGAGCTACTTCAAATTGCTGCAAGATAGATTATGGCTATTATTTATACCACTACAACGCCGATACCAACCAACTTCAATCAATTACACTTGAACATCAGCAAAGCCACAACGTTTTTGCAATTGCTAATTCAGCATTGGATTTTGTGCGAGAGAGACTGTCTGAATCGCCTCTTTCAACCCCAGCGCCATCTTCTGCGGGGTATAATTAGCAATAATCTCTTGGGAATACAAACCCATCTTTTCCCTCAAACTTTCATCTTCTACCAATATCTGCAAAGCCTCACTTAACTTTTTAACATCTCTCACTGGTACAAGATACCCATTCTTCCCATTCACAACCAAATCAGGAGCAGCACCAGCAGCATCGGAACAGATAATAGGTAAACCAGCAGCCATCGCTTCATTCAACACCAGCCCCCAAGGATCGCTTTTGGTGGGGAAAACAAAGATATCCGCTATCCCGTAATACTGGGGTAAAGCAGTTTGGGGTTGAAATCCAGTAAACACAACATTATTGAGTTGGTTTTGCTGACAAAATAAATGATAATCTTGCGATCGCGAACCATCACCAACGATAATTAATGTTACCTGGTTGTGCGGTGAAAGTTTCGTAAAAGCCTCTAGTAATTCAGGAATACCTTTTTCATCTATTAATCGACCAACATATAGGATCACACATCCATTAATTCCTAGTTTATCTTTCCACATTGTCTTCTGCTGACGGTAACGCTGGGTTTCACAAGTAAAAAAATTGCTATCAACAGCATTAGGAGCAATGTAAATCCGATCTTGCTTTGCTCCCAAGTTTAGTAAGTATTTTTTCTGAGCATTACCAGAAATAATATAACCATCAGCTTGATTGATAATCCAAGTTTTTAGTTTGTGCTTAATATTACTTACAGACCTTTCATCCTTGAGAGTACTTTCACTCCAAATTAGTAAAGGAGTTTTCGTCATCTGTGCATAAACCAAAGCCAACCAATGACTAAAATGGTGCCATCCCCCACAGATAATCACATCGGGTTGCTGCTTCCACAATTGATAAATTACATCAGGATTGAGAAAAACAGGCGCGCTTTGATAAGATTTACCCAATTGTAAACCCCACAATACTTTATAATTAAATTGTATTTTCTCCTTTTCTACCAACCAACTTCTTCTGCTTTCAGTTTCCGCGAAAAAGAAAACTGTTAAATCAATTTCTTCATCTTGAGCTAAATAATTAAAAGGTGGAATACGGTAAGGGGAAATGATTTCTGTGAGGATGATGGCTTTGTTCTTTTTCATTGGGGGAAAGGCAATAGCTCGTAGGATGTGTTATGATGCGACGAGTAATTTGGATTGTGACGAAAAATATGTGCTTCGCACCTAATGCACCATTTTATATTATTTACAATCAGCAGGTGCGTTGCGCTGCGCGACAAAATACTTTACTTTTTGATAAATATCAAACACTTCCTCGCACATCTTTTCTAAAGAAAAATCTTTCCGTACCATCTCTAATCCTTTATTCCCTATCTCATTTTTAAGAAGAGGATTTTGCAGCAATTTAAAAATCACATCCCCTAATGCTTGAACATCTTCAACAGCTACTAAGAAACCCGTTTCTTGATGAATAACAACTTCTGGGATTCCTCCTACAGGAGTAGCCACAACTGGTAAACCAGCTGCCATTGCTTCTAAAATAACTAAAGGTAAACCCTCTGTATAAGAAGGTAAAACTAATAAATCTGATAAAGCTAATAATTGAGGAATATCAGAACGATGACCTAAAAAATAAACTAATTTATTAATTCCCAATTTGCAAGCCATATCTTTTAAATATTGAAGATAAGCACCATCTTGTTCTAAATCATTACCCACAATCAAATATACAGCTTCTTGTCCCAATTGATTTAAATTAGCAGCAGCTTGAAGTAAAAGATGTTGTCCCTTGCTTTTACAAAGTCTACCGATATGAATTACAACCGGGATATCTTCGGGAATATTTAACTCGTTATGAATATTTGAGTCTACTTTATGATTATTTACAGGAGTACCGTTATGTACAACATGGAATTTAGAGGAATCAAAACCTTCTTTTATAAATGCATGTTTTATCTGATGAGAAACAGCGATAATCCCATGACAACATTTTCTACTTGTCCAGTAGTTCATTATATTTTGATAGCTTCTGATAATAGAATTACTGCTTAGAGAATTTTGTGAATGAGCATGAATAATTACAGGTACACCAGCTAATTTACCAGCTAAAGAAGAAATAATTGAACCCGCAAAAGGAGCATGGGCGTGAACTAGAGAAATCCCTTCTTTTTTGATTAATTGTGCCATTTTGCCTGCTGATAACCAATTAAAAGAACGAGTTGTATCCAAATGGTAAATTTTAACTCCCTTGTCTCGGAGGATATCGCAAAATCGTCCTTCGGAAGGTGAATTAACTAAAACATCCCAACCTTGATTTAATGCTGTTTCGATTAGATGCAAACAAACGATATTACCACCCGTAACTTGTCCATCGATGATGGGGTATAGTATTTTAGGATTTGCGCTCATAAATCATTTTCTCATAACAAAATGTCAGTAAGTAACTACAAATAACTCCACCAAACAACCAAATACAAAGAGTCACTATCAAATGTATGAATAGCAATGACACTCAGAATTGAAAAAAATCTAAGAATATCCAAAGCTATTAATCTTTGTGATTTACATTCTGATGAAGATGATATGTGTGAAATCATAGGATATTGTGTACTTTCTTATTTTTAATACCAAGCAAAACTAAATCAGCACCAAAATAATCATCTAACCAACTTGATTTTTGTAAAATTTGCGAATTTGAAGAATTTGAACCAAAAATTTGCTTAAAGAGATTGGTATCTCGATAAATTTGTATATATCTTTGAAAATCGCTCAAAAATGCTGAACCAATTAATTTTGAATTACTAAGCTGAAGCTGACGAGCAAGCTTAAAAAATTCACTACGACTAAAAGCACCTTCGTAACCTAATTCCCATTTATTCTTTCTTTGAAGATAAGCCTTTAAAATCTCATGCGGTAAAAAGGCTTTATTTGGCGCACTTATGACAATTGCTCCTCCATTTCGCACACAATTAAGATGGGTTTCAATCATCTGTAAACGTTGGGGATAGCGAAAGTGTTCCACTGTCCCAAAAGACATTGCAATATCATATTTTCCGTGCAAATTGTTATCTAATGCAAGCGCATCCTGATGTATAAATTTTGCCTTTAAACCATTTTTTTTAAAGCACTCTTGGGCTAAATTAAGAGCTTTTTCGCTGTAATCTAACAAAGTTACTTCTGCACCTAATCGAGCTAAAATAAAGCTATAAACTCCTAAACCAGAACCAATTTCGATGGTTTTCAGTTGACTGATATCTCCTAAATGAGTACGAATATAATCCTGGATTTTTGTACCCCTAATACCACTTGAGTCGCGCTCTACCCATTCCCAAAACTCGCTTTTTTCCTGACTAGATTGATTCCAAACCTGATTCCATAAATCTGGGTTACTCGTTTGTTGAGTTAACATAATTATAAATACCTATACTGCTTTTTATTTACTAATCAACTATTTTCCCATTACGCATTAACTATTTCCTATCTTCCTCAAAAAAATCTGAGTGTATGAAGAATTGACTTAATATTGTTTCTTCCCCACCATTTAAAATCCTCAAGGTGATTCCAGATTTTCCAAAAATAATTCATATTCTCATATTCTTTTTCATAGCCAAATTGAACTAAATACTCTCCAGCAATCCTATTGAATCTTTGATGCAGTTTTTGATTCCAGTGACTCCAACGTGAATTGGGATTAAAATCAGAAGTTTTCTTAACCGACTTCCAATGCAAAGATTTATCATCTCCCCTAAAATATGATGAGCCTCTAACGGGAGATTTATCTGCTTTGTCAAAGCTGTATAAATCAGGATTTAAACCAAGAAAATCAAAAATTTTTAGTAATTCATCTTGATTGTTGTTACATAAATCCTCATATTTAACCACATAATATTTTTTATTTTTATCATTCGGATTTTTTTCAATAAAACTGAGAATATCTTGAGCAGCTTTTGCCCATTCTTGCATTGCTATTTCGTAATAACCGTTAAAGCTTTTTACATAAGACTCTGCAACTGCTCTACCGTCGCGTACAATAATTATAAGTTGGCAATTGGGAAAAAGTTTGAAAAAACAATCCAAGTTTTCAACGCTAGGAGTTTTGCTAACTAATCTTTGAGGAGAAGGTTTAAATATATCACTTAGTAATGGTTCTCTTTCGAGAGGAATTTTCAACCATTGTTCATCAGTTTGCTGTTTGAGAAATGAAACTAAACTATTTCCAATATTAGAATAAAGTAAATTTGTAAACTCTTCATCATCTATCCAACCGCGCCAAGTATGGCTTAAATTATTGATATAATTTTGAATAAATTTGGCATAATGTAATAAAAAATCTTCTCTCACAGGACCTGCACCACAATCGGGATGCAAACAAAGAATATCTTGAAGAAAATTTGTTCCAGACCTCGGTGTAATTCCTAAAATAAATATAGAATTTGTATTTGTATTTATATTCTCATTATCAATAGATTTGTTAATATCTTTAACATCATAAATTTGCATAGTTTGTGATTCCTTTATAAATAATTTTATTCATTGTATTCCAAGTTTTATTGGCACACTTTTCCCAAGAAAAGTTAGCTGCTTGTTGCTGTGCTAATTTGCTCAATTTTTGTAATTCTGTTGGATTTTTCAATAGAAATAATATTTTCTGTGCAAGTGCAGTAATATCTCCTAACTGAACTAAATAACCTCCATCACCAATAACTTCCGGTAAAGAAGACACATCAGAAGCAATTACTGCAGTTCCCGCAGCCATTGCTTCACATACCTGTAATCCAAAACCTTCATAACAAGACATTTCAATATAGATATCTGCATTGCGGTAAAGAACCGGTAAATCGTCATTGGGAACATATCCGGTAAAGTATAATTTATCCAAACAATCGACTTTAATTGCTGTTTCCACTAACGTAGATTTTTGTGATTCTGAACAATTGCCTGCAATCACAAAATAATGGGGAATCTGGGAATTACATTTACCAAAAGCACTTACAACTTGTTGAGGTTCTTCTCGGTTGTCTCCTGTTGCAAATGTCAGTAGATAAGGATGTGGTATATTTGTAAACCAACTGGAAGTAGTTAGAGAATCAGTTTGGAAGAATTTGATATCCGCAGCTTCATAGGTAACGCTAATTTTTTGAGGATTAATTTGAAATTCTTTTTCTAAATCTTTTGCTGTGCTTTGGGAAACAGCCAGCAAATGAGTAGCTTGACGACTGGTACTTGGTAGAAAAATTTCAGTAAGTTTGTGACTGAGACGGTGATGAAAAGGTTTATTCCTAATTCCAGCCAGTTTGCGATAAAGATGTGGTAATTCGTGGATAGTCAAAATGTAGGGAACTGGTACAAAAGCTAATGGTGTTTCCCCTAAGACAAATAATAAGTCTGGTTTTAACCTTTTTAATATAAGCGGTAAAGTGAATAGATGCCAAGATATAGTAGATTTGACTGTAATTCCCTTAATTTTCCAATTAGGATTATCAACTTCTATTTGTTTAACAACTTCTTGACGCATCAGCACTGTAAAACGCACTTTAAGCGATAATTTTTGTAAAGCCATTAGTAAAGAAAGAGCATATACAGATGCTCCTTTGATATCCTTGACAACACAGGTAGCATCTATACAAATATATGGGAGATTATTAATCATAATATAATGTCAAAATCTTGAAGCTATATAAGTTGCTCAATAATCGGAGGAGTAGATATTTTAAAACCATAATTATTGAGAATTTTTTTAATATCATCTAAATTATTGAAGCACTCTATTACAATATGTTGAGTACGAATGTCACTCAAAAATTTATCTGCACCTTGAAGTAATTGTTTTTCAAATCCTTCTACGTCGATTTTTATAATACATTTGTTGTAATCCTGAGTGAAATACTCATAAAAACTATCCAATGGCTTTATTTTTACCTCTTCTGTGGATGATTCAATAAAATGGGGCTGACAAAAAGTATTAAGCCCACTGAAAGTAGATAAGTGCAATATTTTCGTATCTTCTTCACTTCCTAAACCAATTGGAAATAAATTAACAGTATCTTGTAAGTTGTTGGTATAAATATTTTTTTTCAAAATCTCACTCAAATGTAGAAGTACAAGGTTCAAAAGCAAGTAATTTAGCTTGTTTCTGTGGAGATTTTAATAAGTGTTCAATGACTACACTAAAATAACCTAAATTTGCTCCTGCATCAATAAAAAAATTACCAGGTGAAACAAGTTGATGTAATTTCTGAGATAAATTTGCTTCACAACAGCCAATCCAATAAATTTGTGATGATTGAAAACCTTTATTGGATAATTTTATTGGGTAACCTTGTAAGGTTTTTGTAGATGTTAAGCTTTCTGGAATTTCATCATTTTTTATCAAAGCAAATCTTGTCCAAATCTGCTTTTTAATTAATTGAAATACTAGCCTTGAAAAAGCTTGATTTATTTTGTAACTATAATCATTGAATAGAATCATAGATGTGTGATTATTATTTGATACTACTATGCAAATTTATCGATGATGAATCAAGTTAAATGCAAAATAGCTTGACGGATAAAACTACCAAAATACTGCTTCCAAAAACTTTTAGTAAAAGCTGTTTCCCAATATTTAATAAAAGCAAGAAGCCAATAGTCTCTACTTTGATGATAGTTACCCAAGCGATAGTGAGCTTTTGCCAAACCTTGATATAATAGTTTTTTCGCTTTAGCAATTCTCGTATAATCACCAAGCTTTAGACATTCAGTAAGATGTTTTTCATATACTTGTACATAACCATAATTAGAACTCTTTTTCTCAGTGTTATTTTCGTGCCAACGATATTTCATTAATGCAGGTTCGGAAATAAAAGCAAAATTGTACCTGTTTAAAAGTAAGCGTAAATATAAATCTACATCTTGTAGAGTAGGTATTAAAATATCGTAACAGCCAATCTCTATGATTGCAGTTTTACGAACTAAAATACTAGAAGTAAAAATACAGTTCCTGTACAAATAATTTTCATAAGTTTCTTCTCCTTTTTCAGCTAAATTATATAATTTACGAAGCTTTAATTCCCAGCCCGGTACTGGTTGAAGATTTTTATCTACTATACATTTATAACCATGCACTAATACAACATCTGGTGGTGCTGATTCTAAAATAGGAACCTGACGTTCAAGTTTATTTGAAAACCAAACATCATCCGAATCTAAGAAAGCAATTAATTCAGCTTTTGCTAATTTAATACCGTGATTGCGAGCTGCCGAGCGTCCTTGATTTGTTTGATAGATATAGGTTAGTTTATCTTTATAAACGGCTAATACTTCTCTAGTATTGTCTGTTGAACCATCATCAATAACAATTAATTCAAAATCTTGATAAGTTTGATTCAGAACGCTTTCTACTGCATCTTTAATTAAATGCGCTCGATTGTAGGTTGGGATAACAACGGTAACTTTAGGAGATGACATCGCTTTATTCATATTCACAATTATCACTACAAAATCAATTTAATGTTTTTCCTTTATACAAGATTTTTCTCTGTTTCCTGTTCCCTGTCTTGAAAAATTGCTATCTTTGGGAAAACCCCAAATGGAGAAATTTATGTCGCTATCGCGACACGCTTCGCTAACGCTATTCCCTATTCCCTTGCTTTCTAATTGCTGTAGATTATTTTCTGCTAGCTGATAGTAAATTGCTTCGGTATCAGAAATCATCCGCTCTAAGGTAAATAGTTTCATAAACCTTGTTCTACCTTTTTCTCCCATCTGTTGAGCAATATCAGGATTATCTAGTAAAAAATTTATCTTTTCAGCTAGCTTTTCTGGATTTCTTGGTTCAACTAAAAAACCCGTTTCATTATCTGCTACAGAGTAGCGCATACCTCCAACAGCAGTGGCTACAACCGGAATACTCATTGCAGCAGCTTCCACCACAGCGTAACATAAGCCTTCAAATAGTGAAGACATAGTAAATATATCAACTGCACATAAAAATTCCTCAATATTATTTACAAATCCAGGTAATAAAAATTTTTCTGACAAACCTTGATTGTGAATTTGAATCTCTAATTGATTTCTTAAAGTTCCTTTCCCAAGGAGGATAAAGGTAACATTATCATGTTTAGAGCAGATAATATTTGCAGCTTTAATTAAATCTGATTGCGCTTTTTGAGCTTCTAATCTTCCAACACTTGCTATCACAATATTGTTTTGAGGAATCTGTAATTTTTCTCGAATATCTACTCGAATAGTATCTCTTTTAAGCTGAGTGAGCGAAAACTTACTAGTATCTAGTCCATAAGCAACTACTTTTGATTTTTTCAAAGGAATATTATCTAACTGACTTCCTATTTTTTGGTCGTATTCAGAAGTAAAAATAAAGGAGTCTGTTAATTTAAATGCCAAATTTTTTGCTAAATTTCCTTTCCAGCTATATTGAGCTTTTACTTCCGGAGTATGATGCGTAATTACCACTTTCTTTACACCAGCAATACGAGCTGCAATTACTCCTAAAAAACTGGGGTCATTAATATGTATAATATCCGGAGCAAATTTCCTAATTTCTTTGGCAACAGAATTAGCGTAACTAATTAAACTACCTGTAAAACACTTAGAGTCAACTACTAAACAGTCAACATTTTTAAGCTTTTTAAAGACTTGGTGTTGTGGAACATCAGGATATAAAATTCCTACTTCAAAATCAGTTTTATTCACATTGTCAGCTAAAGTAAATAAATAATTTGCTGTTGCACCATAAACTGGATGGGCGTGAAAATATAATAGTCTCATGTTTCTCTCTAAAAATAGATTAGTTACTAACCATCTGACTTCTGATTTTTACTTGATATTTATACCACATTAATAATATGCCATAACTTATTATTATTCCTGATAATATACAAAGTACTGTGAATAGTTTATCCGTAAAAAATATTTGTACTTGTGAAGCAATAAAGAAAACTGTAAAACATATTAGTATAGGAATTAAAGTATCTTGTATCAACCAGCGTCGATGTTCTTTATGTAAAATATATCGATGAGTAATTCTTGAAAGAACTAAATAATAAAGTATGTTCATAACAGTTTTAATTAACGCTGCTCCAAACAATTGCAATTCTGGCACTACATATAACATTGCTGGTATTACAAAGAAAACACTAACAGTATTAAAAGTGGCTCCAATTTGAGGTTTTCCAATTGCAAGCTGTATCTGATATGAAATATTATAAAGACTATCTAACATAGCACCAAAAGTTAACATTGCTAAAATACCTGATGCTTGTGAACCTACATCCGACGATTGAGTCCATAATTCTAAGATTATCGGTGCAAAAAATATTAATACAGAAGCTATAGGTGTTATAGCTAGGGATATAAACAAACTGCTTTTATGAAAGAACTTGATAAATCTTTGTTCATCTGCTTGAGCAGCTAATTTTATGATTTGTGGTGAAATAGCAACAACAAATGGTTGAAATATTATCGAAAGTTTCTGAGCTAAAGTACTGGCTAACATATAGTAACCAAACTGTTCCAAAGAAACGAATTTAATTAGCAATATTTTATCTATTTGTGCCAGTATAATTGATACTATCGTTGTCCAACTTATCCCTGCTGCAAACCGCCATATTTCTTGTAATATTTCGATCTTAAAACTTGCTCGATTTTCTATTTTAGGTACATAGCGCCAAGCAAATACCATCATAAAAAATACTTCTAAAACTGCAATGAATGCTTGCCACAGCAAAAATGCGATAATTGTTGGCGAAATTATCACCAACATAGCAACTGCTCCCAATTCTCTAACAGTTCTTGCAATTCCTTCTAAAATATTCAACTGTACTTGCTTTTCTAACGCAATTAATATTCCTCTATAGGTTGTAACTGGCCATCTGATAGCTACAGTCAAACCTAAAATTATAACCGCCCATTGTACAGTTTCTAGGTCAATATTTTCTCCATTAATCCATTGAGTACTAATTGGTTTTGCAAGTAATACCATTAACAAGAGTATTAACGTACCCGTACACCAGTAAATTATCTCTGCTGTTCTTAATAAGTCTGGTATGGTTGAGATTTTTTCCTCAGCAGAATTACGTAAAGCAACTTCCCGTTTAATAGTTGCGCTCAAACCTAAGTCGAGCAACCTAATAAATGAAATTACTGCATAAAATCCCCCTATCAAGCCATAAGTTTCTGCACCCAAGTAATGCAGGTAAACTGGAACCAGCAAAAAACTCAACAAGTTTGACCAGAAGTTACCTGCAT
>ERZ1740059.1782-NODE-1782-length-10715-cov-3.477767_pt1 | contig 10715 bp, 7 predicted proteins | sample MGYA00581744_ERZ1740059 | MGnify/ENA primary metagenome ERZ1740059 (study PRJEB43018, sample SAMN04849738) | marine metagenome | isolation source: floating plastic debris | place: Pacific Ocean | collected 2008-08-28 | study: EMG produced TPA metagenomics... | reverse complement strand
AGGCCGTAGCCAGACTTGACCTCGATCGTCGTCGTGCCGTGACGAAGGCATGTGTTAAGGCGACCGAGCAATTCATCTGTGAGCTGAGTTTGCGAAGCGTCGCGTACAGCACGCACCGTCGACATGATCCCGCCGCCTGCGTTGAGCGTATCGAGATAGCTCGCGCCGGCAAGGCACTGCTGCCACTCATCGAGCCGACACCCGGACCAGCACGCGTGCGTGTGGCAATCAACAAAGCCCGGCAGAACACACCGTCCCGCCGCATCGAACGACTCGTCGGCAGCCAACACTCCGGGCGCGGTAAGGCTCGCGATCGTCCCATCCACGATCTCGATGTCGGCCAGTTCACCGGAGAGACCGAGCACGGCGTTGCGGATCATCAGGCGGCTCATGCTTCATCTGCTTCTGCCAGCGTGCGATCGGCAATGCCGCGGAGGAACGACAAGAACAGATGAGCGGCAAGCCTCTCGGTCCTGCCGTTTTCATCGTGGGGCGGGCAGAGTTCCATGATGTCGAAGCACCGAACGCCGCCGTGACGGCCGGCGGCCCGCACCCACCGCGATGCCGCGTGCGCCGACATCCCACACGGGTTTCGCGCGCTCACGCCGGGCGCGTGCGAGGCGTCGATCGAGTCGAGATCGAAGCTAACGAATTGATCACCGGCCGGCCACGGGTCATTCGGTACCGTCTCTCGCACGCGACCGCCGTTCTGCTCGAACCATGCCACGTGTTTGGCTGAGTTCGCGAATGGGTCTAGGCCGATTACTTCGAGCGAGGTTACGCCCGGATGCTCAAGCAGCTTTCGGAACGGCATGCCCGAGCCGGTCTCCGCTCGCACATCGAGGTGCGCATCGAAGTACACCCCGTCGAGCGGCTGGACAATCGAAAGCACACCCCGGACCAGCGGCCACGTCAGGTCGTGCCCACCTCCGATACCAACGACAGTCATTCCACGCTCGGCAAGCTCCCGCGAGACCGCGGATACACGCTCGTGAGTGTCTTCGAGAGAGTCACCGGCCTGAACGTCGCCCGCATCGAAAACAGTCGGCCACGCAAATCCATGTGGCTCCGCGACCCCATAGCGCACGATTGCTTCTCGTAACGTGCGCGGACCGTCGGCTGCACCTGGATGGCCCCCGTTCATGCGCACGCCGGTGTCATCCGGCAGCCCGAGCAGCGCGACATCGCACCTCGATAATCCGTCAAGCTGGATGGTCGACGCGAACGATCCGAGTCGTCGTTCCGGCCAGACAGGTCTTGTGACGTGTTCAAGCTTCAAAGGCTGCCAGGTCGTCGCATCGGGATGTCAACCCGCAGGTCATCGGCGCACGATTCCGCGGTCTCATAGCCGGCGTCCGCGTGTCGGAAGACACCCATCATCGGATCATTTGTCAGCACACGCTCGATGCGCGATGCGGCCTCGGGCGTGCCGTCGGCCACGACTACCTGCCCCGCGTGCTGGCTGAAGCCGATCCCAACGCCGCCGCCGTGATGGAAGCTGACCCAGCTCGCTCCGCTCGCGATGTTGACCATCGCGTTTGGGTCTGGCGACCGAGCCGCAGTCCAGGTGGTCCCGGCCGATGACGATCGGGTCGGCCAAGTCGCCTCGCGCGACCATGTCGTTGAACAGCAGGCCAGCCCGGGCTCGCTCACCCAGGCCGAACCAGCAGATACGCGACGGCAGCCCCTGCCAGCCGAACCGCGGCGAGCAGTTGGCGTAGTCCCCAGCCAGCAGCGCGTCGGGATTCTCGTGGCAACCTCTGAGCCATGCGTGCAACCGCTTGTTGAACCCGCCGCCGTCTTCGGTGAACAGCTCAAGCAGCGCGCGATCAGTCTTGTAAATGTCGACCGGATCGCCCGACAGCGCCGCCCACCGGAATGGTCCTCTCCCGAGACAGAACTGTTCGCGGATGTACGCCGGCACAAAGCCCGGGAACGAGAAGGCATCCCCAAAGCCGTTGTCGAGCGCACGCTGGCGGATGTTGTTCCCGTAGTCAAAGGTGCTCGCGCCGCGTTTCTGAAGCTCGACCATCGCCCGCACGTGCCGGGTCATCGAGTCGATGCTCAGCCGCTGGTACGCCTCGGCGTCGTCTTTCCGCGCAACCGCAGCTTGCTCAAGCGAGTACTCGACGGGCACGTAGCCGTCGAGAGGGTCGTGCGCGCTGGTTTGATCCGTCAGCACATCAGGCGTGACGCCACGCTCCAGCATGCGCTCCAGAAGATCAACCGAGTTCGCGTGTACACCGATCGATACTTGACGCTGCTCACCAGCCAGTTGAACCGCGCGATCAATCGCAGCATCAAGATCATCGAGAACCTCATCAAGGTACTTGTCGTGCAAACGCCTATCGAGACGAGACCGATCGACGTCGGCGATCAGGCACGTTCCGCCGGCGAGCGTTACTGCGAGCGGCTGTGCACCGCCCATGCCGCCGCAGCCACCGGTCACGCACAGCTTGCCCTTGAGATCACCGCCGAAGTGTTGCCTGCCGCACTCGGCGAATGTCTCGTACGTCCCCTGAAGAATGCCCTGCGTGCCGATGTAGATCCATGAACCGGCCGTCATCTGGCCGTACATCATCAGCCCTCGGGCTTCGAGATCGTCGAAGTGCTGCTGCGTCGCCCAGTGGGGGACCAGGTTGCTGTTCGCGATCAGCACTCTCGGGGCGTCGGCGTGCGTGCGCACAACGCCGACGGGCTTGCCCGACTGCACGAGCAACGTCTCGTCGGGCGCGAGCCGTTGCAGCGTCTTCGTAATCGCGTCGAACGCCTCCCACGAGCGGGCGGCCCTGCCCCGGCCGCCGTAGACGACCAATTTCTCGGGAGCCTCGGCGACCTCTGGGTCGAGGTTGTTCATCAGCATCCGAAGCGCGGCCTCTGCCTGCCAGGTCTGGCAAGTCTTCGTCGCGCCGCGCGGTGCACGAACCGTGCGCACATCAGTCGTCATCCGTCGGCTCCGTTAGACTCAAGCGAAACAAACCGGTCGAACTCGCCCCGGCGGATCATCTCGACAACTCGCTGGATATCGGCTGACGGCGACCGGTCCGTGGTAAAGCGTTCAACTTCACGTCGAATAAGCGAATGGACAAGCACCAGCTTGTCTCCGGTCCGCTCAGGACGGTGAAACTCCAGAGCCTCGGACGCGCACAGCAACTCGATCGCGACAACGGACTCCGCAAGCTCGATCGTCCGCACGGCTTTGGCCGCGGCTCGAGGGCCGAAGCTGTTATAGTCCTCTACGCCGGCACATGTTGATATGTTCGCGGCCGTCGCGCTCTGGCAGAGACCAATGATCTCGTTGCAGGCCGCGGCGGCGGTGTACTGTGCGATCATCAACCCCGACGTCACACCCGGACGGCTCGCGAGATGGGGGCTCAGACCCGACTCAGGGTCGATGGCCGCCAGCATCCAAAAGACCCGCCGCTCGGCCATACCGGCGATTGGAGCGAGCAGCGTCGACGCATGATCGAGCGGCAGCGCGATCGGCATGCCGTGAAAGTTACCGCCGGATACAAGCTCATCCGCATCAACCAGCAGCGGGTTGTCCGTGACCGCTCCGAGCTCGCGCTGCGTTGCCAATTCGAGCGATGCGATCCCATCAAGCACTGCGCCGAGGACCTGCGGCTGGCAGCGGAGCGAGTACGGGTCTTGAACGCGCGGGTCGTTGTCCCGGTGTGCCGGACCGATCGTGCTGCCTTCGAGAAGCGATCGAAGCTCGCGTGCCGCGATGGCAGGGCCCGGGTGGTTCCGCAACGCTGCGATGCGGGCATCAAAGGGACCCGCCGAAGCCCTGCAGGCATCGACCGACATCGCCCCGGCGATAAGTGAGGCCTTCAGCAGCCGCATCGAATCGGCGAGCACGATGCAGGCCTGAGCCGCCATCAGGTGCGTGCCGTTGATCAGGGCGAGCCCTTCTTTCGCGCGGAGTGTGATCGGCTGAAGACTTGCTCGTGCAAGTGCATGTTCAGCCGGCAGCCGATCGGCACCGATGCTGCAGTCACCGGTGCCCGTCATCCCGCACGCGATGTGTGCAAGCGGTGCCAGATCTCCGGACGCTCCGACCGAACCTATCGATGGCACGACAGGTGTCACGTCGGCGTTGAGCATCGCAACGAGGTGTTCGATCACCTCCGGTCGAACTCCGCTGTGTGCTCGCGCGAGCGATGCCGCAAGGATGCTCATCGTTGCGCGCACCGTTTCCTGAGGAAGCGGGGGACCGATGCCCGCAGCATGCGAGCGCACGAGGTTGACCTGGAGCTCATCGAGCTCGGCATCGCCCACACGCTTCCGTGCCAGCGAGCCAAAGCCCGTATTCACTCCGTAGTGTGGCAGCCCATCGGCCGCGATTGCCTCCAGCTGCTCACGCGAAGCAGCGACGCGGTCGCGAGCGTCGGGATGAAACACCGCTTGCACCCGATCGCGCGCGAGCGCATTTACGCTCTGTGGTGTCAACGCGGAGCCGTCGAACTGGACGCCCCGATCACTCAACTCACCTGCGGGCCGCCGCGTGGGTCTGATGGTGAGTGTCGGTCGAGCGGCCGGAAGCCATCGCGTCAATTAGCGTGAGCACGCGAGCGATTTTGGCTCTGCTCGTCGCCCAGCCGGGGCTGACGCGGAGACCGCCTCGTTCCCCGTTTCCGAACCGCTCGTGCAGCAGGGGGGCGCAGTGGGTCCCGCCGCGAACACAGACGCCGTGCTGCTCATCGAGCACCATTGCCGCCTCGCGGGGGTGCCAGCCCTCGACGGTGAACAGCACGACTGCCGTCCGCCCCTCGACGCCCGGCAAGCCCTGCAAGGTGACACCCTTGATGGCACCAAGCCCGCTCAAAAGCTGTGATGCCAGCTCCTGTTCGTGCTCGTGCCGGCCGGGCATCTCCCAACGCATGCCCGCGAGCAAGCCCGCAACGCCAACGGCGTTGATCGTGCCCGCCTCGCGCGCCTCGGGCAGCGTGTCGGGCATGATCCTGCCCCGACCCGCCGCGCCGGTCCCGCCGCGACGCTCGCACGCGAACCGCCGCTGCTCCGGATCTTCAGGCCACGCACGCTCACCGACAAGGAGCGCGCCGGTTCCCGTCGGCCCGAGCAGCCCCTTATGGCCGGCGACGGACACGAGATCAGCAAGATCTTCCTGCATGTGCAGATCGACGTGCCCAATGGTTTGCGCAGCATCGACAAGCAAGAGCCCGTGCGAGGTCTGACTGCGAATCAACGATCCGATCTCCCGCACGGGCTGAATCGTCCCGCAGGCGTTCGCCGCGTGACTGAGGCACACCAGCGCGGTGTCGTCGCGGAGCATCTCCGCAACCTGAGCCGGGTCGGTCCAGCCATTGAGATCGCAGGGAATGATCTCCAGTTCGATCATTTGCCGTTCTGCGTAGCACTGAAGCGTCCGCAGCACGGCGTTGTGCTCAACACTGCTCGCCAGCACGTGGATCGGCGTAGATGATTTCACGCGCCCAGCCAGACCCGAGAGCACGCCGTGGAGCGCGATGTTGACCGAGTCTGTGCAGCCGTGGGTCAGTACGACACGGTCGTCGCATGGTGCCCCCAGCCTCGCGGTGAGCAACGACCGCACCCCTTCCGCTGGGGCCGCCGCGGCTCGAGCCAGTTGGTGGCCTCCCCGGCCCGGATTACCCGCCGAATGAGCTAAAAAGTCGGTCATTGCCTCTGCAACGCACGCGGGTTTGGGCCAACTGGTGGCCGCGTTGTCGAGATAAATGACGTCCTCTGGCATATCGCGGTAGTTTAAAGCATGAACCGACGTTTCGGAGCTTTGCGAGCGGATTTCCGCGGCATCTTTCAGCGGAGGCCAGCAGCCAAAGACCGCCGATAATATATGTTATGTAAAGCACCGCCTCGGGCATGCTGGCCGGCGACAACCGGCCTTGACCGCGGCACAGCTACAACAGCGACGCCACGGTTCTGGCGCAAACCTCGGCCATCGGCACCAGGTCACCTTTGCCATCCGCTGACCGCAATTTCATCTCAACACCGCCCTGCTCAAGCGCTTTGTCGCCGATGGTCAGCCGGATCGGCACGCCAATGAGGTCCGCATCCTTAAACTTCACGCCGGGCCGCTCTTTCCGATCATCAACGAGCACGTGCAGGCCCGCCGCTTGGAGTTCGGCTGCAATCCGATCGCAAGCCTCCGTGTGGCTGGGCTTCGTCGGATCCATCACCGTGATCACGACCTCGTACGGGGCGATCGGCGCGGGCCATCGGATTCCGGCGTCGTCGTGGGCCTGCTCGACGGCCGCCGCAAGCACCCGGCTCACGCCGATCCCGTAGCAGCCCATAATGACATCCGTTTTTTTCTGGTTCTCGTCGAGAACAACGAAGTCGAAGGCCTTGGAGTAGATGGTCCCGAGCTTGAAGATGTGGCCGACCTCGATGCCTCGCCGCGCTTCAAGACGCGAACCCGCGGCACGCGGTGACACATCGCCGGCCACGGCGTTGCGGATGTCCGCGACACGGACCTCGCCTTCGCCCTCGCCATCGGCGGGCAAGGCCAGACCGAGGTCGCGCGTCCAATCAAAGCCCGTGTCGTGATGCTCTGGCTTGTCCGACCCGGTGGTCCAGCCTGCACCGGAAGGCGAGACCGTTGCATCGGGATCGATCACAAGAGTTGTTGCCGATACGCTTGCGGACGCCCTGGGGCTCACGAACCCGATCACAAAGCCCGCCGCACGCGCTGCGGCTTCGTCAGCTATGGCGATCGGTTCATTCAACGCATCGCGGACCTTGCCTTCGTTGACTTCGTGGTCGCCGCGAACAACAGCAACCACCCAGCCGCCATCACCAGACGTCTTCTGGAACACAACCGACTTGAGCATGTCGCTGGGCTTGACCTGCAAGTGCCCCGCGACCGCTTCGATCGTCTGCATCTTCGGCGTGTGATGCGTCGCAAGGGGCGTATCGCTGGACGTCGAGAACGACCAGGCCCGCTCGCCGATCTCACACTTCTCGACATTGGCGGCGTACCCGCTCTCGGGGCAGATCAGAATCGTGTCCTCGCCGGTCTCCGCGTTCACCATGAATTCATGCGACGCCGACCCACCGATCGGGCCTGCCTCGGCTTCAACCACCGTGAAGTCGAGGCCGCAGCGGGTGAAGATATTGACGTACGCCTGGTAGAGCCGGTCATACGTCTCGTCCAGCCCCCCGGCTCCGTCAACGGTCGTGTGAAACGAGTACGCATCCTTCATAGTGAATTCGCGGCCGCGCAACAGCCCGGCCCGTGGACGGAACTCGTCTCGAAACTTCGTCTGGATCTGGTAGACTGTCAGCGGGAGCTGCTTGTAGCTCTTGACGCTGCCCTTAACGAGTTGTGTCACGGTCTCTTCGTGCGTGGGCCCGAGCGCGACCGGCCGCTCATGCCGATCGTTGAGGCGGAAGAGCAGGTCGCCGTAGGCCTCGTCCCGCTTCGTGCCAGCGTATAGCTCCAGCGGGACAAGCGTCGGCAAAAGAAGCTCCGCCGCGCCGGCGGCGTCCATCTCCTCACGAACGATCTGCGAGACCCGCTGCAGCACGCGAAGGCCCAGCGGAAGAAAGTCGTAGACCCCCGCCGCAACCTGACGGATGTAGCCTGCGCGCAGCATGAGCTGGTGGCTCGGCGTCGTGGCTTCTGCCGGAGCGTCACGCAGCGTTGGGATCAGCGTCTGGCTCCAGCGGTGAACAACGCCGGGTCGCGAAAGTGTCGGTGCAGAAGTCATGCGGCGAGTTTAGCCGCGACGCGAAGCCGCCTTGCTCGCCGATGCAAGCCTGAGGGCGACACCGTTGGCCTCGAAGGCGCGCCCCCACCGTTCGGCTGCGACCGACTGCGAATCGCCGGTGCCCGCCGACCACCAGACATCGCCGGGGATCAGGCCGAGGTCGATCGCGAGGTCGGCGAGTCGGCGATCGCACAGATCAACAAACGGGGCAGTGATCGTCGGAGCATCCCCGCTCTCGACCTGTAACAGTCTTTCAATCAGAAGAGCCGTTGCCGCACACCTGGAAGCACGATCGAGATCGACCGTTTCCGGGTTGTCGGATACACCTGCGTGGACAGGCCAGATTATCTCGCCGAGGCCCTGGCGATCAGCCGAACGCCCCGCTGAAAGCAGCAGATCCGTCTCGGTGTCAAACCTCCCAAGGTCGCTCTCAATCGCGGCCCCGCAGAGCGCGGCCTGCCGCTGCACCGCTGCGTGCCGAGCTGTTTCACGGCGTGCAACCGGCACGATGACGAGCCTGCCGACACGCCCCGGGCCCTGGGTGGAGCCGAGCCGCTCCGCCGTATGCATGACAGCCACGAGCGAGGGCAGGTCGCCGTCGCACATTATCATGACGCCGGAGCGATCGGTCATGCGTCGAGCCTATCCGATCAGACTGAGCCGGGCCCTCAGCAGCCGGCGTTGTAGTTCAGCACCCAGGAATTGAAGTCGGCCGGTGACAGCAGCCCGTCGCCGTTCTGATCCGCGGCGAGATCTCCCGCGTTGAACGCGAGGACCCACGCGTTGAAGTCCGCCGGCGAAAGCGCACCGTCGCCATTCGTGTCGGCGGGGCATTCACCCCCGTCGAGCGAGAACTCCAGCCAATCGACGTTGTACTCCTGCCCGGGGAACGCAAAGTTCTGGAACCGGATGGTCTGCACACCCGCCGAGAGCGTCACCGGAAAGTCGATCTCGGTCCAACTCTGGAAACCGCCAGTTGCCGGGACCTGAGCGAGCGATCCGATCGGCAGTTCGTTCTGTTGAAGCGAGAACGTGCCACCTGTCGACTGCGACGCGACGCGGGCAGTCACGGTGTAGTCGCCGGCTTGCTGGACATCGACGGTGTAATCCATCCACTCGCCGAACTCGATCCAGCCAACGTTGAAGCCGCCGCCGACCGTTTCCTCGATGTCGACGTCTTCATCGGGCCGGTACGCCCCGCCGTTGTTTGTCACGTCCGTTTCGAGGTAGACCTCACCCGGGTAGCCCTCGTCGAAATTCTCGGCCTCGATCCGACCAGGGATGACCGCCGGTGTGCCGCCAAACGGCTGCGGCTGGAGCTGATAGACACGGACCCAGTCGACTTCCATTGTCTGCGGAAACTGCGACGTGCCATCAGGGTTCCCGGGGAAGTTGCCCCCCACCGCCACGTTAAGTATCAGATGGAACTCGCGGTCGAACGGCGCCCGCGGGTCGCCGGGGGCAGCCGAACTGAACCAGACGTTGCGATTGATCACGCGGTAGAGCACCCCGTCCACGTACCACCGCATCTGGTTCGGCTCCCACTCGAGCGTATACGTGTGAAAGTTCTGCGAGAAGTCGGTTCCCGGCGCGTACTGCCCACCCGCCTGGACGTTGCCGGGGAACGGCGCGCCGTGGTGGATAGTCCCGTAGATCCGGTCGGCGAAGTTGACCGACTCCATGATGTCGATCTCGCCGCTGGCCGCCCATGTACCGTAGGGCGAGCCCGTGGGCAGCATCCAGAACGCGGGCCAGATGCCCCGTGTGCTCGGCAGCCGGATGCTTGCCTCAACCCGGCCGTACGCAAACTCAAACCGATTGATCGAGCGGAGCCGGCTGGATGTGTAATTGAACCCGCCGAAGGTCTCTTGCTTGGCGGTGATCGTCATCACGCCGTTGCCGACGGTTGTGTTCTCAGGCCGATAGTACTGGAGCTCGTTGTTGCCCCAGCCGCTAAGGCCGACCGCCTGCCCGTTGCCAATCTGGAATTCCCAGTTCGCCGGGTCGACGGCATCGCCTGAGAACTCGTCGCTCCACACGAGCTGCTCAGCCCGCTGGCCCGAAGCAGAGCCGAGCAGAACCGCACCGACGAGGGCCGTCAAACGCTGCCAAGGCACAACTGTCATGAGCATCTCCAGGTATCTTGCCCCACTGCACGCAGTGTAACAGTTTCTCTGTCGCACACCAGCCACGACGCGGCAAAGCGGGGCGGAACTCGCAACAGGCAATATCGGATGTCAATCACCGATTCAGTACTTTGAACGCGGTTCCCGACTGCCCTCGCCAAGGTCACCAGTTGTCTGGGCTTCGCCGCCTGTGGGTTTGTTCGGGCGGGCCTGTCCGTGCGACACGTGAGCGACCACGAAGCGGTATACAGCGGAACACGATGATTCACGTGGCAGACCGAAATCTCAAACTTCGACGCCCCTTGCCCGTCGCGGGTCAGATCTCCACGTCCGTAAAGACTGAGCTCTACGCCTGTTAACGCCGGCTGGAACCTCCGGCACTGCCTCGCGAAGCGTAGACAACTGTATGCAATTTTTCGTTCGATCACGGAAGAGACGTCTTGACAGGTACGTCATGTTCCATCATGATCACAACAGTTACACTGGGCCGTGAGTCCACCGGCCCCCAGTCGCAGAGAGGCAGCACCATGCACCGAGGCTCCGCCCGGCGGACACAGAGCGGCTTCACCCTCATCGAACTGCTCGTCGTCATCGCGATCATTGCGTTGCTGATTGGCATCCTGCTACCTGCATTGGGCAAGGCACGTGACTCCGCGCGGACCGCGATCTCATTGACCAACCAGCGGCAGATCGCTCAGGCGCTGGTGATTTACGCGACGGACAACAAGAACCTCTTCCCGCCGAACCACAACGACAACGATGTGCCGGGCGACCCAGATCGATTCGGTCGACGATGGTTCGATTTCGATGTCATCGGCACCTACATCGAGTCGACGGATTTCGATGACATCCCGTTCCAAGATCCCAACAACATCAA
>ERZ1740059.1781-NODE-1781-length-10716-cov-7.886127_pt1 | contig 10716 bp, 12 predicted proteins | sample MGYA00581744_ERZ1740059 | MGnify/ENA primary metagenome ERZ1740059 (study PRJEB43018, sample SAMN04849738) | marine metagenome | isolation source: floating plastic debris | place: Pacific Ocean | collected 2008-08-28 | study: EMG produced TPA metagenomics... | reverse complement strand
AGCAAGACAGTTTGTGAATAGGGGTATGTAAATGTTTGTCACTCTGTATTAGCACAAAGGAAGATTTCCCTATTACATTGATTATTTCATTGAAGTCTCAGGGTTTTATTAGTGGGGAATTTGATGTCACAAAATTTGAGTAAGTCTCATGTTGTGTGGTAGTTGGCAGTTACGTGTAGTGGTGGATAAAATCAGGAAGGTAATTTTCAGTCCGTGATTTATAGTTTTGAAGTGGGGCCTATGCAATACTGTAGTACCCAAAAATTGCATGTCAGGTCTGCCTTTATCGGTTTGAGTCAATGATAAGCGATAACAGCTAAAGTGAGACTGTCATATCAGTGACTCATTCAAAAATACTCCCACACATGGCTTACCAGTGTGGTGCATATTTCTGCCTGTATCCCTGCCTGCCATTTACCGAAAGTTTTTTCACCCATTGGTAGGTAGTTTACGTGATATTCATCTTTGTTTACCACAAATTCAGAATGAATCATTCGTAAGCCAGCAGAATACATGGTAAGACAAATTGGATTGTGATCTCCTTGCTCAAGATTCTTTTCATCTTTATAACGAGATTGATTGGAGCACCACATTAATAATTATTTTTGACAGACCACACTCTGAGGGCAGTAGTAGATTGATGGAACATCATGGTGACATGCTGGCCTCATTTTCGAGCTCTACTAACGGCGGACACGCTTATGGTGGCACAGCAGGTTATGGTGGAGATAGAAATGTGCCGCCACCAGAAATACCTCCACGCTCTCCTGCCCGTGCCGGTTACCCTCTCTCTCCTAACTCAGTGCCCGCTCCCATACACCCTCCAGACAACGGGGCTGTGCAAGGTAAGATCGGAGTTGCTGTTATGTTGGCTGACTAGAGAAGAGTTAGTGCAAAATCTAAGTGTTTGTTGCAAGTTTAGGTCCTGGATGAGAGTATTTGACATTTCCTGTGGTTTCCTTATTCTAAATAGAGCCAATTTTTGTCTTGCTGGGAGGAAGGTCAAAAAATGGTCAGACTCGTTTTCTGGCAGTCCTATTGTGTGGTATGGTTTTGTTTATGCTGTTTACCCATTTTGAAAACTGAGTGTTTTGATATTGTCTGAGGCTCAGTAATCTATTAAATCTAGTATTGAATCATAAACTGAGAGTTGTCTGATTCTATATGATTCACATCATCAGCGTTAATCATACAAACTCAGGGTTTAGTGATCAGTGCCACTGCAATAAAATAAAATCCAGCATAAATACTCGAAGCCATAATTCTGCTGAGGATCACAAACTTAGACAGGGAGGGATCTGCTAATTGGTAGTGACCTGTATTTCGTGAACTAACGTTTGCCCCGGGCTGTCCTGGCCATCCTCTCATCATAATCAGGTAGTTACGTGGAATGAATGCCAGTCAATGAACACATCACACAACCTGTGTTGAATTTTAACCTCTAAGCCTGAATGATAATTATAGAATCACTGAGTATTTCTTATGCGATTAACATTCCAATGGATAATGGTGATATAATGCAGAAATAATTTTCCATTTTCGGATCAGAGCCCAAAACATTGACTTGTAGGTTAGCTAGATTTACGCGTACATGTATGTACCATGTGACCTGAATATTATGAAAAGAAAAGATGGCTGTGGCTGCTGTACAGAGCGATAGTTGAATATATTAAGGAAACCTGTTATGTTAGGAAATTCTCCAATAATTATAGCGTGGACCGGAGGGCCATTCAATGATCATCGTATTGAATGTTGGAGAGCTTACAAAATAGTGATGCTGTGTAATTATTTACTTGGCCAGTACTATTATTACGAAGGGTAAATTAATAATAAGGTTCTTTGGTTGGTTGAACCATACGTCGATAGATTCACCAGTTCATGTTGATCCACTATGTCAATCGGCGGATCACAGCAGCATGATCGAACATACACTGCACTCCGGGTCACCCATATAGCTATTTTATTGTGTCACATGCTGAGCATGCCAATCTAATAAGGGAGGGTCTCTTGTTCTTCGAAATTCATGATAAAGCTGGGCAAACTTTTCACACCGCAAGGCGGCCTAAAGTTGTGTATATCAATCAATTAAAAACAGATATTGTATTGTTATTGTGACAACTAGAACGACATTTGCTGGCTTTTGAATGCTAAAAAGGAGGAAAAAAACTCTCAATGAATATTCATGTACATGTTATGGGCATGTATATTTTATATGGTTATTTGGTGTACTAGATTGTAGTCAATGGAACTCTTGTTACACAAATATCATCAAACCTCAATGTGAAGGTTGTTTTTACCACTCCTACTGTTTGGCATGGGCTCAGAATTGTTGAAATACCTTGGGTTATGTTTACCGCCTGATTATTTATAGTAAATCAAAGGCTTTCACAACATGCCAATGAAGCTATTTTAGTCATATTCTTGTACTTTTAGGCCTACGAAGTGAGCGTATATTATATATTGTGCATGGTTCTTCATAAACCCTTGCTCCATATGACCAGCAAAATGTGCACGATGTTGTCTATTTGCTGTGCTGTGGATATGTTGGATAATATTATTGTCTCGTTCGTGGCCATAACAACATGTGATCTTAAAAACTTGATCATTAGTCCTATGCTTTGGTTTAGGCCTCCCCATTAACCTGGTAGTGACTCTCCTTGCTTTCTTAATTTGTGGTTCAGCCTGTAGCACCTCCAGTCAGCCACAATAAAGCCACTTCTCTTCACCTTGTGATCAAGTTCCCTGCCCTTAATGGGCCATAAATCTCAATGTAGAGACTATAAAACTCATTTATCAGTTCAATTAACCACCCCATTGTTATTATGTAATGTTGGTTTCTTTTTAACAGTGATGGATCTGAACACGTTAGAAAACATTGAACTCTATTTGAATGAGTTTCCCTGGTTTCACGGCACGTTCTCAAGAATGGACGCCGCCCGTATGGTGCTACAGCAAGAACAACAAGGTCACGGCTTTTTCTTAGTCAGGCAGAGCGAGACAAGAAAAGGAGAATTTGTGCTTACTTTTAACTTTCAGGCACGAGCAAAGGTAGGCGTGATCAATGAACTCCCCTTTTCAAGTTCATTGGTGCGATGTTTAGCAAAATAAACAACTACTCCACTCCAACCACCCTTGAAACCTCTTGGGATGGTTCTCGGGCAGTTTGATGCAATTTATACCTGTAACATAAGCTCTTGTGTCCATGGATAAGCTTTCATTATCTGTGGTGTTGCAATCACAATGCAAGAGCTATATGTCACGGAATGCAGCAATTAAGAGGCAAGCTGCATTAATCCAAAAAAATCTTGTCTACCCCACATGTCAAATTGCCCATGCAATTTTAGTCGTTTTAGTTGAGTTCTGGGCATCAAGATAGAATAGGATGATGAATTGTACGGATCTTTTCTGTTCAATATTTGCTTGCACTGACTGAGCTGATGTTGATTTTGTGAGCTTGAAGCACAGATATGTGACTAGTGTCATCAGAAGCCAGCTATCATTACTGTCATTTGAGATTGTTATCAGTTTTAACCATTGTTGCAATCATGACTGCTTAAACTGAAGCAACCCTACTCTTCCGCACATTAATTGTTTAAGTGCAGACCACTCGTTTAGGATTTTAACGGTTTATCAGACAATGTTGTTCTGTAATTGTAGCATTTGAGAATGACTATAAACAACGAAGGCCAGTGCAGAGTACAGCATCTATGGTTCCAGACAATTTTTGATATGCTGGAGCATTTCCGCACACACCCTATACCTCTGGAGTCGGGTGGCTCGTCTGACGTGACGCTCACTGACTTTGTGATAAGATCGTCGAGTATGGACGGCTATGCCAACAGTCATAATGGCAGCGTTAGAATGAGAACTGAAAGTCTAGAACAGCTGAATAACATGGACTCGTCGTCAGCGGCAGCTCCACCCGCACCCGGTCAGGCTCGTTCAGAAAGCACCAACACTAACAATATGGATGTAGAATCACAGGCTTCTAGCAATACTAACATATCCAGTGGCGTTCGGGCTCAGGGCAATCAGTATTCTTATGTGTGAATATTTTGCTTCCCCGAGGCAAATTAGTCACCAGAATTTTAATACCTTCTACTACCAATAACGTACATGTACTGTTGGCTGCGTGGTACTATTGTAGATGCTACCACTCATCCTCTAATATTAGCCCTGCTGCTGCTTTCTACTACCACTGCATTATATAGACTGTTCTTATCACCACTACTACCATATATACCCGATTATAATCTTGACTTGCTGCCTTTAAGCCTCCATATTAGCAGATTCATGTACAGAACCAATATGCTGCAACTGACATGTTACTTCTCCATGATTTGCTGCGGGTATGGATATATTAATTCTGTAGTTTATTCTTTAATTCGTAGCTGCCACATACATCAAGTTTGATCCATTCTGCATGTATTGGAGTTGCTCCCCTCAACTGGCCTCCATGTGGTGTGATCAGTCGAGGGGAGCAACTCCTATGCAGACAAAGTGGATTAGACTTGATCTAGCTGCCACACTGGAACAACTTTTTCGGCTCAGGCTTTTATTTAGCAGAGCAACTTTGAGCAATATAGGCCTATCAATAAAGGCCTACCTGTGATGTGGATAGAAATAACCGTGTGATTTTAATGGTGACCTGGTATGGTATATATCAGATGACAAGACGCAATCTTTGTTCCAGTGTGGTACGACTTGTTGTTGCATGTTATCTTCGTAATGATGGGCCTGTGGTTGCTTAACCTCTCTAACCATAACGGGCTGGTTAGGATGTCAATAGTTACTCTGCCGTCCTAGCATCAAGTCATCTGATGTTGGAAAGACTCCTGAAAATTTTCACCTGCGCTGTATATAGCATGTTTGGCATCCGACTGAAAAAAAACCCCTAACAACCTGGCCTTTGATATGCAGTAACCTACGCTAGGCTTTACTTACCTAGAATTTAAGGTTGATGGGTGGTCCTTCATTGTACTTTCTAACATTATCCTGCTATATTATGTCCTGCTTGGTGGCAGACTCTTAACCTAAAACCCTACTTTGAATTGGCTGATGGTAGATTGAGAACTGGAGGTTTCTAGAGGTCCCATCCATATATATATATCTATTATTTTTGTGATAATATTCTGGATGGAAACGAAGTAGCCCTGAGAATCAGCGTGATATGTGAGGTGTTGGGGATTGTTATTATTGTTTCTTTGGTGACATACATGTAGTTGCTGGCCCAAGGCGTTGACATGTGAGATCTGGTTAACCTGAGACAGCAGCTCTATTTTGGCAATACTCAGTCCTGAAACAACGCTTTTTTGTTCTTTCCAAACTAAAATTGCACGCGTTAACAGCAATAAACCAATAGTTCTGGGTGCATTATTTTTTGGTAAGTTCCCGTGTCAGCTAAGCAGTCACTGTGGCTAGACAAACGTACTGGTTTGGTTCACCATTATTATGACGTGTAAGTTGAAATTAAATTTGGATCAACATTTATGTTTTCATTGACCCAACTGACCAGCGTCAGCGTGCCTGAATTGTATTGGGAAATATCAGTTATTGTTTTGGTGTTCGTATATATGTTTCTTTTTTCTGTTTTACAGCATATGTGTGATGTGAACCGTTATTATCCAAGTGCTCATCATAAAATACTGTCGACGTTTACCCCCTACTATGCATCAACTTACAACACAAACTCTTTGACTGTGGTCTTAAAATGGAATTGTCTCATCCTAGCAAAAGTAAAGACAACTCCGTGATTGTCTCCAATTTTAGCAATGAAATGGAAGGAGTTATATTTATCCCTTGGTTTTCAGGATGCTCATTGCTATTATTTTGAGTAAAGTTGTATTTATATCAATATATTTTATCTATAGCATTTGGCGTGTTGGCTCAAATCTATGGCAGTATGCGATGAGAATTTGTGTGTTACTCTCTATAATTGTTTTTTTCTCATTTTTTTACTCTTTTAGTGCAGAATTTGATATCAAACAAGCTTTATCTGTGTTTTAATTAACAAAACAACCATTATTTCTATGAAATTAGTCACAAAATGATGAGAAGCTTTTTAGGCATAGCTGGATATGTATTTCTTTTTATGTGATACTTCCGGCTGTCTTGTGGTGGTCACTGTAACATTTTAGCATCACACTTGTAATAATGCTCATTGCCAAATTAGAGATCCATATATATGTCAATGTAAATGATGTGCATGGATATTATTTCTTATCTCATCTTGCCGTATGTTGTACCTGATTAAAATTGCAAAATCCAGATCTTTTTTCGTGAACTTGATCAACTCAATTTCCACATTGGTAAACAGTTTCTTTTTTCCTGGTGACGATGAATGATTTATTACTAAATGTTATCAAAACTCTCCTCATTTTTACTATTTAATGATGCAGATATTTTTTAACAGCTGTGTGTATGCGCATATAGGTCAGATCATTTACCTTAATATGAAGACTTGCTGTCATTATTAGCATTTTTTTAACATCCTCTTTTTACGTTTAGATATAATGAAGTGACCAGCATTATCTCCTAGGTTTTATCACTTTTGTATTATGCACAACACAAAATGCACTGCTTGTAAATTTTCTGGCGGTTGCTAACAAAGAGCAGTGGTCATTTGTCACTAACCTACTTAGTTGTTATTTGGAATTATGAAATTGTGAAACTACAAAGACATTAAAATGATATTCATCTCTAAGTACGTAAATGCTGAATGTTTTATTACACTCATTTCTACCCTTCTGGTCTGTTCAAATTCTCTAGGCAATGAATTTACCATGTCTACAATGTTTATAACTTGAGTGTGCATATCGACATGAATAGTATTTTGAACCCCTACTGTACAATTTTGTAACTAAAATTTGTTACAGTTATCTCCTCGTGAAATCTGGTGCTGTTTGTCCCCAATCCTAGTATGGACTCATACTTAGTTACAAACATGACAATAAACTTCAAGCATACTCTGAGGCCTCAGACTGCGGCAAGCAGAGCGAGCCCTGGTCTGAGAACATAGCTTATGTTGACTGGAAATGTCTGCTCTCTAAATTGCTCTTATTGCCAATATCAAATTCCTTGAAGAATCCTTTTAGAACAACAATCATACTTATACAGGTGAAAAATGTTAAAATCTAAAGTATACTTCAAGCACTGCATGAACGTGATAAATCAAAATGTTAATATTATGGCAAATACACCTAAAAACAATTCTCAGTGCTGTACCCCATTGTACAAAGAAGGGGAAAACTCTCAAGAATATACATCGTTGATAAAAAATGAAATAAGATCAGGTCAGTTCCTCAAATTGGATAAATTCCTCTTTATTATAAGCTCTGGAAACGATGTACACATCCCAAGGCCTCCCTGCAAAACCATTACCGTTTCCAGAATATTATATTGACCATAGTATACCCAAATCTGATCTACCTTTTACGTGACCTCATAGTTGGAAAACAACCAAGTAGCCATGATAGCTTCGGTAAGCGCCTTTTTCTTCTTGTTGGTATTGGATCTGCTACCGCTACTGGCTCTCTCATTATGTCATTCACCTCCCGCACGTCAGGCAGGAATGATTGGTCATTATTGTAACCATTCATGCTGTGATCTTTGTTTGGTTCTGATCGACAGGGTACTGGTTGTGGTACACTACTCACTAGTTCCTGCTCCAGCTCACTGGATGGTCTTAACTGGTGATCTTCTGCAAAAAATCGGGGTAGTCCTGGACAAATTGATTATTCCTTTGTGAGAAAGTACGAAAATCTAAACATTATGGTGCAATCTGAGCTTGTGTCATACTTATCATCTTGAAAAATTCTGTTTGCTTATTTTACAGAAGAGATTGATGTTTTCTAAGGTTAAATCACCTCGCTAGAATAGATGCAGGTAGCAGAAAAAAAGCGGTGCTGGCATGACAGCAGAGGAAGGGGGTAAGATACACCGCTGCATTTAAAGGGTTGCTAGTAAGTTTACCTGAAATTTGAAGAAAATTTATATTCAGCATAAAAGCGTCAAAGTATGTTCTCTTGTTTCAGGGCAAGGGACATATTATTCTTTTTTTTCAGGGCCCTCTGCCTGCAAGATAATCTTTCGGGATTTTTTATTGTCTCCGCGTTAATGCGAAAGCGGCGCTACGAGTACAAAGAGAGGATAACTCTTATGGACTAAACACATTGCTGCAATTTCTAACCGCAGCCTGTAGCTTACATAGTTTATATATGAATTTCAAACTGCAGAGGAACCGCAGTAGTTTTTTACATGTTAATAATGTGACATTACGTTACATTCGAATCGCAGCTTGACCGCAGCGGCTTATATATGGATAATGGTGACCTTATCCAAACAGCTGCGGTCCGAACCGCAGCAGTATGTTTAAGCCATGGGTGGTCAAGGTTGAGCGATACATATAACCAGTGATACCAAAACGGAATTTGCGAAGTATTCAATACTTCCTTAAGAACTGAGCCTAACTGAATTATTCAGTAACTATGATGCAGTGACAACCATATGTCTCCATGGTTGCGTATGCGCAGTGTGAAAGTCTTTAATGTGACCACAGGATTTCCAGGAAACATTCAACTGAAACCTGAATGATTGCCAGAAGAGTTGTTTTTTTTTGCATTGTTCAAGGAGGCGTATTGAGTTGTTGAACCTACTACCCCCAACAAGCTCAAAGTCAAGGAACTTCCATGAGAGCTCAAAAGCATTAGGATATTAGGGGATAGGGCAGGCACCCTTGAGTAGCATCTTGAACTGCTTGTTTTAGCACTGTAAGCCTTTTGAACATCAAATGATATCTAAAATATGTCTTGAAAGTCAGTTTTAGAAAGAAATTTGTAAATAATGGGCTGATTTCATTTTCAACTCCCTAACATTAGGGGTAGAGATTTCAACTCTCTACAACTAAGGGGTAAGGGGTTACTCAATACTCCTCTGATTGTGCATTACCTAATCTTACTTTGTTTCGCTATGAAGTTCTTCAAGTTTCTTGTAACATAATCAGATTTTGTAACCTCTTTTTCATAATTGACAGCACAAGCTTATAAAACCGTTGGTCATAATGTCCCTGGGCAAAAACTCACCAGTGACAGCAATACGGGAACAGATTGCTTTTTCAGAAGATGATTTGCTTGATTGCTCCATTTGATGACGTCTCATGTAGTCTGTGCAAATAGCCAATAGGTCATCAATTTCCTCAAGTGATGTGCTGATTTCCAAGTCTTCTGGTCTTGTCGATACACTGTACCACGTTCTTTCAGCCTGTGAGGCTTGTTGATATTCATTCACAGACGCTATAATTGAACAGAGTGCTCCTATTTGGTTCTGCGATTCCATTACAACATCACAGAATCTACCACTGTCATAACAATTGTTTATGAAGCTGTGATCAAGATCATGGTATATGTTGGTGGCATTATCAGCAGGTACTTCAAATTGCTTAGAAAGTGTGAGGGGAGTAAGATTTTCATTTCCATATCCGAGACTTAGGTCTCTATCAGTCCTCTTCCATTCTGAAGTTTTCTGAGGTATTGCATTTATCGGAAAAATGTCTTTAAATTGAATGGCTGACAGAGCTTTTGACACAACTGATTCGCACTTCACTATCAGGTTCTCTTCTTCCCCTGATGATTCTGTTAGGAGTGGGATCTGGGTGTCATAATTTGTAGGCCCGTCGACATCAATCCCTGATCCATGTATGGTGAGTGGTCCTGGATTAACAAAGCTAGCTGCACTAGTCCGTCTTGATGGTATATTTGAACTTTGGGACGGTGTCTTCAAGCTATAAATTGAGAGCGACAGTCCAGATGAGCGAACACTTCTACTAAAAGTTGAGGCTGATAAAAAGTTTGACGAGCTGACTGCATGGTTTATAGCTGCTGTATGGCGAATATCTGGAGCAGAACTCCAGCCATTAATGCTCCTTGGAATGAAGTGATTTGTCTTGGCTTCACCAATATCTATGTCAGGTGCAATGACAGTCAGCACCAACGAGCTCCTTTTAGATGTCATTGTCAACTTCAACTAAACTGACAGCCGTGTTCTTGCACGATACAACAAAAAAGTATGTTATCAACAGTATATTACAGCATATAAGGGCAATAAACACTTGCTGTAATTTTATCGTGTTACACTTGAAATATTATGGAATTGAACAAAGCGGTGTAAACACAAAATGGATGAAGGGTTTAGGTTTTGGCCTAACTTGCGCGCAAACTTCCTGGTTTGATAAGGGATTTTCTGACACAGCCCTTTTAACAAAAGGTTTAGAAATTGCTTTTGTTGTAAGAGCTGCGTGTGCGCGTGTGGTGAGTGTCACAATTCTAGCATAATAAGTTTAGTCCATTTTAATAGACTGGGCTCAAGTCTTTAGTTTTTGTTGTCCTCACTTGGTGTCCAACTGTTGTATTTGGAATTGTAGGCTAGGTCTGATTTTGAATTCACATTTACGCATTGAAAAGATGACAAAATGTTTTCTGCTTTTCATTTCTAGATTGCTATGCTGAGCTTATTTGAAAGTACAGGTATGTTTGCCTGCTTAGTTTACAACAGAAATAAAACTCAAGATAGAAGAGGAGGGCCCCCAGAGGACATTTGAAAGCCCCAAAACTTGGCAAGTGCTGCTGTCAAATTTCTTAGTTTTACAGTTAACACATGATCTTATATGTAAGCCCTATGAATGTGTTTACGTGATCGGTGAGAATAAAGTGGATTATATAT
>ERZ1740059.1780-NODE-1780-length-10720-cov-3.775715_pt1 | contig 10720 bp, 10 predicted proteins | sample MGYA00581744_ERZ1740059 | MGnify/ENA primary metagenome ERZ1740059 (study PRJEB43018, sample SAMN04849738) | marine metagenome | isolation source: floating plastic debris | place: Pacific Ocean | collected 2008-08-28 | study: EMG produced TPA metagenomics... | reverse complement strand
GCAGTTAGCGAAGAATTTAGTTTTATAGGAGAATTCGGCGCAAATTTAGGCGGAGAAGGCAATAGCTTGATTGATGGTAGAAGAGAAAACCAGATTCCTTGGACAGTAGGAGTGCGCTGGATACCATTATCTTTGTTGGGTAAGGAAGCTAGCAACAATAATAAAGATCCCTATCTAGAGCTATATCTTACCAATCGTGTCGGCTCGTCTACTTGGCATCAGCTGAGAGTTAGAGAAAATAAAGACATCGGTATCGGTGCAGGTTTGTCTTTGCCTTTTTAATAGAAAAAATAATTATCCTAATACAAATTTCTCTCGATGTATAATACAAAATAAGCTAATGAATTTTGAACTCTTTAGTGATGCTGATAAGCTAGCGTTTTATTAAGTTTATGTTGAAGCAAAAATCCAATTCTAACTCTTCTAATCTTGAAAAAAGCGAACAAATAAATGCTAAACAGCTAAAGCAGCTTTTAAACTCTGAGAAATCTTTACCAAAGTTGGTTAGTAGTACAGGAGATGCAGTAACCTTATCAAAACCAGTAAATGATTTACTTTATCAAGTATTGGAAGCTATGGAATCTGGTATTAAAGTTACTGTTTTGCCAATAGATAAAGACATGACTATTGCAGATGCAGCAGAATTTTTGAATGTATCGCCTTCTTACATAACCAAACTTTTAGAGAAAGGTACAATTCCTTTTGAAAATGTGGGAAGTTCAAAACATATTAGTACTAAAGATATTTTTGACTATAAAAGCAAAAGAAATGCCGCAAGAAGAAAAGGTATCAATGAACTTACTGCTTTTATGCAAGAGGAAGGATTTTATGCAGATTGATTAAAATTTTAATCTCAATGACAGAAACTTAATTTATTGATTAAGGAAAAATCAAAAGTATTTCCCACAACAGAATCCTAAAACATATTAGTTCTTATGCACTAACACTCTACATATAGCGTTTAATTGGGCAAAAAACAGGATCTAGACCATACAAGCCTGATTTATATTGATATACTGGATGGAGTTTAACTGGTTATTTTGAAATTAGCCGAATTATTTTGTGAAAACCATAGTAGTTCTAGATGCGTGTGTTTTTTTTCAAATGCCTCTTTGTGATACTTTGTTGCGTATTGCAGAAGCAGAGTTGTATCGTCTTCATTTCTCTCAGGAGATTCTAGACGAAACAACTCGCAATCTTGTGCAAAAAAATAGAATGAGTGAAAAAAAAGCAGCGAGATATCAACAACAAATAAAGCAACATTTTCCTGAATCAATAGTGGAAGAATATGAAGATTTAATTCCTTCAATGACAAATGATAGTAAAGATAGGCATGTCCTGGCAGCAGCAGTAAAAACTAAAGCAGATGTTATTGTTACGTTGAATTTAAAAGATTTTCCTTCAGAATCATTAAAACCTTTTGGAATTAAAGCACAACATCCAGATGAATTTTTGTTAGATTTATTTTCAGACTATGGAATGAACATTGGTGTTGAAATCATCAAACAACAAGCAGCAGCTCTGAAAAATCCGCCTATTCTACTGAAAGAGCTTATTGAGCGTTTAAGTCGCCAAGTTCCTGATTTTGCTAAATGTATGTTGTATTGTGAATATAGCGATCGTATTTCTTCTATTGCTCTAAAAACTTTAGAGTTAGTAGGTCAAAAAAAGCAGAACAAAATTTTATCTTATGAAGGAGAAGAATATTATTTTGAGATAAAAGATAGAATTTTAACGATTAAACAAAAAACAAGAGGAGAAATCTTAAAAGAGACAGAAGATACTGTCAACTGTAATTTTACTATTCAAGATTTGGAAAAATTAGAAGAATTTGAACAGAAATTAGATAAGCAGTTTCAAAAATCGATTACTCAAAATTAACTTTTCAGAGATCTATTTGTTGTTGTCAATAGCCTACTCAACAAAAGAAACTAAAGCCTCAATTACGGACTGAGAGATAAAGGGTAAGATAGACTTGTTTTGAGCGTTTTCTTTACCTTCCGTAAATACTGTCAGCAGATAAGGGGGTAAACCAGGAATTTCGATGTATGCAGCATCATGGCGTACTCGACTCATCCAACCAGCTTTTGACCAAATTTGAGCGTTAGCAGGTAAACTTTCCCCTAAGAAACCTGTAATTTGATTTTCTCCATCGCAATCAACAAAATCTGCGGGATTAAGACTGCGCTTGAGCAACTTCATCATTTTTTGCGATCGCTCTGAAGACACAGCCACACCACCAATAATGCTGTGTAGCAATCTAGCCACCGCATCGGTAGTCAACATATTGCGGTTTTCCATCAATTCCCCTAAAAAGGCTCTTTCTCTACCATATGCGCCGTCACTCCACGTCTTTTGATTGACATTAATGCTTTCTAATTCTTCCCTCTTTATAGTTAGGAAATAGCGATTGATGATATTACGCTGCTTTTTCCAAGTTTCAAAAGGTTGAGCGGGTAATTCTGGGCCGCTGGTAGTTCCTGTTAAGATATCTACAAGTAAGCTAGTAGCATCATTACTCGATTCGACAATAGTATCGCGGATGGCTCGATCCAACTCTAAAGAGTCTGATATCATATTTCCGTTCAACCATTCTTGAATTGCAACCAAGTAAAACAGCTTAACGACGCTGGCGGGATAAATTCTTTCCATTCCTCGATAGCTAAAGCCTTTGACGGGATATTGCCAAAATTCCGCAGCCGATAAAGCACCTCCTGTATTAACTATGACAGGCTCTTGGTAGACAATCCAGGTAAGAGCTATTTTGTCTCTAGTCAGGGTGGGAAATCTTTCTTTAGTCGCCTGTAAAATTTTTTGGGCTGCGGTGGTTAACTGTTCGTCTTGATGAAAAAAAGGCATGAACCTCGTTAGGAATGGGAACTTAAATTTTAGGAAAGAAACTAGGAGTTAATAAACAGAAATGTTGGTCAGATTTTCACCCCATAGAGTAATATTATTTCACGGCAGCAGGACAATACAAACTATATACTTGAATGGAAACTAGCGACAGCCAATCTTTTGAACCAAAGGAAAAAACTCAGCCAATAGCAATTCAACCTAATCAGCAGCAACAAAATAATTTTTGGGTAGTTTTTAGCTCTACTTTTATAACTATATTTCTGGCAGAAATGGGGGATAAAACCCAGCTTGTTACCCTTCTTATGAGCGCGGAATCTCAGGCACCTTGGGTAGTTTTTACAGGTGCAGCACTAGCTTTGATTGCAACTAGTTTAATTGGGGTTTCTATTGGCTACTGGCTGTCCAAAAAACTTTCTCCCGAAACCCTAGATTTGTCCGTCGCAATTCTTTTACTCATAATCACTACTTGGTTAGTCAGTGATGTATTGAGTCTCTAAATTAGATTAAATCTTTCAATAATTAATAATTGAAATATGGATTGGCAACTTGTTGGAATTAGCTTTATTACTGTTTTTTTAGCCGAGATTGGCGATAAAAGTCAGCTAGCAGCGATCGCTCTTGGCGGTAGTTCAAATAACCCCCGTGCAGTCTTTATAGGCTCAACCATAGCTTTAATTTTAGCCAGTTTCTTAGGTGTGCTGGCTGGCGGTGCAGTAGCGCAGTTTCTACCAGAGAAGCTATTAAAATCTTTGGCTGCAATTGGCTTTGCAACTATGGCTCTAAGAATACTTTGGGTAGGAGGAGAATCAGAAGACTAGAATTATATTTCTGTATTTATGTTTCTATATTTATATTTCTACTTCTATATTTCCTAATTTGCTGGTTTTTTGCTTCTTGCTTCTATTTCTTCCAATGTTTTGAGTAAAATCCGCTTTGCCTGCAATTGCCAACCCCATTTCTGAACGTTAAAAGCAATGGGTAATCCAAAAGCGGGGGCGAGAAAGTCTACTGGCTGACGAAAAGAAATACCAACCAGCAACCCCAATCCTGCAATTCCCCAAAAAGGCAATGCCACGGTTTGACGCTGTTCCTCGATCAGTTTACCAAAGAAACCTTTGGGCATTTCTTCTAGCAATGCAGCTTTAACTTCTTTTTGCTCTGCTGGAGTCACCGATATGCCGATTTTGCGTCGTAGTCGTTCTATTTTGCGAGCATCAGTACTGTAGTTGGTTAGCTCGTCTTCAGCCATCAAAATGAGTCTTTCTAACTGGGACATTTATAATTTATCAAAAATAAGTAACTAATTTTTATCTTAATTAAGACTACCATCACAAGTATGCCAAACAGCACTTGTGTCAATGGGATATTTTTGTCAAAAAAAATAAGAGTAAATCATGATGATTGATAAAATTCATCAAGCTTACTCTAATAAGCCTTAAATTAAATTGTGTGATTCGAAGTATATCTATTTTTAATTCCAACTTATCATCAGTTTTATGAATCTAAGTGAAATATGAAAACAGATATACTGTAACTTAGCCAAGTTACTTATAAGTCGTATCCCTTTTCAGTAAGCAAGTTGCCATATAAATGTAAATTAAAAGCTAAGGTTGCCTAGTTTTTTTGAATAGTGAATAGATTAGATTGGTTGAATTTCTGGTTTCGTATTTGTCCAACAGCTTTTCTAGCTTTTGGTTTGGGAATGACAACTTTTGTTTCAGTGGGGCTTACACAGTCAGTCGATCCTTTATTGCTAGATCGTAGCGATCCTCTAATTCCCCAAGGATATGGAAGACGTGAGTTAAGTTCATTTGAAAAATATCGCATTCAAAAAGAGATCGACAAGCTAGATCGAACTGCTCGAGATAGACTAAACCAAGACGATACCAATTCTGCGGTTACACAGTGGTATCGTCAGTTAAGATTAGCCCGCGTTATCGGCACAGAAGCGGAAATTGAAGCATTGGGAAAGGTAGGAGCGATTTTTTGGGAAGAGAATCTTCGTGAAGATGTAAGAAATATTGCTAACCGTTTGATGGAAATTCAAACTATGGATAAAGAAATACCTGGCAAAGTGCTAAGTAATTTAGCAATTGCCTATGAATCAGTCAGGTATTTGGATAAAGCAATAGATATTTATCAGCAAATTTTAGCTACAAACAGAACAAATCGGGATAGTACCCTAGATAAACTTGGGGAATTATATTTAGGCATATTTGATTATGATAATGCGGCGACCATTTATCAAAATAAGCTCGGACAAGACATTACCAAAGATGAACAAGAATTAATTTTAAAAACTTTAGTAGAGATTTTTGATAACTCTAATAAACAAGAGCAATCTATAGCTGTAAAAGAACAATTAATCGAACTTTATTTGAGTGAAGATAAGAATAAAAAAATACCAATTTTAATAATGGCGATCGCACGCGATCGCGAAAATTTAAGCCAAACAGAAAAAGCTTTTAAAGCTTATGAAAAATCACTCATTCTGGCATTAGATAATAAACAGTTGGGAATTGCCAGCGACGTTTTAGCAAGCACAGGACAACTATATCAGCAACAAAAAGATTCGCAAAAGGCGATCGCTACTTACAATCAATTAATTAGTATTCAGCAGCAATCTTATAATGATTATGGATTAATAAATACCTATGATACTCTAGGTAAAATATATTTGAATCTCAAGCAAAAAAAGCTAGCACAGCAATATTTTGAAAAAGGCTTATATTTAGCTGAAAGTATAAATTATCGAGTTGAATATTTTCGTGATCGCCTTGATAGTTTATAGATAAAATGAATAAAATTTTCGCCCACTGAAGTAGATTGCTTGATCTAGTAATCGGCAACTATAGATGTTGTTATTGAAAGATGCTCGCTTTTTTCTCGAACAATAATAATGTATGCAGCAGGGATCAAATAGAGTGCGAGTAAAGTTGCGCCAACAACTCCACCTGCGATCGCAATGGCTAAGGGTGGCCAAAAATCACCGCCGCCCAGTAATAGAGGTACAAAACCAATTGCAGTAGTTAGGGTAGTGGCAATGACGTGGCGAGTCGAGTGTAAAACTACCTCGCGAATGGCTTTTTTGTTACCAGTTTTAGCGATGGGATGTTGTTGGATGGCAGCTAGGACAACAATAGAATCATTAATAGCTACGCCTATTAAGCCGACTGTACCAATAATTGGGTTAAAGCCGAAGGGATAGCCAAACAACCAAATGGAGAACAAGCCCAATCCAAAAGATGCGACGGCGACTATTCCAATTACCGCAGCTAAACGAAACGATCCTAGTGATAAAACTAAGGTTGCAACCATCAATACGGCTAGGACTCCGACTGTAGAAATCAATCCTCCTAAGGCATTATTTTTTTGTTCCGCTTCTCCTCCAAATTCATAACTGTAGCCATTGGGAAGTTGCCAGTTGGCATTTTTAAGCTGTTGTTGAAAATCGCTTAAAGCTTTGTCGGGTAACAATCCTGGGGTCAAAAAGCCCTGTATTGTATTAACTCTTTGTCCGTTATAACGGGAGATTTGCGCGAGTTCTGGTTTGAGAGTTGCTTTCCCTAAAGATGAAAGAGGAATACTGCTAACCGTATTTTCCAATTGACTGGATAAAAGATCTAAAGAAGTAATTTTATTTAAGCGATCGCGATTAGCTGCGGATAACCTAACTTTGACGGGTAACTCTTCAGTAGATTCTAAGATCGATCCTCCCGAAGCTCCTTCTAAACTAGAATTTAACTGAGTGGCGATCGCACTGCGATTTAAGCCAGCTAAACGCACCTCTTCTTCATTTACCTCTAGTTCCAATTGTGGGCGTACTTCGGCTAGACTAGCGCGAGTATGGGTAATGCCTGCCACTCCTAGCAATAAACTCCTTGCTTCTTCCCCTAGCTGCTGCAATGTGTCTAAATCCGATCCATAGATTCTCATTTCCACAGGCGCATCAAAAGGCGGTCCTTGTTCTAGCTGTCGTACTAAAATACGGGCAGTTGGGAAATTATTATCTAATGTAGTTTGTAATTCCTGGGCAAAGTCGCTTTTAGCTAAAGAATCTAGCTGTACTATAGCTTGGGCATAACCAGCCTCTTGTTCTCTATTTCCTGCCACATTGTAATAAAACTTGGGGACACTTCTACCAATAAACCAATGAACGTCAGCAATAGTTTCAAAATCTAAAAGGCGATCGCGTATTTGTTTAGTAATGGCTTGAGTTTGAGCGATCGAAGTTGCTGCGGACAATTCCAACTGAATTTGCAATTGATCGCGATCTGCTGCGGGAAAAAACTGCTGTGGTAAGCTACCTGCTTGGATAAAGCCCATTAGGGGTAATAATAAAGCCAAGCCAATTCCCAATATAGGTTTGGCAGTAGTCCATTTAATAGTTTTAACATACCACTGTTTGAGAATCGGAACAGATATGCCCTGCTGCAACCAGGTTGCTGATTGTGGGGACACAGACATACTAAAATCCGTCTTTACAGGTTTGTATAATTTTGCTGCCAATGTGGGCATTATTGCCAATGCCAAAAACAAGGAAGAAGACACCGCTAAAATGACGCTGATAGCGATCGTGCCGACAAATTCTCCTGTAGCCCCTGGTAATAAAGCAATGGGAAGAAAAGCTAAGACAGTTGTAATAGTAGAGCTTAATAAAGGAATACCTAAATGACCGATGCTGTTTTTAATTGCTTTTGCTGGTTTAAGATTATTTTTTAGATGATTTGTCACCTCATCTACCATGACAATCCCATTATCAATCAAAATTCCCAACGCCACAATCAAGCCTGTAATAGACATCTGGTGCAAAGGAATCCCCATTACATTCATCCAACCAAACACCATTAAAATTGACAGAGGCAAGGATGTCCCGACAATCGTTGCCGATCTCCATCCCATCATCACAAGGGTAACTAAAAAGACTAAACCACCCCCCAAAAAGAGGTTTAAAATTAAACCGTTTAAGCGATCTTCAACATAGTCGCTTTGGGTCAAAATTGTTTTTAATTCAATCGCTTGAGGAAGTTCGGCACTATATTCTGTTAAAACTTTATCAGCTTCTTTCGCCCATAAATCTAGCCTGATGCCAGATTTAACATAAACTCCCAAGGTGACACTAGGGCGATCGCCGACTATCGCTAAATCTTCCGCAGGGGAGCTTACACCTTTTGTTACTGTAGCAATATCTTGAAGGCGGATAAATTGCCCCTGACTACCAAAATTGAGGGGAATATTTCGTACTCGCTGGAGAGAGTCTAATTCTCCTGCTACCTCAAGGGATAAATTGTTATTACTATTGCGTAATAGCCCTGCGGTTGTTTTGGAATCACTTTGCTGAATTTGCCGAGAAATATCGGTTACTGTCAAGTTATAACTTGCGATCGCTTTAGGTTCGATCTCGACTAAAATTTCTTCATTGCGATCGCCATATAGTTCTACTTCTTCCGTTCCTGCGATCGCTTGGATGCGGTCTTTCAAGACTTCTACCTGACGATTTAGGATACTATAGTTAGGCTTATTGTCTTGTTGCCAGGTCAAAGCTGTAATTAGGGCATAAGCTTTAATTTTAATCTTCTCTAATTCTGGTTCCCTAACCCCATTTGGCAATGTTGGCTTGACCTCATCAATTTGATTTTGTACCCGCGACCAAACCCCCTCCACTTCATCTTTTTGTACCGTATCTTCTAACTCTATACTAATAATAGAACTGCCAGAATTAGAAGTGGAACTATAGTCTTTTATTTCTTCTATTTCAATTAATTTATCTTCAATTTTATCGGTAATTAATGCTTCAATTCTGGCAGCATCAGCCCCTGATAAAAATGTTTTAATTACAGCATTACGGGAAACCAACTCTGGATCTTCTAGTCTAGGTAGGGCGAAATAAGAAGAGATGCCCCAAACGGCAATTAAGATAATAGTTAATACTAGTAGGCGAGTGTTGCGATAAAAAAGAGTAAACATGGTTGAGTAAGTAATAAGTAATAAGTAATGAGTAATGAGTAATGAGTAATGAGTAATGAGTAATAAGTAATGAGTAATGAGTAATGAGTAATGAGTAATAAATATTTGTTTGTTACCGATCAACGTCTTTGGCTTCCAGAACGCAATATTTATACTTATCCCGATATCATGGTTTTAGAAAAACCAATTCAGTTACAAGAAGGAAGAACTGATACGGTGATGAATCCCTGTCTGATCGCGGAGATATTATCTAAATCGACTAAAGATTACGATCGCAGTGAAAAGTTTTTAGCATATCGCACTATAAAAACTTTTCAGGAATATCTTTTGATTGACCAATATCAAGTTTATGTAGAACATTACGTTAAAACTGCTGCTAATCAATGGCTGTTGTCGGAATATAAAGATCCAGAAGTAACTTTGACTTTGAGTTCGACAGACGTACAGTTAAAAATTGCCGATCTTTACGAAAATATTGAATTTATTGAAGCCTGACTATTTGTCCAGAAACTAAACGATGGGTACCATCAGTAATAATTTCATCTCCTGGCTGTATTGTTCCCCTAACTAATACTCGATCTTCTTGAGTTTCTAAAAGTTCTATATATCTGCGTTCGGCTTGTTTATTTTTGCCGTCTTGAGAATCGACTAGAGCATAACAAGACCATAAACCGCGATCGCCTTTTATTAAAGCATTTATGGGCAACCAATAACCATCAACATCCTTGCTTTGAGTGACTTGTAAACGGGCAATTTGTTTGGGAGACACTCGATCTATTGCAGAGGATGGCAATTTGAGAACTACAGTACGAGTACGGGTAATAGCATTTACTTCAGGTAAAACAGAACTAACCGTTGCACTAGATTCATTTCCCCCTATAGTTATCTGTTTTTTGCTACCTGCATGTATTTGATTCGCTACATAGATAGGAACGCCAATTTTAACCTTTGGTTGAGTATTTTCTACCAACCTTAAAATAGATGTGCCAGCTTTGACAACCGTTCCTTCGTCTAAATTACGAGTGGAAACTATTCCGTTAAAGGGAGACTTCATAACACTTTTTTCAATTGTGATATCTAAGTCTGCAATCTCTGCATCAAGTCTATTTACCGCTGCTTGTTGAGCGTTAACTTGTTCGACTCTAGTACCGTTTTTTAGCTCATCTAAGGTGCTTTGGGCATTGGTCAATCGTTCTTGCAAAGCCTTGCGGTTGAAGGCTATTTCGTCTAACTGTTCTCTGGCAATTGCACCTTCGGTATACAGATATTCACGGCGATCGCTTTTTAGCTTTTCTAATGCTAGCTGTTGTTGAATATCTCTCACATTCGCCTGGGCTGCTGTAATTTGCTCGTTTCTTGCCCCATTCTTTAATTCTGCCAAAATTGCTTCGGCTTGCTCTTTTTGGGCGATTAAACCCTGACGCTGTGCCGTTAAATTTGCCGTATCTAGTTTGGCTAAAGGAGTGTCAATAGAAATGCGATCGCCTTCTTCGACAAAAACATAAATCAATTTTCCTCCCCGTTCAAAACCTATTTCACTGGTGCGTAACGCCGTCACCTCTCCCGTATAGGTTTGGGAAATTGAATAAGACGTAACTGGTTCGATGACTGTAGTTTTGACAGGCAATATATTTGTTTGCTCGGTACTAACTATTGCTTTGGCAGATGTGGCTTGTTGTGATTGAGATTTTTGCCCCAGGACAAAACCTAAACCCAGCAGCATCGTGGTTGCGATCGCTATTTGCCAATTTTGAATTTGTTTTTTGCTTTCTATTTTCGGTCGAGACTTAAGTTTTCCCCAACCGTTTTGTCTCCAATGTTTACCCGCTTTTGCTTGACGCGATTGTCCAGAACTCACTTTAGTCACCATCTGATAATTAAATGGTTATTTTAT
>ERZ1740059.1779-NODE-1779-length-10721-cov-11.362929_pt1 | contig 10721 bp, 6 predicted proteins | sample MGYA00581744_ERZ1740059 | MGnify/ENA primary metagenome ERZ1740059 (study PRJEB43018, sample SAMN04849738) | marine metagenome | isolation source: floating plastic debris | place: Pacific Ocean | collected 2008-08-28 | study: EMG produced TPA metagenomics... | reverse complement strand
TAATAATAATGATTATATCATGGTTATATCTCAATGGATAATATGGCTTAGCTATTCTGGAGTTTTCCCCCATTTGTAAATGGGGACAAAACTCCGTATCAGTCAGTACATTCACTTCTTCAGCCACCCTGCTTCCTTCAGATCATACTAGTATTTACACTTAATCAAATGGAACCAATTCGGAAGCTGCTAGCCTGCTGAATGAATAAATTTATTTTCAAAACGTACCCACGGTTTATGATTTTGAGTTTGTACGAGGCTTGAAAATGATTTGTGTAGGTATGCAACTATGTCCATTTTTATAGCCAGTTGATATTGTAGAATGATTTTTAATCTGCCAGGAATGCGTTGCTAATTGTCTGGGATGTAATCAAATTGAAAAGCACTTAAACTAATTAAGCAAAATTTTGTAATAGATATGATCCCAAAACCCACAAGCTTAATTGATCATCACTTGGGATCTGCTATGGTTATGTAACATTGATTTCACTTATATTATTCTCTGTTTTAGATAATTTTTCATATAATAAAGCGCCACCAAAGTTTGGAAAGGCCAAAAGACCAGGTAAGAACAAGCAAGGTATATTATGAAGCTTTTAGTGAGTAAAATTATTCAAATGGGTTGCTCATTAATGAATGCTTGGAATCGTCTTCACTAGTTCACTTGTTTTTAGTGCACAATCAATACAGCAAACCCCTCAAGAATAAGGAGATGTGCAAAGTGAGGAGGATGGGTTCCCTAGTTTCTTTAGTTCATTATTGTGTTTTGGGGTATTGGTGGTTGGGGGTCATTTTTTGCGGATTTGAGGCTAGGGTTTGCGGTTGGATTATTTGGGGATGATACAAGAATGAGGACAGATCAATGTTATTCGGTTTAACAATTATAGCAAAGTTTGTTCCTGTCTGGCCTTGAATAAGTTGCTCCAAGTTAGTTTTTAAAATGCAATGCATGTATGTCAAGAAGTATTTAAGAATGTTTCTTGGAATATTTAGTAATATTGAGGCTCTCAAATACAATGATTCTCTCCATGCTGATTGGTCGCTAAGTTTGCTCTGCACTTAAGTCTTCAATTTTTATCGATGAGATTCTTCCGATGAAAATCCAATATCACTGTCCCTTTTATTTTTACCTGATTGGCAGCATTCATTATTCATAGACACACAGATGATTTGTACCAAGGTTATTCTACTAGGTCGTCTATAGTCCGTTTATATACAGGCCGTTTATTATTATTGATCAGAAACGGTTTGCCTGCCACATACCATTCGGCATTGCATGTAATGCAGTGTGCTCTCGAGGGCTGTTACAACGTTTAATTACTCTAGGCCTGCGCTATCATTAACATAGCACAGCAAAGTTCGCTGCAACACACTTTTACTTCACCGTTATTTTTCGCGTAGCTGATAATCGCCTAAGGAATTGTTAAGCCGAGATATCATCACTTTGAAGGCTTTGGTGGTTTGTACTGTGAATCCAGTTGCTTCATCAGAGGGAGCTGTCTCATGCTAAATTTTCATTCCGTCTCACACTGTGAAAGGGATTAACAGTATGAGTCTAAAGTCTCACTCAAGGAATTCCTCCTCAGGTACTGCTGTTTGTAGTAGATTAATTTCAATAGGATAACTACACTAACTCGTATGCTAGGTACCAATTCATTTTCAATTTACACTACAGATCATATACTTGACAGCTGCAGTTTTACATATTTTTATTACGGTTTCTATGATTGGTTTTGTAGGGATGCTGGATTTATTAAGAGGAAATCCAGTTCGTGTTCCTAAGTCACCATCCCGCAGCGTGCGAAGTGCATCAGCTGAGCGAGCTACGTCACCAGACAGGCCAGCCGAAACAGAGGCTGTTATTAAACTATCACAACATCCCGGCGCTGAGGTCAGGAAAGACAAAGAGCCACCCATCGAGAGAGAAGACTGGCCTGCCCCTCCTGCTACTGCTGTCACTGCCAAAAACATCGGTATGTCTGCACTCTGAATTGTGTTTACTTAGGTATTGAACGCATAGGAGAGCCCAAACAAATATGCAGTCATATTGTGACATGGATAAACCTAGCAGTACATGAAATTACTCCTAGGATAAACTTAATTTCCATGGAAGCTGGCAAGGCTGCCTTGGGCTGAACTGTGCCGGAGCATCCTAACCCGGGATGTTTAGTATTCAAAAAGGTTAAAGCCTGAACACATTGTATGCAAAGGCACCCATCCGTCCGTATGTGGAAGTTTAGTTCTGCTAATAAAAACCAGTATTGTGGTGTGCCTTTCTGTTTTCGTCCACCGTTTTACAACACACATCAAACATGTACATAGAAATCTGTTATTTAGTGCGTACTACTCGAGCGAAGAGCTACACTGCCGATAAAGATAGTGATGAAGATGATGAAGAAAGTGCCATCATTGATGCTAAAATACAAAAAGAACTGCAGGAAATACAAAAAATACAGGACTCAGCAATGGCCAAAGTCATAGCGGAAGACTTAACAGAACAAGTAAGACATCACGTAGCATTTCGATTCTACCATGCCACATTGGCGCTTTTTGTCTTTGAAGACTTCAAATGGAGTTAAATCCCAAGTTCACCTAACAGACTAACAAGTAGGCTGGGCTGCCACTGTTAGTTCATCTATTTGTTTGCGGATAATTCTGTACTCTGCCAAAAATGTTGTTTTGAATTCTATTGCGTAACGCGTTCGAGGGGTTGCCATGTTTTCTTAGATTAGCATTACAAACATCAGTTTACAAGCATCACCTCGTGCACTTGTGGTCGCTCACCTCACCCCACTTATTATCAGCTGGTGTAATGTCTCCCAAAAAGATCCCATCTTTTGTAAAGGTAGTTAGCTGCATACATGGGCATACATGTACATGAGCACACAATATGGATGGCGAGATTTTGCAGTTGGTCGACCCCATACACTAACATGAAAATACTGGGAAGGGCACATTCATTTAAATTTGCATCTATGTTCGAGATTTGCATTCACCATTGCAGATCGCTTATCACTGCAGTGGAATTCCTTCTAGCTGACATATATTGACAATGCTTGCGTTTATCCCCATAAGGTTATTGCCTCAGTTTGCTTTTCTCATCCACACTAAAATCAATAATTTCCTGTTTGTAATGAAAAGAGGCATCAGGCATTGCTGCATTGATAGCAATACATTATGTACTTGCAAAATACTTTCTGGTGTCAAGTGAGGTGAATATTTGTTTTGCTTCACACCTTTTTGTTTGTATAAACAAGTCAACCATGTTGGTATCGGCATATTTTTATCGTTTGGTTGTCACTCTCCACTAGGATGCCTCGGTTAATATGAATTGGGATTTTGCATATTATGAAATGAATCTGGCATCCTATTAGATCACTAGACAGTAATGTGCCTCTACCGGTACTGGCACTGGATATGAGACTGTATTGCCAAAATTATTAACACGTCAGAGTTGAGGATATATACCTTTGGTATTTCTATGTAATTCAGAAATAATTTAGCATCAATCTGAACAATTGGCAAAACTCCAGTGAAATTAAAACCAGTGTTGTGAAGCTAGGAGACTATAGAACTAACATCAATTCGTCTTTGTCATATGATTGCTCTGTCAGAGCTGCATTTTAGTTGAACCAGGAATTTAACTATGCAATTGTGTATTGGTACTCCTTGATTGGCGATGTGGATGAAGCAAGATGAACTCCAATATGCATGTTTCTGTTGTTAAAATGATGTGCCGTTGTGAGGTAAAGGAGTTTTCGCTACCTAGTGCCAACCCCGCAACATGAGGATAACTCTGTCCCGACGTTACCAATGATTGCTGGCAATATTTGGTGTTAGATCAACTCCGCCTCGCTAAATTTAGCTCTATGAATTAATTAGCTTTTTTATCTGTAGAGGCAACTTGATAAGAAGAAACTTCTAGATCCCAGGAGTGCGTCACGAACCCCCTCAGCAAGCAAAGAACCCGTTCAGCCTCCTAGATTCACATCACCTGTCAATGCATGTAAGTAAACCAAACTGCTCTATCCATTTTTTTGGGAATAGTTTTTTGCGCAATGATTCACAGTGAACAAACCAATACAGAAGTTTGAAATCTACATAGGCCCACATAAAATGCGTTGACTCTCAACATTACGCTTTTTCCTTAACTTTCTTGCAAAAACTGCAAAATTTCCTGTTAATTATCGGTGACAATGACCCAGACTAGTAGATAGTATCTCCATGGTACCTCAGATCTGGTAGTGTGTGACCACTTGAGATCTGCATCGCTTCAGTATTTTAAAGCATTCAACTGGTAACATTGACCTGGGTACAGTTGTGATTTATGGCTAACGCAAAAATATGTTTCCTTATGCTGTGTATGTTTTGTGAGGTAATGTAGTTAGATGCAAGTGGTGCTCAAACAAATAAAGTAGCTTAATTCTGATAAGAAAATTGTTTATCATGTGTGACAGTTGCTTATGTTTGTAAAGTTTATCACCTACCGAAATGAGTCAGGCCCGCTTTTTTAAGAGGATGGAGGAAATATTTTCATCCTGTATACTGACATTGATTCCATTATGCTGCGCAATAACAGCGATAAACTGAATAATATGTGAACAGTTTATGTGCTTGTTTATTTAACTGTCAGTCCTTCTGCTATTCCATATTTGCAGCGCCCTCCAGATCATTGATGGAAAGACCAAGACATAGCTCAGAATCGGCTGCTACCGCTACTAGTCCACATAATGGCAGACCACCTGTTGTACATGGAGCAACTAGCTCCAATAGATATAGTAAGTGTTGTAAAGAGGGCTGACTGTGATCATGTAATGCCAGTATTTATCTAGGAGTTTTCTGCTCGCTGATAATGGGGACATAACTCCTTCAATATAGCTCATTCAGTTCGATCGATGTGATAAATATGGCAATATGCAACACAACCGTTTATCTCAGTGATTCAGTCAATCAATGAAGTCTGACTGATTCATTGCATGTGATATTGTTTTTTTGATATTTATGGCAACCATTCTGTTGGATATACTCATCTCTTTTTATTTCAGGGTTGAAGCCAGGATATTCTTTCGGCTACATGTCTAAATCATTATCCACTGTTCCCCCTGGAACACCCGGTGCTTATGTTTATGTAAGTGGACCAGCTCCAACAATTGTTGTAATTATTATTGATCCCAGTCTTCGAAAAGAGAAGTCTTGATTATTTTAAGTGTTTTTCGGCATGAGCAGTATTTCAATGTATAGTGTCACGATTAACCGTAGACTAAATGCATAATTATTATTATTAATTTTCAAGTCTATGTCCTGAAAACTCGCAAATGTTTTGCTTTTACTTCTTGCAATATGTAACAGGCTAGCATGACTTTTGGCAACTCTACCGGCTGGCATTGTAAGGTACATTTTGTATGCAAAAATACTAATCCTCGGTCCTATCACTTTCACACCTGTGATTCCTTTACTGCTATATAAAAATGAAGTGGTTACCAAACAATAAGCTTTAAAGTACTCAAAATTATAATACAGGGAAAGAATATAACTAACCACAAGTGTATATTGTACAATTTTTCTTCAATTGTAGGATTCTTTCAAAAACTTTGACAGTGATGAAGATGAGGACATGGATGTTAGAGAAATGGAAAGACGAATGAACGGTATGTTTACATTCTATCCATTATTAAGCGCCATATTAAGATTTCAAGTTGAACTTTGAGAGTTTTGTGGAAATGTTTAAAATCAAGGTTCAACTGCAGGTTATTGCACAACTGCTTTAACAACCTTTATTTGTACTTCAATAGCTGTCCGCCAAAAAGTTCTCAATGGTGAGTTATCAGTGGGGGCAATGTACTTGATGAGGCAGTGGTGTGGAAAGTTTGAATTGAACTGACTGATAGGACTGAATTATGTTGAAATGTTTTTTCCTACAGTTGTAGATTTAGTAACGCGAGGTGCTGCAGATGATGATGTCGATAGTGTTTTCGAGGTGAGACAACTCTTATTATTACTGAACTTCCTCCTGTTGTTGTTTGTTGTTGTGTGTGGCTGGCATTATAACTGCTCTGTACTAGACTCCTATTCCTAGCTATCCAATTCCCAGTAAGGTGGACTAACAACCCCTCATCTAACAATTGTGAATCCATCTAAAAAAAACCCTCCTACTGTATTGTACTTACATGTAACAACTATCCTACATAAACACATCTCTCCGTACTATAGCAGCTGCATGTTGTGAGCATGGTGTATGCTTATTGTTTTTTGTTTTAACTGGTATATGTGGTGTTTTAAGCTGCTTTAACTGTTGTGTTACTGCTGTTATAACAGAGAGAATCGGTAACTCGCTCTTCCCAATGTTCTATTGGTGCTTCCTCTGCCTCTAGATTTCAGGTAGCAGAGCTTTTTGTTTCTATTACGCTGATTTTATGACCAACACTCCTTCCCGGCTTCTTGCTACTCATACATGCACATTACTGAAACTCTTATGATAAATTAGTGAAATAAGAATAGCAGTATCTCACACCTGTTGCCTTTCCAACCAAACTGCTGTGTGTTGCGTAGTTCTCCGTATTGAGGGTCAATCGGGAATCACTGAGTTACATGTTTGGAATGGTAAGCCAGTTCACTCAACCCTCTGAACACAAATTTTGTACAGGGGTTCTGGTCCAAAATATTTGAATGTATCACATCGCACAATTCCAGAAAATTCGGCACGAATTTATTATATAATTTTCGCTGCACATGTCACTGATACACACTATCATATGCAGACACTGAAAATGTACACCGCTGTCAATGTGTGCACTTATTCAATCCCACAACAAAGTCTAGACTCCTCATTCATTTAGTGCTCAGTCCCAGTATCAAGAGGATATGAGACAAAGCTTTAAGTCACTGTCGAACAAATGCTTGTATTTGCCCAAATAAATGGCACCAAGTAATTTGTGATAGCTATTCATTGAGTTAGTGCTCGCTTCCCGAAATGAATTTTATAAATATCTGGCTAGCAGATATTTTGATTTCTGGTGTTTCTGTCTCTTTGCATGCTGTGTGTGCCTATCTATGTAGAGAGGAAAAAATTACAGAATATCTACTATGTCGGATAGCGTTGTATTTCTCCGTCATTTGTCTGCCAAGGTAATGAGTGCATGATTACAAATTACAAAATTAGAATTACAAATTTGTGCATCATCACAGTGATTCTAACTATGGTGCTTTCTCTTAAGATACACACAGTAGAGCTCACCATATAAGAAGGTGCATGTGTCTTGCACCTTGATTTCACAGTCGCTCTCTGCATATGCCATGTTTTTTAATTTTATTGACCCATTTCTCGTACCAGATAGAATAGAACCGAATTAGACCAAGTGATACCTCTGTAGTGCATGTAACATCTATTAATTTGGGGGCATGCCGTGGGGGGGGCATGATATAAGTAAAGAGTCACGAAGTTTCCCATAAAAAATGGTGTTACTGATGTAAACATGTTGTATAGTGTGTGTTGTTTTAGATGTTGCTTGCTGTTTTGTGGTGGCGTCATGTTGTGTTTTTATTTCTGCATGTTGTTCTCTGTTTTATTTCTGTTTAGACATCTTCTGCAAGCCCAAGCACCGTCTCCAATTTTGATGGCTCACCCTTCCTTAATGCTACAAGGTTTGACTACAGAAAAAAATCAGAATCTGTGCTTTCTGTGTGGGAAGAACTGCTTTTTGAGCCTGACGAGGTAGGGATAGGAGTTAAGCTGGACGGAATTATGTTTTGTGATTCCAATTGCATATCCATATGCCATGTCTTGGTTAATATTTTGTTTTACAGGATTTAAATGGTTCTTGAGCTTTGCTGGGTGAGCTTGCATTGTTATGTTCATCCATTTACCACAGCTTTCTGTTTCAACTTGTTCCACAGAACGTTACTCCTAAAAACTCATTCTAAGCACCTAAACAAAACTTGAGTAAGCCTTAAATGGGTGTCAATCATTGTGTGTAGTGTACAAACTCAGTGAGGTACCACTAATTACTAAGTTATTTCCTTTTTACTGCAGCCAATTCCCTACACTGAACTGACTTTGACGTCTGAAAACAGAAGGAAAGGCTTATCAATAACAAACTTAGAGGTTGGTTACTACTTGGCTTTGTAATGACCACAGATGATGATTACTTAACATCTCTATTTGTCACAAAACTAGCTTGCTGCCATTTCCCACTGCCACATCATAATGTTCTTGATACAGAGATATTCGGATAGAATTTGCACTCCTTTAAGCTAAAGCGGGACAACTCTTGAAACATCAACTACTTCCGGCATTTATCTCATTGCTTCTGGCTATTTATTATTTCTTATCTCATTGCTTATGGTTTTAGGAAATACACGTAAAACCTAATAATTGACAACACAATTTTTGCAGAAATACCTTTCAAATGAAGAGTTTGAGGCGCATTTAGGAACTTCCAGAGAAGAGTTCTACAAATTGCCTGAATTTAAACGAAACGATATAAAAAGAAAAGTGAGTACTTATTATTAGAATAGGTGTGTGAACTACTATCTATCGCTTTTTACTCCAATATGGTCACGGTTTCAAAAGCACTATCATGGTTGAGTTGTTGCTATTTACGTTGATTGGAGGTTTCATGTAGCTACTCACCGTTGTATGAATCCAAATAAGTCCATATTCTACATCAGGGTTGCTGTAGATTTACAACTCACGTCCAAGAAATTATCATACAGTCAACACAGGGTAATTGGTGTTGAGTGCCTCATGTTGAGTTCAGAACACTCTTTCACTGGTTTCATTTTGTATGTTTTCATCCAACATTTCAAATATGCAGGATGTTGTTGAGCCTTTTCACAGTGATCTATCATCTACATCTCTGCTGTTCATGATCATAAAACAAATGCAAACAATAAGGAGATGAACGTGTATGAACGTTTGAATGTTTTATTTTGCATGGAATCTATGAAAATGAATGGGGTGTACTGCATGGGTTTTAAACTGGGAGTATTGTAGTTGTTGAGTCTTCATCTATAGGCCAATAAAATTTCCATTGTAACCATTTATTCGCTTTTGTTTGTTTTAGGCTAAGCTGTTCTAAATAGAGCTGTAATGACTCAACTTGTATTTCACGAAACACCACATCACACCAGCTACGAAGGCTGTTAGACAGCAACAGTTCTTAGACTTATTCATTGCTCTATGGACACTGATCACTGCTATCATATGAAACCACAATCCTAGGGAGTACAATTGCCCTAAAAACTATCAGGTTTCATTATGTGGGGTTGTGATAAAAAAAAGACAACTGCCAATCATTTCAAGCATGCAGAGGATTTTAGTTTATAATTATTATTCATTTCTGCAAGCACGGAACCACTGCAAGGTAAAATACTACAGAGGCACTTATATTATAGATAAAAATAGCAAAATAAGTGAAGAAACAGTAAATCTTTGACTGTTGGGTAACTTGTCATAGTTTGCGTTGACCTCTACTCCTCAAAAAAAATTTGCATCTTGGAAACAGAAGTAGTGCTTGATAAAATACGAGGCGCTCTCATATTTTCATACCAAATCTGTGATATATCAAGGCTTATCATGGACATGTTTCTATTTTGATTTTGAAAAAGTCTTACTGGTATAGTTGGACATTGAAACAAATGCATCATCTACATTTATTATAGTCAATCGTTTGTCTCAGTTTCTCAGCAAGGCAATGTTGCTATAAGCATGAACTTTTATATACACTACTTCTTAAAGCCAAAATTTATCAGGTGGAAACATCACTTTTTTGTAATTTTTATTTTTGTCGTTGTTCTTCTGTGAGTCGGATGGCTCTCTTCAATGTTACTGATATCAAGTTTATTTTAATAAAATAATTTAATAAAATATTGATTGCTTGTACAAAGATAAGTATTTGTGGAACACATACATGTAGTAATAGTACACTTTATCTACATGCATCTGAAAAATCACGCGTAAAAAATTTTCTTTCCCACTACACCTCAGATACCCTCCCTGCTCGAATGCTAACAGTACACTGTAAAACAATATTTGATTTTTATACCAACAACATATAGATAACACCAATATGCTCACTAGCTTATTTTAGAATTAAATTCAAAACATATTATGTTGCTCCACTTGACACAGTTTTCGCCTCAAAATAATTCCTCCCCTGCTATATGCCGTACCATACCTTACCCACTTGTGTCATTTTAGCCTCATCAAATTAGGCCAAATATTTTACAATTACCATAAAAATATTCATCTCATTACAAATACAAATTACATGTTCGGCCAAGTTCAAAGCCTGGTGATTACAAATTATCACTGAGATAAATATCACTGAAATAACCCCGCATTGTAACAAGAGTTGTCCCTCTTATAGAAATGTGCAGGCAACTCCTAATAAGAAAATAAAGTTTGGGGAGAAATCCCGAAGCCCGTCATAACATCTATTTCCGGTCATAAGTTTATGTGCTAGGTTTTAACTGAGTCATGGATATATAAAAACAGTGGAAAAAATAACAGAATTGACTGGTGAGGATAGTGAAGATTCAATGATCAAGCAAGGGGCAAACTTGGATAAAGGAAGTCAAGGTATTGAATTGATAAGCATCCTTTCCTCAATTCGATTGTCACATTTGATTTTTAATCTATATATATATTATTCAAGTCAGCAATCCCTTGGTTGGAATCCAGGCATGTTTTTTGGCTGGGAAGAAATCTTAGAGAATTAATC
>ERZ1740059.1777-NODE-1777-length-10728-cov-3.593648_pt1 | contig 10728 bp, 10 predicted proteins | sample MGYA00581744_ERZ1740059 | MGnify/ENA primary metagenome ERZ1740059 (study PRJEB43018, sample SAMN04849738) | marine metagenome | isolation source: floating plastic debris | place: Pacific Ocean | collected 2008-08-28 | study: EMG produced TPA metagenomics... | reverse complement strand
ACGGAGATCCTCGATTAGGCAGGAAGTACGATGCTTTGTCGGGGGCGAGAGATCTAGGATTTGATGAAAATCATGCCCACGTTCAGCCAGAAGGAACTTATCACTATCACGGCTTGCCAACTCTTCTCTTAGATGACTTAGGACTTTCACCAGCAGAACATTCTCCTCTCGTTGGTTGGGCTGCCGATGGTTTTCCGATCTATGCAATGTATGGTTACAAAGATGGTAAAGCAGCAGATTCGGAGATTGTGACAATGACATCTAGTTATGAATTAAAATCGGGCAATCGTCCAGGGGGAGAAGAACCCGACGGAGAATACGACGGCACGTTTGTTAGAGACTATGAATATGAGGAAGGAGCAGGAACGCAAGATGAATGCAATGGTAGGATGACTGTTACGCCAGAATATCCCGATGGTACCTATGCCTATTTCCTCACTGCTGATTTTCCGATCGTTCCTCGATGTTTTAGGGGTACACCGTCTCAGGATTTTGCTAAAGGTGGCGGTACGAGATAGTTGCGATCGACGAACAGTTTAAAAATACCGCGTTCTTTATAATAAGCTTTTATCATGACTGCCAAAACTAACACGATTGCTCAACTACTAAAGCCGTCAGAAATAGATTTTGATACCTTACACGACAGCTACGATCCTATGTTGGGGTTAGTTAAGGAATTAATCGGTGTAGTTCCCAATTGCGATAAACTGCTAGAAATTTGGTCGCCTGGGTTTCGTACCTATAATTTAATCGTGCCAAACCTTTTAAATTTACCCTTCTCTTTATGGGGATTTGGTGCGCCCAAAAAACTGATGGGATTGGCGATGTATGCTTCTAGCAGAGCAGCAGAATGCTACTATTGTTCCGCTCATACTTGCGCTTTTGCCTTAAGGCGTGGGGTTCATCCTATATCTCTAATTGATACCCAAAATCCAAAAGAAATTGCTGTTATTGAAGTGGCACAAGCTTTAGCCCAAATACCCTGTTCCCTCTCGGCGCAGCAATGCAAAACTTTGCTTGAATATCTATCCCCAGAAGATATCGAGGGGATTGTTTTTTCCGTTGGCTAGAGGGGCCGTCTCAATAAGTTTATGGTCGCTATGGGGGTAGAATTAGAAGCCGATACCAGATCGGAAGTTCAGATATATCTGGAAGCTAAAGACTGGAAAAGTAGCATCAATGCGCCAGTGCCATCCATCGACAGTTTGCAAACCTACCTCCGCGTTTTAAAACTAGCACCATCAGCCATTGGTTTAGAGAAAACCTGGACTAAAGGAGTTCCCAATAGTTATCGGTTAGCAGGAGCATTTTTAGAACAACACACTGGCTATTCTTTCCCATTGCTGGATAAATTAACCCATAAAAGAGCAATTCGTGCCTTAACTACTATTCTGCGGGATAACCTCGATCCAGAAAATAGTGAGATAGGCATAGCTAATAAATGTCTGGCGGGATTAGTTTAAGCCAGTATAGTTGGCAATTTTACTTTAATCAAAGAAGCTCGTTCATTACTAGCTCATTTTGCCCCTGAAATAGATCGCCAATCTTTGGCTACTGTAACTGAGTTCGCCCATCAACCCGATCTAGAAGATACTGCCGATATTGAATTTGCCTATAGCAAAATCGAACGGGCATATACCGAATTATCTTTGCTACCAATGTTTTCCGAGCAAACTTTAGCTATTCTATTTCTCGCTAAAGCAGCTTCATCTAGTCCTGCCAAGATCGATCCTCACATCATTGCACGTATAGATAGTTGTCTGAGTCCTGCTAGCATTATCGAATTAATGGTTTGGTTGTCTATCCAGCAATTGATGCATCGTCTTCATTGTTTTTATGACGTGATGGATTCGATTTAAACAACTTCATGCCATTAAATATTTAAAAATAGAGAAAAATATCCTCATCACGGAATTATCTTTATGCGTCTCAAGAATGAACGTTCTAGCAATAAAATCCATGTGCTTCGACAGTTATTGTCAATGTATTCTCATAAGTTAGCTGACAGCTTTGTTGTTATAACAGAAAGCCAGGTACGTTTTCGCAACTTATGATGGTTAAAGCGATCGCCTTTTATGACTAAAATTACAACATTGTCATTAAACACCTCTGCTAAATGTAATGTCGAACATTTATAATTTAGCTATACCTATAAACCGCACCTAGTCAGCTTTTGTTTTTGCGATTAGAGCGATCGCTGTTTTTTATCCAGTTTGATAATAATTTATGCCACTCAAGTTTTCCCCTGCTAAACGCACATATAACTCAAGCAATCGATTTATCTTTATCGGTTGCTTATTTCTTTTATCAGGATTATTGATACTTATTACGAGTTGCGAAAACGTACCTGCTGGAAATGCTCAAAGTACTTCCTCTTCTCCCGCAGCAGACTGCACGACCTATGAAGAAGCTTTTGAGTTACACCTCGATTCTGAGGTAGTTAATTGTACCGCTGATTTCCTTGAGGTAGAGGCTACTGGTCTTCCCGATCTGACTTCTGGAAGTAGCGAGGATGTGCCGATGGTAGGCATCCAGTCTTGGATACAAAGAGTAGCGATTCCCTACGATTATCAGTGGCGTATTACCCTCTCTCCCGATTGGTTAGATGAACCCGTTGAAGCCAGTGCGCGGGGTCCAATAGCAATTGCGGTTGACGGTGTGCCAATTTTCCATTACGAACGACGACCCGATGCTTCAACTTCGCTAGATAATTACGAAGAACGCAATGATACCGTTGTTCAAGGCGAATTAGACCAGTGTGGAGGTCACTCAGGGCAAGGTGAAGACTATCACTATCATTACGCCCCAATTTGCTTGATGGACGAACATAATCCCGAATTACCGATTGCCTTTGGTCTTGATGGTACTCCTGTCTACTACGGGGAAGGGGGTGATGATTATTATGGACGGGGTAGATACAGCGACCTTGATTACCTACCTGATGAAACGCTTGATGATTGCAATGCGCTGCAATTGCCAGATGGTAGCTATGTTCACTTCACAACTAAAACCCCACCTTATGTTGTAGGTTGCCATCACGGATCTTTTGACTCCCAACTGCAAATAGAACCTCCTCCCTTCGATGCACTGGCGCAGCGCACACCAAATCCCCTCGGTGGTAGCTATGGTGAACCTGCCTCAACGCTAATTACGGATTTTGAAGAAAATGAAGATGGATATCGTTTAGCTTTTGATTCTTTAACAACACCTGGAGTAACGAGCGCGATCTTGTATCGTCAGATTTCAGTAGATTGTTGGGAGTTTGAATATCAATTAGTTGCGGGTGAAACAGGAGAGACGACAGAAGCCTGCCGACATGAACATTAGTCCGTCAGAGTGAGAAAGTATCGTTTGAGCAAAATGAAGATGGTAGTATTGTAAAAAGAAATGCTAACAAAATATGAAGATCGGCGAAATAGAAAAAATTCTCTTCATTCGATCTCTTTTTTACTCCAGGCTGACTATTTTGTTTGTAACAGCATTCTTTTAGATATTCGGGCTATAAAGGAAATGTTCAATAATATAGCGCGATCGCCAACAATATCAAAACATGAGTCTAGAATTAACTGCTGCTGCTTTACTGAGCATGGCTTTAGGTGGCATCGCGGGAAATGCTGCAAGCGATGGAGTGCAAAATCTACAACGAAAACTATGGCAGACAATTAAAAACCGCCTTTTACAGAATCAACCAATAGAAGCGGAAATAGTCGAACTAGAACAAAATCCTTCTGAGAACAATCTAAAACCCTTAGAGGCTTTTCTTCAGGTTGAAATGCATAAAGATAAGTTATTTGCCGAGACGATCGGTAAACTAGGAAAAGAAATTGCTGAGGCTAAAAACGGAGACACCATTAAGATCGACAACTTTACAGCCAAAGATAATGCGGTTGTTATTGGTAAAGCAGAAGGGAAAACACAGTATTTTCGGGGTACTCATCTCAATTTGGGAAAGGATTAAGCCCAGATGAAATTCTAGAGATTGAATACAGATCGAAACGGGCTAATTCACAGACTTCTACTTCTACCTATCTTTTCACCAACCCACCACATCCAGATAATTGGGTAGAAAGAAAAGAAGAGATAGAAACCATCAAGGCGTGGTTAAATAATCCACAAGTTACTACCGTTGGTATCACCCAAGCCAGCACTTTGGGGATTCAGGGTTGAGGAGGTGTGGGTAAATCTACTTAAGCTGCTTATTTATATCATGTTCTAGATTTTGAAGCTAAATTCTGGGCTGATGTTAGATTAAAACCCGATTTTACAGTTTTTGCCGAACAAGCAATCAAGGCATTGGGTAGTAAAGTCTCCTATCCCATAGATGTCACTCAATTGATTAATAACTTGCTGGGGTTATTAAGTCAGCGTCGTTGCTTTTTGGTAGTCAATAATCTGGAAACACTCTTAGACAATAACCGAAATTGGCAAGATGAAAACTATCAGCGGTTTTTTAGTTGTTGGCAACAGCAGGGTACAAATAGCACTCTCTTGATTACCACCCAAGATAAGCCAAAATCGTTTCAAGGTTCAAAGCAGTGGTATCCCTTGGGAGGAATGAAACTTGCAGAAGGAGTAAGTTTACTCAACAAATTAGCCGTACAAGGAACAATAGAAGAACTTGAAGCTTTTGTTAAGTATGTAAACGGACATCCTTTAACAATCAAGCTAGTAGCGGGATATCTCAGCGAATATTGCGATCGCCAATTAAGCCAAGTTGAAACACTGGGATTAGAACAATTCGAGTTAGCTTATCAAGAAGCAAAAGGATCGCATCGCAATAAAGAGGGTGCTCGTCTATCTTGGATTATTCAGCAACATTTAGCCAGATTAAATGTCGAACAACAAGTATTTCTTACTAATTTAAGCGTGTATCGTTTGCCTTTCAATTGGGAAGCAGCAAGCTATATGTGGATGGAGACAGAAGAAAAACCCTTTGTGATCCAAAAAAAGCTACAAGAATTTTGCAATCGTTCTTTATTAATTAAAACCAAAGATGGTAAATTCCAATTTGAATCTTTAGTCCAAAAGTTTATTCTACAGCAAACACATAATTTAACTGATGCTCATAAAAAGGTGATCGAATATTATAAGGCGAATTTAAAAGACGAATCATCTTGGCAGGTTTTAGAAGATGTCGCTGAACATTTAGAAGTGGTTTATCATTATTACGAGCTAGAAAACTTTCTTTTAGCTTGTGAATTTTTCGATATATGTTTTGAGTTTTTAGATCTACAAGGCTATTACTCAAGTACAATCGCAATCTGTGAATCCTTAGTTAATAAATGGAAATCAAACTTAAAATCAGAACATGAAATTGCTTTTGCACATTTAAATAATAAGCTGGGAAATGCTTATTTTCGTTTGAGTAAATATGACACTGCGATTAATTGTTATAATGATTTATTGGAATTTTCAAAAACCAAAAATAATGTTATTAGCATAGCTCACGCTTTTAATAATCTTGGTAATGTCTACACATATTATTTAAGTGACTATCAAACTGCAATTGATTGCCTAAAACAATGTCTAAACATTACACAATCTTTTGCAAATTTACCATCAGATGAAGTTAAAGAATATCAGTACATAAGAGCTAATTGTTTAAACAATTTAGCAAATATACATAATATTTTAGAAAAGTATAAAATTGCAATTGATTTTTCAAATGAATCTTTGAAAATTACAGAAGGTAAAAAGGAACAGTATTTTTTAAAGACATACGCTCATTCATTAAATATTTTAGGAAATGCTTATACAGACACAGAAAAATATAATAAAGCTATTAAGCATTATCAAAAACATTTAGAAATTGTTCAACAAATAAAAGATGTAAGTGAAGAAGCTCGTTGCTTTAACAATCTAGCAAAAGTATATATTGCTCTAAAAGAGTATTCTATTGCCGAGAAGTATTTTAATGAATCCTTGAATATTAAAGTCAAGATCGGTGATAGAAATGGAGAAGCTACATCACTATACAATTTAGGTAATATGTTTCATAGTATGCAAGATTATCTGAAAGCAATAAATAATTTCAAAAAGTCTTCAGAAATTGCAAATTCAATAAAAAATCTCATAACTGAAGCCCATTCATTATTTAATTTAGGATGCTGCTATGACGAAATAGAGAAGAAATCACAAGCTGTTGCAGCCTTTAAAAAAGCGATGAATTTATACGAAATAATTGGTTTTAATAATAACGTAAAACAATGCGAGCAAATAATTAAAGAGTTTAGCCATTGAACTATGGCTTGAGACGTCTTTGAGTCTCTTCGCGTCTTTGCGACTTAGCGTAATTTTTTTACCCTTCTAATCTAAAGGAAAAGTAATAGTAAAAGCCGTGACGCGATTGCACAAAAATTACCAACAACATTTTAGATAAAATAAAAAAGATCGAGATTGCCAATAAAAACCATGAATAACGACGAGCTATTAAGTCGAATTGCCACTAATTCAGAGATAATGGTAGGAAAACCCGTAATTAAAGGCACGCGCCTTACAGTAGAGCATATTCTCAATTTACTGGCTCATGGTGCATCGATCGCCGAAATTATTGAAGAGTATGACGGTTTGGAAGAAGCAGATATTAGAGCCTGTCTGTTGTTTGCATCTCAATCCTTAGAGAGTACAACCTTTATGCCCCTAAATGCTTAAAAATTAAAAGATGCGATTCCTAGTAGATGAATGTACGGGTAGAAGAGTCACCCAATGGTTAAGACAAGAAGGGCATGAAGTATTTTCGGTTTATGAAGAAGCTAGAGGTATTTCTGATAAAAAAATAGTGAGCAAAGCTTTTGCCGAAAACTGGATCTTGATTACTAACGATAAAGATTTTGGCGAAAAAGTCTACCGAGAGAAATATCCTCACCACGGAATTATCTTGATGCGTCTTAAGAATGAACGTTCTAGCAATAAAATCGATGTACTCCGACGGTTGTTGTCCATGTATTCTCATAAGTTAGCTGACAGCTTTGTTGTTGTAACAGAAAGCCAAGTACGTTTTCGCAACTTGTGATAGTTAAAGCGATCGCTCTAAACAAATCAAATAACTAATTTGAAGGCAAAGTATTAGTATAAGGTTCGCCTTGGCAAAGATTAACCTCAACGATGATATGGGTAAGGTTAGGAATATTTTGGAGTAGGTTTTTATAGTATTCGGGCGATCTCGGATCGTCAGTGACTAGGACAATGGTAGCTGCTAAATGTTGTTGACTAATATGCCAAATGTGCAGGTCGGTAACATGATTATCGGCATCAGCTTCGATCGCACTGACGATCTCTAATTTAGTGTTTTCATCGCTCGCTCCATCGAGCAAGATACCACTAGTTTCTTTGAGCAAATTATACGACCATTTAATAATTACCCCTGCACTCACCAGTCCCATCACCCCATCGAGCCAAATCCAACCAAGATATTTCCCCGCAAACAAAGCAATAGTTGCCAAGAAGGAAGTTAAGGCATCGGTCAGAACGTGAATATAGGCAGCTTTGAGATTGCTGTCGTGGTGATGGTGATGTGAACGATCATCGTGATGGTGGCGATCTAGCAGTAACCAAGCACTAGCCAAATTGACTACCAAGCCTAAAATAGAGACTACGATCGCTTCATTAAATAAAATCGATTGAGGCTCAAACAGACGAGTTACCGATTCTAGGGCGATAGTTAAAGCTGTGACTGCCAGAGCAACCGCGCTAGTATAACCTCCTAGAACTGTTACCTTTCCCGTACCATAAGTATATTTGGGATTGGAGGCGTGACGGCGAGCATATTGATAGGCAAATACCGTAATGCCGAAAGCTGTAACGTGAGTAGCCATATGCCAACCATCAGCCAACAAAGCCATAGAACCAAAAAAGCTACCAGCAATAATTTCTACCGCCATAGTTATAGCGGTCAAGCACATTACAGCAGTGGTATTCTTTTCGTCGCGTAGGGTCGCCACATGGGACGCGGTATACTCTAGGAAGCCGACAGGCTTATCGCAATCGATTGAAAAGTCATGGACGTGTTGCCATGGTTCGAGACTGTTCTCATGCATAGCATTTTGTAATTTGAAGTGCTTTCTTATGCTAACCGATCTGATATTGCTGCTTTTTTGTAAGATTAAAGCCTTATGCCTGATGATAAATGGATTCGTTAGTAGTTAGTTGGGATTAATTACAATATTGTCATTAAATATCGCTACGAAATGTAATGTCGAACATCTCTAATTTAGCTACCAGCTTTTTACTATGCGATTAGAGAGATCGCTTTTTTTTACCCAGTCTGAAATAATTTATGTCGCCTAAGTTTTCCCCTGCTAAACGCACACATAACTCAAGCAATCGATTCGTCTTTATCGGTTGCCTGATTCTTTTGCCAGGATTATTGATGTTAACTGCGGGTTGCGATGACTCTAGCAAAGCCGATCGCATATCCCCTAAAGATCCTCAAAATAATTCTCGACCTTCTCGAAAACCACCAATGCCCCCTGACGGTGCTAAACGTAGTTCTAGTCGCCCTGAAATACCACAAGAATTAACCGTAGATGCAGCAGTAGCAAAACAAGGATCTTTAGAAAAAGAGACTCAGTATGTTGGTACGACATATCCAGTGCGAGAAGTATCTTTGCGATCGCGCATTGAAGGACAGGTTCTGGATCTGAATGTAGATGTAGGAGATTCTATAGAAAAGGGACAGATACTAGGGCGCATCGACGATTCGATTAATCAACAAACGGTATTAGAAGCAAAAGCCGAATTAGAAGCACTGCGATCGGAAGTTACCAGTCTTAATGCCGATGTAAATGAGGCTCAGACTCAAATTAAACAGGCGCAAATTACCCTACAGCAAGCAAAAAACGATCTAGCTCGGTCGAATCAATTAGTCAAAGAAGGGGCAGTGACTCAACAATCAGCAGAACAGGCACAGAATACGGCAGACAATGCCCAACAAGCCTTGGAGTCGGCGCAACAAGAAGTAGTCAATCGCTCCTCGGCAGTAGTGGCTGCCCAACGGCGAGTAGCAGCACAAGAAGCATTAGTGGCTCAAGAACAGCAAGAAGAGTCATTTACCGTATTAACTTCTCCCGTAACAGGTTCGGTGTTAGAGCGAGTGTTAGAACCAGGAGATTTAGCCCAAGTTGGTGAAGAAGTATTGCTGTTAGGGGACTTTAGCCAGGTAGAGGTGCAGGTGCAGATGTCTGAATTAGAACTAGGAAAGCTTCGAGTCGGACAGACAGCCCAAGTGAAGTTAGATGCCTTACCAGAGCAAACTATTACAGGAGAAGTGACTCGAATCTCTTTAGCTGCTGATACGACGGCTCGTTTAGTTCCTGTTGAGGTGACTATTCCTAATCAAGATAGTCGCATTGGTCGAGGATTGCTGGCGCGGGTTAATTTCGATCCTCCAAGCAAGGATAACATTGTCATTCCCGAAACCGCAGTTGAAGTAGCCTCAAATCAAGTAAAAAAGATTAGTACTGATTCTGCCGATACAGCAACTATATTTATTCTCCAGCAAGAAGGAGAAAATGCCACGGTTACAGCCCGTGAAGTCCAAATCGGCGATCGCGCTAATTCCCAAGTAGAAATACTTTCTGGACTAGAACCAGGGGAAAAATATGTCGTTCGCAGCAGTAACAATTTACAAGATGGCGACTCGGTTAATCTTAGTTTTCTCTCTGAATCATGAATATATATTGAAAACTGCGAAAATGCCCCCCGACCCCCGACTCGCGCGTTCCTTAGCGGATTAAAAATCCGCAGGGTCGCTCGTCAATTCTGGGGGAGAAAGATAACTTAAAGTCCCCCAAACTTGGGGGATTTAGGGGGCGAAATCATATGACTAGTAACAGAGTTTATTATGAAATCTTCTCCCACTCCTAGTTTCAATCTCAGCGCGATCGCAATTCGCCAACATATTGGCACTCTAATGCTCACCCTAACGATAATTGTTCTAGGAGTATTTTTCCTGTTTAATCTTCAGGTGAATTTACTCCCGTCCATTACCTATCCCCGTATTGCTCTGCGGATGGACGCACCAGGGATGTCTCCCGAAGTGGCAGTAGATGAGATAACTCGTACCTTAGAAGAAGGATTAGCTGCTACGGATGGAGTAATGCAGATTTTTTCCCAAACTCGCGAAGAAGAGGTAAATATCGACCTCTACTTTCAACCAGGGGGAGATATCGACCAAGCTTTGAATGATACTACGGCTGCTTATAATCAGGTGCGGGATAGCCTCCCCGATGAAGCCGAAGAACCAAGACTATTTAAACTCGATCCCACTCAACTACCAATTTATGAGATGGCACTGACATCCCCATCTTTAGATCCTCTGCAATTGCGAGTGTTTGCCGAGGAAGAACTATCGCGGGAACTGTCCGTAGTTGAGGGCGTATCTATAGTAGATATTTCAGGTGGCGTAGAAGAAGAAATTCGGATCTTAATCGATCTCAGCCGTCTGCAAGGTTTGGGAGTGGGGTTAAACGATGTGCTGGAAGAACTAGAAGAAAACAATCAGGATATTGCTGGCGGGCGGATTTATGGGGACTTAGAAGAACCCTTGACTCGCGTAATTGGTCGCTTTGAGAATGCAGAGGAAATTTCCGCTTTATCTTTTGAGGTAGCCGATACAACAGACGATTCCACCTCCTCCCGTCGCGTATATCTGCGGGATTTTGCCCAAGTTATCGACGGTCAAGAAGACCAAAGAAATTTTGTTAACCTCAACGAACAACCTGCGGTTTA
>ERZ1740059.1776-NODE-1776-length-10728-cov-9.127705_pt1 | contig 10728 bp, 5 predicted proteins | sample MGYA00581744_ERZ1740059 | MGnify/ENA primary metagenome ERZ1740059 (study PRJEB43018, sample SAMN04849738) | marine metagenome | isolation source: floating plastic debris | place: Pacific Ocean | collected 2008-08-28 | study: EMG produced TPA metagenomics... | reverse complement strand
GGTGAGTTATCTTACCTGTACATGTTGGGCAGCATTTTCCAGACTCTGGTTCCCTGAGGAATTTAGCAGGACAGTTTAGTTGTGGACATGAGCTCTTTTTACACTCAATGTTTCCGTTTTGGCACTGACATTTGACGCACGGGTCTTTGTTGTCGTAAAAATGTAGCCCTTCAGCATAAATCTTGTCCTTGTACATGCAACCTGCAATTAAATTTCGAGATGTAAAGATATATTGGTATTAACTGGCTCTAAAAGTCAAATTGCAGCTGAAATTCTAAGGGCTTTACTGAATTTTATTGGTTTGAACTTTGATGTCATATGGCATCATTGAATTGAAGTTCAATGTAATTTTAGAGTAATAGGGTTACTCTTTGGGTAATTATGGTGATTGACTGAGGGGATATATTACCTTGCGTTATGTGGAATCGAAGTAGAAACATGAACTAAAAGCTTTAATTTCTGGACAAATTGTCCACACAGACAGCAGTAAATTAGTGATAACATCAAAACCATGTCTCCATCTACTTGTTACAAAATGTTTTTGAGTAGATGTAATACACTTCCACCATTTATTAGCTAGTCAAAGTGCTTCGTCTCCAAATAGGGTGGAGTGAGTGGGTGGCGTGGCTTTCACTACACCCGATATGGAGTATTTAGGCTTTTATGCTACATGTACATGACTTGTATTTCATTCCATACATTACTTATAGGTTGTGTTTGATACTCTACCTTTGCATACTGGACAGCATTTGCCGGGCACCTTTACTGGGTTTTTACATGGAGTGTAGCAAACATCTTGAGAGCTGGTAAGCACTCCTCCCTAAAAGGTTCGCAAAAATACGTAATTAGCAAGACTCCCTCAGCTTTTTCAATAAGATGTATGGATTTGTAAACTATGCCAAGTTTGGTGGTAGCTAAGGCTCCCGTAAGTTTCCACAAGATTGGTTTAGAATTAGTGATAGAATTGCGTGACAGTAAGTTGCTGTCCCCTCAATGATTAATACTTCACATGAGATAAACTTAAACTAAAATGTTTATTTCGTTGTTTTACGAATACATGAATTCAGGGGAGGGCAAATCCCAGTTTTGACTTTTGCCTAGAGATAAATTACGTAAAAAGACGAGTAGCTTATAGGAGGGTAAACTCATGAATATATGGGCAATCAAGTTAGATAAATAATTTTAAATACCCTGCTCACTGAGCTGGATAGATAATACTGTGTTAGTTATTCTTTTGCTATTGTACACACATTTTAATCAAAATGCCTAAAGCACTTAACAACCGATTTTCCAAAACATTTTTCACAAAAAATCCTCATAACCAGTCACTTCATAAGTTACAGTGAAGAATCATTTGTACTGCCGGCCATTTTTACCTGCAACATTTATACAATAATTTATACTTATTCCGGGACAAAGTCATCAAAAAAGTTTACCATATATGAGTAGTTATTGAAGCAAACCAGGAAGAGTAAACTTACATGACATTGGTATGATTTACATGGGTCTTCAGTAGCGAGAATTGTCTGCCCGCTGGGTATAGTTCTGTTGTTATATACACAAGCTTGGCAGACATCTCTGCAGCATGAGTTCATTGGACGAGGTAGCACTATATTATGACAGCCGTCTACAGGTGCACAGTCACTGTACTGACAATCCACAAAACCTGCCTGTCAAAAATAAAACTATAGGTTGATATAACTGTGTAGGTAAATTATGCTTCTCTTGCAGCATATACATATATGGTGACCCAGCATTTCTACAAGTGAGATAAATTTCAGCGCATATTATATCGTTTGATACAGCGTCATTCTAGGAATCTGCAGACTTGAAAAATATAAAATATGATAGTTGATTTTGAACGATCAGTGTCATTATGATTTCCATGTACATAAGGTGCATGACTATTGCTGATCCATGATTCATTATTTCAATTTACCCATTTTTTATGTATACTGAAGATTGCAAATTTTCTTCCAGCCCAATTTAAATATGCCATTAGTTATTTCAGAATTCCATCAGCTCAAGAATTTTGAGGCAAAGTGTAAAATCCCTTTGTTTTTTATTCAATGTTTTCATTTCACCTGTAACTAAGCCCCATCCTTTAAGTTTAGGGAGGTTTTGTGACCCCAGTTTATTTGTTCAGACATTGATAGGCCAGCCTGATTTCCTAGCAGGTTGGCTCTTATAAGAAGGCTATACAAGTGTGAATACACAATTTGACAATGGCGTTAGGGCAATGTACAAACATGGCACGCACCCAAGCTCATGTTAGCAATCGTGTCTACAAGTTTACAGGTATGATGCACACTAATATGAGAACTGCAATAGCTATTCATATCCAAACACAACTTATTTGGTATGCAACGTAATGTAACGTAAGATTCAAAGTCAAAACCGTTCATTCAGCAGTAATGGTTGAAGGTTGAATCTTCGAGCGATGAATAACTATTACTGGTGTAGAATAACCTAATATAGAAGCAGTGATGGTAAATTGTCTGGAAAATTCGATGACCATTGATGACCATGGGAGTTAGGACACAGGCGGTGGCTATGAATGCATTGTTGTGTATTTGAATTTGTTTCAGTAATGTTATGTTATGGATATCTTCATCTAAGTATCACTTATCCCAGGAACTGAATAAAACCCTAAAATTAACTACACGGTCAAGGAATTCTAATCCCTAAGCATCAGCCCTCTTAGTCTGAATTGAATAAAGCTTATCAAGTACTTTGACTGGTTACCTGAGAGGCAATTGAAATTTTTAAAATTAATACTGTGTATGTTCGGCGAGCTGCAGTATTGGTGACCAGTGCTAGTTAGCTAGCTTCTGAGTGATTTCGTATGAAAATCGGTGTCACCCTGTGAAACTGGCCTTTGTAAAAATGTAATCGCATAAAACGCTTACTCCTTCTGGTGTTATAAAGAATGATAGAATAACATTGGTGAATTCACCACTTTCATTCTGAACAGAGTTGGATTTTGGTGTTGAATGGTTAATGGATAGATATCCAATTGGAGCAGAATACCGAATATCCCTAACATGTACAGGCTTATAGTTTGATTGGTCCACAAATCATTGTGTGTGCTTGAAAGAATTTAATAGTAACTCATGACATTTTTCTGGGCCCAAATTTCAACAGGGTTATAGGATTATCAGCTTACATAAATCTGATTAAATGCTCTGAAATGCCACTCGTGCGTGGATATCTAATTTCTCTCATTACTAAATTACTGTTTACCTGGATATTTTAAATTAAATGTCTCTGGGAACATCCAAAAATAAACACTTTTGATGATGGAATGCAACCATGACAGTACTTGAAATACATAACACTTTCCTGTCAGACAGCAACCCAAAAAAACAGCCACAAGCAGCAAGACTCTCCCCTAGATGAAGATTTTTGACTAAATAGTGGTAGTGAGGGGTTATCATGCTACTTGGGGTGACCTCACTATCGTACCAAGTTTAACATTTCCATGCCAACACCGAATTGTTTTTTGTGGCTAACTTACCCTACAGAAGCAGCGTATGCAGGGGTTGTCTTTGGCAATATCAATCATAACTTCAGTTCCATTCTCTTGGTCGCATTTAACAAGATCACCTGCAATATACCAAAAGCAGATCAAATGAGATACTACTGGCATGTTGAAGTTATTTTTGCCTTGGTGCAATAATGATTGTCATAACTGATACATGTAGTCGAGGAAATCTTTACTGATATGGGATACTGCTCAACATATTTTTCAAATAAAACAGTACCATAGTTTTCCACATTTTAATCTATCTTTAAGCAACTGACACACTCAGATATAGCTATCAGTCGACAGCATCAAGACAGCGTTTAATGCAATGATCTAGGATTTACATGTTTTTTCAACAAATATTTTCATTGGAATTCAATCACCATATTAGATTGCTACTGAATTTTAAAAAAAATTTGAAAGAAAATGATCAAAAACTGTGACAGGCAAAATTCATGTCTTTGTTTTCCAAAGACATGTATCGCACCCTACATTGGGTAGCCTATAATGAATATCAGATTGAGCTTTTTGAAGCCATGCCAACAAAACATTTAAAATGTTAAATCTCATTGTTTCAATGTTTAATAATTTCAATGGGATGTTCAATTGAAGAATTAAGTAAATGTCATCCGTGCATTGGATCGTTAAGTTTTAGACTCGTGTCATCCTATTGAAAACAGTATCCGTGTAAAACACTGGGGGTTTTGTTCGACATTTAGTATTTAGATCACTATCAGGCCAGCAAAAATAAAGAAAACAAAATACTGAACAAGAAACAATAAAATCCTAGACCCTAATCTTCCCTCATTAATTTTTTAGTTTAAAATAAATCATTCATTATCAACTTGGCAATGTGATGAAAGGAGACTGAACACGTTGTTCATATGCCTGTAAGCGAGTGTTTGCACTAAAATTTTCCCATTACATTTACTAGAACATCCTTTTTTTAGGCTTGACATATGATTACCCCAAAAACTGACATGTGTATAAATATTACAAGGGATACCGTGGCAATTCAAGCATTGCTCGTCATACAATACATAGATTGTAGATTATTATAAAATATGCAGTGCCAGTTTGTTGAATTTTCACCTGTACAATGGCAGCAAAGACTCTTTTCTTTGAATTGTTTCTTTATCAAATGTTTGATTTGAAAATTGGCCAGATTTGATTTGTAAACAAACATTTATGGTCACTTCAGCACAGAGGTGTAAAAAGCCTGGTGACTAATAGTTTACATGTCAAGAAACAAGAAAAGACAAGTTTCTTCCGTCCTTTTATCTAAATTCAATCTCGGACACTAAGTTTTTCACATGGTTTTAGCAAATTTCTCTTCTCTTTCATGGAGTGGTCTTGATTGCACAAAGAAGACGCGCCTTTTATGTAAATTTTGTTTGCTTGCCCGATATTTTATTACCGTTGTTGTAGATTTGCAAATGGGTATTCTCTATTTCTCTTACTCCATATTTACTTATATCGCAATTTTTGAGGAAAAAATTAGAAAATAATTTTATACCAAACTGCACACGTGCAAACCATGACAAGCACACTGGTCATTTCTGGAAAAAGCAGTCAATTCAAATTTTGCCATAAAAAAGAAAATTTCATTGTTTTACATTTTCCCTACATTACCTTCAATAAACGCAAGAGAACCATGGCAGAGATAAAGCAGCATTAATCCACAAAGACATATCGCAAGACCGATGTAGTCTGAAACCATAGCTTCTGCATGGCGACTTGTGCACGAAATCCGCTTATTGCGAAAAATTTTAAGCCTGCCGTCATACACGATGAACTCGACACTGCAAGTGGTGTGCTATTAGTCATACACCTTTGAAGTCACCAATAACCTCAGAGACGGTGTAGGTGGTCTTTCCAAAGAAAATTGAAGCAATCCGATTGGCCAGTTTTCAGAGTTCTGCGCTTTGATTGGTTTATTTATGTGAGAGAATTATGAATGAACCTTGTAGCCAATTATACAATCTCGGATACAATGATACCCACGCTCCTCCGTATATTATTTTCTCATCATTCCACAGCAATGAATAAGGATCTAAAGGACAGTTCTCGCGTTTCCAACACAAATTCATGATACATAAAAGTTTGTTCCCATAGATTATCTCATGGCAATTGTTGTTTTATTCATAAAAAAGCCCTCAGCAAATTTAATTGACATCACCAAGCGAACCAAAACCCAGAAATTTAGGGTGAATTTAAATTGTTTGATGATGTACAATCACATGTTTCCACATTAAATTTAATGATAACAATTGAAGGCCTTTTTACGTTTGTGTACAAATTATCTAGTGCAGTATGGTAATCTCTCGGAATTAAGCATAATTGCTCACAAAAACAGATGCTTGTACCGAAACATACTAATATTTGCTTTGCTAGCATTGTTGTGATGGTCTAGGAGCCGGCTCCTCTGAGTGATCCCGTTGCTTGATATGAATTCAGTAATTAGCTAGTTATCATGTCAAGAAATCTCAACAACAGGCTTAGCTTCCCAACCAAACTCCTGTTTCAGAGGGTGGGGTCACCAATGCCCACAGTGTGCCAAGATTTTCTCAGGGTTATAGCCTACTACTCTAGTTCTGAAGTTAGGATTATTATACAACTCTGATCAAGTTCTGGTTAGGTTATTATACAATCATGAACTGACATACGGCACACAGAGTTACGAGTTGATAATTCCGAATAGTTCGGCCATCGCCCCAACTTTTTCATGCTTCACAATGACGCCGTGATCTCTTTGCCAGGGTGGATCGGTTTTGTATAATTTTAGTTAAACAAAGGTGGGAACCGGTACCTGACAATCCGTAACGTAACAATCCAATATATGATCAATAATCTTCTGTAATTGATATCTCATCGAGGAGACTATTGACCGCTGACCCTAATATTTGTCTATTTTCAGACTGACGTAATACTAAACATCATTCTAGTAGTGTGGTACAGACAATGGGAAATAAATTTTGTCTGCTGACATCATTTTATTGAACATACCCTCGATTATTTTATTGGCATTTTCACAAATATAATTTATTGCAACCATATAGAATGCAATGGAAAATGAATTCAAATTGGGCTTAATGATGTATATTTTATTATTATAATGCTGCAGCGTTTTAACGGATATTGAATGTGGTTTGAGAGTGAGGTGGGCTACTGTGTGGGGTCTCTATGGAGATGAAAATTCTACTGTTTAACCTGTAATTACCATGCGAACCTTGAAATTGTGGTCATGGCATTTTAAAAATTAAATTTTTGACAAATTAGTTCAAGCCTTTGTTGAGATATTATGATGGATGGATTGAAAAATATGCATAGTTATATCATGATAATGATTTATGAACCGAGCAATAAATGGCCTGTTGATGCTGAGGGAAGCTACACAGCCAAAGAAGATATTGTGGAGAAATACCTAAAGGCATTAGGTTTTGTTTGGTTGTTATAATACAAGCCGCAATGTTGACTTTTGGGATTAACCAGAGACAACCAAAGCTAATCAAAGCAAGAGTGGCCAAAAAATAATCTCACATACACAATAGGCAACTTGTTACTATCACAGCTTAATTTCACTTTCATCCATCAAAGAAGACACGCCTGATAGCCTGATCTGATTAACAGACGCTGCCTTTACCTTGCTACACTACCATAGCCTCTTCTTACTCTGCTCGTACTATGAGATAAAGAGGACTGCAGCTATATACACAAATATGAAATATTAGGCATCCCTGTTTGAACTTGATAATATGCGATGAAGCTCGTATGCTGGAGAGACAGTCTCTTGAAATTGAAAAAATAACATTGGTTCTATTCTATTCTAAAACGTCATAGGCTACTCTTACATCTTGATCATCATTTATGGGGTTTTACTGGTTTTAGGCCTCAAACTTTAGCAGGGAAGCAATCTTTACACGTCCGCGAGACAGTTACGGTTTACAACTTTGCACTCTGCACTTTTGTGAGTCATTTGGAAATGTATGGACAACACTCATCTCTGCTGCATTCATACAATTTAATAATAAAACTTCAATTAGTCAGATCAAGAAACAAAGAATACTGATAAATTAAGTCAAAATGGAATTAGTAAATGCCTGGAGTATGTAATTATAAGTATACAGCATAGCACCATGCCCACTACTTCATAGGTGGAACTTTATGTGGTATGCATATTTTAATCATTCTAGCATAATTGGCCTACAATTATGTCAGATAATTATCAAATTGATTAATAAATAGTAGAAAGTTGTTGCTTCCCCTCCCTTATAGGGGAAATTTTTAAATTATACTCGTGTCAGCCTTTCTCTATATGTCTCTTTAATACAATTATTTTTGTTTGGTCAAAGAGAATCATAATCATCACTAAATACAAGTGTACAAGATGTTGTAAAGAAGTCAGCCATGGGACATCAGCTTATCTTCACATTTTAATTTAAGATAAGCAGCTTGCCATCTTGTTGACCTAATCAATTTGTGTTTTAGATCAAGATTATGAGGTTATTGAAATGTCAAGCGCCGTGGTGGCATGCTGCAGTGGCTCTGAGCAGCGTTTTTTTCTGCTTCCAGCATCTGTTCAATTACTATGTTACTTTTTTGACGATAATGCGGCTCAACAGGCAACACATGGACATCCTTACTTGACATTGCCTTTAGCTATATATCTTCGGGAGGTGATAAAAAGCCTTTATTCTGAAGACCAAGTGAAAAATGACATTACAGCACTCTCTGTCTTTCGCTATCAGAAAATGTTGCGTAGTTGGGCAGTCAGTATATGCTGCCCTCTTATTTTGCTCTAGAAGCACTTTTTCTTCTTAAATTAAAAAATAATTCAGGGAGGATATGCCCTAAGCCTTCCTGACTGAATGAAAATCTTTTAGACAAGTGACGGCAGGAATGTCCCTGATCTTCTTCCCTTATGGAACCACCCGTCCTTCTGATTGATTTTATTACTTATCACTAATAATAATAATACAAAAGAGCCAGCACATATGGATTATGAAACATAATGCACAGTATAAAAACAAAAACAAACACTGATGGATTTGTACAATCTTAATTAAAAAAGAATGTCATTTAGTGTATGGATCAAATGCCTTACAAAAGAGTCTTTACCGAGAGCACTTCTATATTTTATGGTACGATAACGGCCGGAGGGGCACTTCTCAAGAAAATCATTGAGGAAGTGAGCATCATTCTGTTTCATTAAATGCTGCTAAGAAGCTGATCAGATGTCTTTTGCAAGAGCTCTATAGCCAGTCATACGTTGCAATGCAGCACAATAGCTGTGACAAAGCTTCCGTACGGGTTTTTTTTTGCAATAGAAGGAGTTGTTGTGCACTGACCGAAGAGGGGACAACTGAGCATTTGGGTATCAATTTGGTCGATGAGATAATTTTTTCATTGATTTGAGATCAGGGCTAAGATAAATAGGCTAAACTTATGCCATCAGTTGGCGTGTACAGCATTGAATACCATATGCTGATTTGAATATTCAAATCACATATATATTATTATTCTTTATTCATGTAAGATGACTTGTTTTAAAGTTATGAAAAAGTAATTTTTATTTTAGGTGGTTGAAAGCTTTACTCATTAAAATGGAAACTAAAATCTCACCAATCTCACAGTCCGACTTTAGAAAGTATCTGTCTCACAGGTAAATGTGAATCTATTTTCATTTATTTTATATATTTTACATGTTCATTATTTTTTGGATGATTATTGTCAGTTGAATTAAAATATCTAGCTGCGGAATGATAACTTGATACTTGATGGAGAACTATCTTACGGGGAGAACACCTACATCGCAACTTGCATTTCACTATGACAGATCCATCAAATTAAATGTACATCTGAGATGACAGTTTTACTAACCTTGCAATGATAGCCTATGTAAATGAATTAAAAAAGTCAAGATTTGTTGAATTCTGCCTTTCTGCTCCCAGATTGTTTCAGCCATTATTTCGGCATTTACGGGACTCAAATCGCAGTATATGAGAGTGAATTCTTCTTGTCATGAATGACCTGATAATGACTAAATAGCTCTGCCATGCTATGTAGGCCTAATTTTAATGTGGTTACGATGCTTGACTCTGATTGGGACGTTTATCAGGCAGTCATAGCATAATACTCGACGATTTTCCAAATGTCCATCGCAAAATATTTTGTCTTTTGGCCATCTTGTGAGTGGTGACTGTCTCATCGTTAATGGTTTTGGTTGATTGAGGGTGAAGGAAGATATTGCTGGTAGAATAGACCCAATACTGCACAAGAATTTTTTGTCTTTCTTACATTTTGATATACTCCTTCCTATTGCAAACTAGGACACCAATTTCGTTCACTTCACATTGATGATCACACTACTGTATATCAACTCACCACGGTCCAATCACTATGGATTGATTGAGTATATTTTTCAACCTCGTCAGAATGGGTGAGTTCTTAGACTAATGCTTAAGGCCCTTACACACTACAAAGATTTTCAAAAAGATTTTTCTAAAAATATTGTTGGGAAAATCGTTGTCCTTATATAAAACTGTTGAAAAATTCGTTGCAGTTGTGAAAAAAAGTTGTAGTGCGTATGGACGATAACTACGTTTTTTGCAGTTTCAGTTGTAGTGTACGAGGGCCTTTAGCCCCAACTTTTGTTTTTTATTTGTAAAAAACTAAAGTTGGGGCTAAACATTAGTCTAGTGAGTTCTATTTTGTTCCTGTGTTTAACTGCCTACATGTGAGTTGTAGACCAAAAAAGTGGACCCATTACAGGTATCCTTTCTTCTAAACTACCAACACCGCATAGTGTTAGTGATCGAATAAAATCAATCAATCAAAAACTAACACTATCGTACCAACAAGTTGTTTTTTCTAACTTAGTAACAGTATGTTCTCACTTTGTGCTCCCGAAATGCTGTTCAATGGTGCTCCTCAATTAAACCCCATACAAACTTATCTGCAGGTGATAGATAACTAGGTTGTCCTAACAGGCTCTGTCAGATTTGCTCGGCCTGGTGAGATGGGCAGGCTTACTTATCAGTTTATTAGGTAATCATTTTGTTGTATTTTGGAGTTGTGTTTCTCACAACATTTCCAAATAATGATAGAATATACTGTTTATAGCAAGGCCTCCCAGGTCACACTTCAATGATGGAGTTGTCCTCTATATGTTTCATTACACTTTGTTATTCCCATCAGTGTAA
>ERZ1740059.1775-NODE-1775-length-10728-cov-9.394172_pt1 | contig 10728 bp, 6 predicted proteins | sample MGYA00581744_ERZ1740059 | MGnify/ENA primary metagenome ERZ1740059 (study PRJEB43018, sample SAMN04849738) | marine metagenome | isolation source: floating plastic debris | place: Pacific Ocean | collected 2008-08-28 | study: EMG produced TPA metagenomics... | reverse complement strand
TAAAGCGGCAATCAAAGATGTAACTCACAGGAACAGAATTTGAGACAGAAATACCATGCCCACAATGTACACTGTCATATTCATATTCCATACTAAATGCAAAACAAATCTATATACCTTTCAAAAAGTCTAGCACCGCCACTTGTTCATCCTATGTAAAACATGATATCCAACTCGAGGAGAATCTTAGTTTACTAATTGTTGCGCTTTTTTATACTCGTAAAATAATTATCAGCAGAAATTTCGGTATTTATGGCAACTTACTATGATTTCCATTACCAAAAACAAGAAGCAGAATCTTCTGCATTGAGTTTGTGAGTAGGTTGTTTTCAAAAATTAGGAACTTTTTTGTAAGTTAAGACTTACATGCAAATACAATAGTCTAGTCTCATATCCTAAGTCAGCATTAATCTGTATCTCATCACATACCTATAGTACAGGCTGCCTCTTCCTTGGCTCCTTCTCCATCAGTGATAAAGCCTACTGGACACATCATACAGACAAGGTGGATAAGCTTATCCCGATAGTATCCTATCTCACAATCCACACAGGCATCTGTTATATACTGCTGACCACTTTCGCAAACACCTACAATGTACATATCATATCCACTGAGGTCATGTTAAATGCCTAGGAATGCTCATGCTACTCATGTTACTCATGTTCATCATAAAATTTTTTGAGCGTACACATAAAAAAATTAACGCATCTGAAAATCAAGATTGTTTAGGCTTCCCTCTTGGAAAACCAAAGATGTACAAAAACTACCCCTTTTATCATTTTATAGGTCAAGAGCATAAAATGACCCATCCAGACCTTGGCAAAAAACTTATTTGCTAGGCAGCCCATAAATGAAAGTTATTTACATTGTGGGCACAACTCCTATAAAGGTCATATCCCTGAAAGACAATTAGAAAACAAACAAGAGTTTTCTTTCATTCATGTATACTGAGTGTTGCCTTTGCCTGTTCGCCAAGATTTTACTCACCAACACACTGGTCCTCAGAAGTACTGCCTTCCTGGTTCGTTGTGGTGCCTGGTTCACAGGCTAGACATGATGGAGCACTGACGTTAGGCTGGAAATAGCCAATCGAACAATTCTGTACCTCATCACCATTGTAAAATTGTCCAGGTTGCGCGACAGCTGCAATTGAGCAAACACAAAACGATTAGAAAATACATATTGGAGAGATTTCCAACACAACACAATCATGCTACGTCTATTCATGCATACCATTTCCAAATATATTCAATAAAAATACTTGCATGTTCACAGTGTTACAAAGTCAGAGAAACTACACATCATGACCATCATTAACTTTAGCCGCTTTACTGCTTTTGCTTGCTCAACAAAAAGAAAGGCACAGCTATTGTATGATCATCATTCATGGAAAATCAGAACTTATGCAGTTTTCCAAAAAAAAACAACTTCCCAATTACATAACTACAGGAAACAAAGATTCCTGAAAACATTAATAGTACAACAAAATAAGCAGCCTGAGTAAAAGAGTAAAAGTGAGCGGTTACACACGTACGTTGACACTGTGAGCTGTTGGTGGCTCCGACAAAGTATGTTGTAGTATCTGCAGGGCAATCCATACATTCTGTGGCGTTTACATCCTCATTGTATGTATCAAGAGGACACAACTCACATGTAGACGTGTCGTTAGCCCAGTATGTGCCAGGTGAGCATGGAACTGTAAAAAGTGCGTTACATGAATGACACAATGATGGGTTTTTGCAGTTAATGGGCAATAAACACTGGAGTTATCATCTTCTTCATTGGTAATGCTCAATGCTCATGCAGTCCTTGGTTCTCGGTGAAATTCTAATTTGCTATTTATTTATCAGTAAAAAACGTTGCAAGATGATTGGTTGATACTGATTAATATTAAGAGGGCAAATTTGCAGTTTTATCACACCCTATCACCCATGTACCCTATTGTGACTGTACTCAATTGGTTTCATTCTTATATACAGTACAGGGATAACACTTTATCAAGCTTGATTCTGAATTCACAAGTTGAAAGCAGTCAAACATCCAATAGGCCACAGAAACTAAAACTTTAGCTTACCACATTCAGTATCTGACGCCTCAAAACCAGGTAGACAGTCAAGTGATGACTCAGCCTCAAATCCTTCCAGTGGATTGTCATTGATAACATCTAGTCCTGAGTCGCCGACCTCAGAAGCAAACTCTCCGCTGGCTACGGCGGCAGTGATGATGTCTTCTGGACTCAATTCATTACCTTCACCGTCAGTCAGGGTCTCTCTATGAAAGGTTGCAGGTGAATCATTAAACACAAAGAGAATACAACCAACTGAAACTTGCATTACCTTGAGACACTGTCCCACTTGATGTTAATTCAGTGATTTCGATTTCCATTCATTATCATCATAGCTACCTACCATGATATCGATTGCCTTGATTATAGGCTAACTAAAAAGTAGATCAAGGCTGACTAAGTCCATTTCAGAGAATGCATGATAGTTGTGTTTGGAGCGGCCATGCAAGTTTGCTTATCTTTTGGATATGTACCATACCACCTCAGCTAGGTTCAGAGAGGAAATCTTCAATATCTTTGATTCCAACAAATATTCGGCATCGAATTCGAAGTCTACTGATTGTCATGATACAAGCCCTATTGGCGGCAATTTCTTGGCTTAGCAATCGCCAAAAGGTATTTAATTGAATTGAGCAACAATAAGCAAAAATCGAATCCAATTGTCAAAGCCAAAATTGTCTGTGCCTTGCAAGTACTCACGGTAGATCACTGATGTCCAGCTCAACTTCGTTATCATTACCCTCATCATCAGCCTGTCTCTTCCTACGCCTTCCAAACAAACCTCTCCTGCGGCATCCGCACTTCATAGAGAACCGCCTCCCTCCGCAACCAGCGGACGAATCACAGAGACTGTTACCAGAACAGCAGTCTGCAATAAACAATTAAGATAAACCGCTCATCATAAAAAGTGTACATGGCCCAATCATCGCATTATCTCTGGCTCATTAAGACTAATATAAAACAATAATTCATTTTATATCAGAAGTGACAGAAATAAAAGAGACTGCCAAATGAGACAACCTATGTTTTGCCTCATTGAAGTCCATAGTGCAACCATATAGATCGAATAGCCATTTTCTGGGGGACCCACCACCAACATTGTCACGGTTTTAAAATGGTTATGTCACATCAAAGCAAAATTTTCTTATAAGATTGATTGGTGTCAGTTTGCTATACTCATTTCTTCACATTTAACAGACCCAAGACGCGGACGGTTACTCTTCCCAAAAGCCAGGAAGGACCCATATCAGAACATGATTGTTTATAACCATATCTAATACTTACATGCAAGGTTTCTATTGCCAATAAGAAGTCTTCCTGTACCAGCGTTCCATCTGTTGTTTAATCGGGTCAAAACCTTTCTCACAGCAAACAGGACATTGTATGTGATACTGCTACTTCCCGTTGTACACGGGTTCCTCACTCGAATCCTGAATTTAATCCTGATCCTGATTCTAATTCTTATTGGGTAACCAAGTGCTGAGAAACGAGGAGCCTCCACAACTGAAATACAGAAAAACAAACATCAGGGAGACAGCAACACCAAACTATATTTACACCTTATTCTGGAACAACTGGTGTGTAGTGAATTGTTTTCCGAATTGTGGACCATTTTAATATCCATAAATTGATCAATAATATGGATAAGTTTAAACATTTGTTTATTGGATCTAGTATCACCAGAGCATGGCAGTGCAAACAGAGGTTTCCACAATCTCAAATAAGATTAAAACATAACTTTTAGTAAATACAAATCCCCAGTGAGATTTTTGCATAAAGTTTTGTTGTTTGATTTTTCAAACTTTTTACTCCAAAGATGTAAAATGTTGTAAAATGTTATAAAATTAAAAAGACAGTCAAATTGGCCTCACAACTCACAATTTGCTTGCACCATTAAGCAGAGCAGGCGGGTCTTACAAAAGCTGAAGCAGAAATGGGGAGGGGGAGTCATATTCATACATACCACATCGCGGTAGCTGTCCGTAGTCGTAATCCCAATTACCCTCTGGATAACAAGTGATGTCTCTAGGGGCGTAGCTAGCCAGAACTTCCCCAGCATTATCACACTGCAGGCTATACTTGAGAAGACGTGCGCCTTCTTCACTGATTCGTCGGAGAGTCAATCCGGCTGGAGCCTCCGGCAACACACATGATTCTGTGACTGTAAATTAAAAGGAGAGATTATCAATACAGAATCAGACCTTGTCCTTGCCCGAAACTTTGTGAATTCATACACTAGGATGACACTTTATCAGTCGGCGAACTATTCAAAATTTTCAATCACAAAACAAACTAGCAAATAGCTATTGGCTAGAGCTGTGTGTGACTCTCCCATGCAGGAGACAAACTCAAATGAAGAGATTAGACTGATTATCACTCTATGATCCTTTCGAGAAGTCAACCCTGGTTTCCTCCTCACACAAAGTTATTGAACTGGAAGCTAGATGGTCATCGCATTTAATTTTTCTTTGTGGAAAATTACAACAGCGCACATATACTCGCTAAATAGGTCTTGGGTATCTGACCAATCAGAGCTAAGCTACCTTTGTGAGCTTTTCCTAATTATATCTCAGTTACTTTGCCTAACACTTACATGATATAGCCCTGCCACATATGACGCCATCAGCGCGACCTGCAGGACATTCCGCTGTGTTTACATCGCCAGCATTGTCTACTGATATACACTGAGGGTCGTCTGTCTCTGTCAGCCATGAGCCAACCAGAAAATTCTTGTCCTCAAAAGATGTGCCACTGATAGATGCTGAGATTTCATCAGCTATGTTTTGACTAGTGACTTCCATTAATACTCCTAAAAAGACCCAAACACGATATACTTTCGTTCACAAGCAAATGTAATACAATAAATTGATGGGCTCAGAATTGGTGTACAAAAAACAAAAATACTTAGCTTAGCTATTCAAATGAATGAAAAAAGCAAACGGATCCCCTTCCACACAACTTATGAACATGTTAGTGATTCATCAATGAGGTATTACTTTGACATTACCTCCAAAGTTTCGGCACCTGGCCTCAGCACGCTGAACAGTGATTCCAGTCACCCCTGCTGTTACCTCGGTTTCCTGGTACGGTTTGATGCATCTTCTACCAACCATAATGCCATCACAGCCCTCTGCGTAATACACAAGATATTTTATCTTGATCAAGAATATTATGTGTAACTTGAAATGACAGTGAGAATGCTGCTTTTAGAAAACAAAAGGATAAAGTATTATGTATTTGTCATAATACCCTTAATGTTTTCCAGTGTTGTCCAATATGACAAGGTTTCGCATTATCTAAAATAGCTACAATGACACAAAAAAATTGAACAAGCGTAATATTGGTAAACAAACAATGTCCACCACAGGAGCGTTCTCTAAGAGTTGAGACAACTCTAAAGATCCTTGCAACTCATTGTCAAAAATTGTTCGCATGGAATAACTATCAGTGCTACTTAATCGATAATCAACTTTTTCTGTAGATATAACGAAAAAAAATGATCCAAAAACAAGCTGTCATATTGAGAGAATACTTCCACTTACGCCTGACATAAATCTTGAAGTCACACTTCAACTTTTTGCCGTTCAATCGAGCTTCATACTTTATCTTGTGTCTGCCAACATCAAACACTTGGCCAGGCTGGTATCTGGGAGTCTGAGGCGTGATAACCTGTCCATTAGCAAGGAATATTGGAGGATCCCAGGTAACAGCGACAGAACGTAATGATGTAGTCACCACTTTATCATTGGGACAGCCTCGCTGAAACTCCAGGTATGCTGCAAAACAGAAGGTGAATATCAATTTAACAGGATAATGAAGTCAAATCCATGCACATCATCATCTTAAACTTTCTTTCATCTGATTTAAGTTTATCTGCAGTTCTGTCGTGCGTTTGTTGAATTCAAGATCGGATGGCACCCACTATCAATCTCCTCGCTTCCTCAGAGTGGGCTTTGCTAATTCCACCCGCTATGCAGTTGAGCATTTAGACTATTATGATTATTCTGCAGTATCCTTGACAGTCCAAACTGTGGTATAACTATTCATCCATTCATTCTCATTCCATAATGCATGCTAAAAGCTGTGAACTTGTCAATTTACCTGAACTACGAAGCAAATCAGTCATTCATCCCTGACTATGTAGCCCAAAATACTATGAAAATAGTTTCATAATATACAGGTAATACTGTTGTCAAGAGTGGGTGCAAATATTTTTCATTTTTAAAATAAAAACCATAGCCTATGCCTATGATAAAAACATATTAGTACATCTAATATAACAGACTTACTTCCGACGGGAGCAGGGTTAGAATCACAATCAGTAGTACAGTAAACGGCAGGTCTGCCCACCTCACAGAATGGTGAAGTCCTGATAGAGCCGGTAGTCCAGTAGTAATGTAAGTATTCTCCAGCTATATCTATTCCTGGTATTCCTGATAATGCTGGAACTGGAAGAAAATTACACCTATCCTTATACCGCCATCAGTTGTGCAAGTCAGCTGTTGTGCCTATGCAATGCAGTACTAATCGAAAATATGAGCAAAACATTCACTATCCAATAAGTGGGAGACAGCTATGACATCACATGGTCATGTGACCACAGCATCACCAAAACAAGCAAATAAGGAACATATAGAGGGGCATTTTTTATCCGTCTGCATCTCAAGAAGTTCTGCGCATACATCCTTGAAATTTCTCTCAGTAAATTGAGGGATCCTAAAAAGTAGGATGTAAAAGTTTGATCCTGATCAGATTAATAGCCACAGAGTTACTGGCAAACGCTTATAAAGTATTATCCTGGGTCATTTATTTCGGGTAAGCAGCTGAGCACTTAACCTACTGGCTGATCCTTTTGGTTGGGCAGGTGGGTAATATAGTCTGGTTTACCAAAAACAATACGAGACGATGGCGTGTTAAAGTCTGAGTGCTCAGACTGTGGTAGACCAGACTAGGCGGGAGTATGGCATAGATAAACCCTTGTAAAATCAAACCTAGCCTACAACACGATCCAATGCAAGTAAGTATAGTATAATCAATGGTAATAGACTCAAAGCAACACTTACCTTGACCGGCACCCAGTTGCAGCAGACCGTTCAGTATGCTGCCTGCAGACTTGGTGAATGAAACTCCAGCCCAGAGATAAACCTGTCCACAATATCCCAGATAGTCTTTGTTTGGTCCGATTATCGTATTCAATCTACAATCAGAAGTAAAGCAATTTTGTTTATGACAGCCTGTTAATGAGGTGTGATAATAATTGCAATGAGAAGAAGTAAATAAGTAAATTAATCAAAACTAGACAGCCTACATGAAGATACTTTCACTATCGCTTTTAGTTTCCTTTCCAAAACCAGTATTTCGCTCACACATGTAATTGGAATTTTAAAAACTTTATAATGTTCTGATATATATATAAGGTTTGTAAAAAACTAGTAGAATGGGGTATATTTTTATCTTGCAGATAATCTGGACACTTTTCTAACAATACTTACAGACCAGGACCAGTAGGAGCAGTAGGAACTTCAGGTATATCATATTCAAGTACAATACCATTAGCATAGACTGTGATAGTAGATGCAGTGCCTTCATCATTAGTATCGACGCTTACACCATAGAAAGCCCACTCTCCCATCGCAAAACTTATATCAGCATTGACGCTGATGTTAAACTGATAGCCGAGGAAGAATACTGAATGTGCTGTCATTCTAACCAATACATCACTGAAAAACAAATGGTAAGTTGTATATTTATTTGTAGATGGCAATATGCTCATTGCTGATATACATGTATATGTATTATGTCTTTGTGTTCTCGACAAGAAAATTCCTTATGTGTTAGCATATTAGAAGCAATAATCGCGATCAAAACTGCAGAGGTCATTTGAAAGTGGTTGGCGGAGGGGCTACTTTGGTAAATCTGTGGGAAGATTTTATTAGTGGTTAGGTGTATTGTGTGTATGATGCAACGCATATGTGTTATATTTAGGAGGATAGGGTATTGGCAAAATCATCATAGCACACAAAACATTCAATAAACATTTCATGAAGACTGCAAACCAATGAACCAGTGATCGTATGGAATAGGGTTTGTCAATGTTCAAAGTTGCCTTCTCATTATTTTCCAATATCAACCAATCAGCTTGCAGTACTCTTGACTGAGTGTTGAACCACCAATCAGATTTCGACTGAGTGTTGTATAGGCATCATTGGGAATTTCCATTACAATAGAAGATAATTCCAATGTTTATGCCCTATTCATTGTATGAACTGACCCATCGACAGTGAGATGTATGATGTCTATGTAGACTCCATTATCATCGACTACTCTATCTGGTCTGATCCAGCTTGATATAGTAAACTTCTGTCCGCTCCAGTTTGGCGATGTAGTCGGGTTGAGGATCTCCACAAAATCCCCAGGGCGGAAGTATATGTCAAAGTTTGCATCAATGGCTAAAACAGAAAATCAGTTGTTGTCTTTGGAAAGCAACATGATTGCATGTATTATGAGAATGTGTGCATGTAAGTAGAAGAATCAAAAAGAGTCATACCTACACAGTCATGCGAGCAATCAGACTTTACCTAAGTATTGGTAACCTGGTAGTTTAGGTACAGTGTTTAGCACGTCCATAAACTTTTAATATAATTAATTCTATGATTTCATGATGTATCATTTAATTGATTCCGATTGGTTATAAATACAAAGTAATGTCTTGCAGGAGAGTTTGGAAAGAAACTAAACATGCCAGATGAGACATACATGACAATATGAATCTGTGTGCTATATAATAGGCCTACATGCCAATAACCTGGATAGCAGTACATTTGGACGCATGATCTTGAGGAAGCCACAAACCTCGATGAATAGCCCTAACTGTCACTATTGGACAACTCAACTGCTGTAGAGAAAAGGCAGGGCAGGATTGAAAATGTTGTGTGAGTTTCAGTTATCAGTTATGATTGGGCGATCTACACAGTATCAAATATTTCACTGACCAACTTCATCAGTAATCTACTTGGACTAAATCACAAGAATGAGTATCACTCGAACAGGAGTGGATATATGCTCCGCTCGTACACAGACAAAGGAAAAGCATACTGGATACATAAACTTATATACTGAATGACTGATTGCTAGTCTTTCTGCTTATTTGAATTCTCCATTTCTTAGGCCAGCTTGACCTATTATTTTCTGACTATGAATGAATGGTAAATAGGTCATGGTTGTGTACACATTGTTTATTGGTCAAGTGGTTTCCCAATTCAGCCAATCAGTCCAGGAGTATATGGGTTTATGACTTGATATGGTATGGTAGGAGGAAAGATAGATAGAGATGCATACACGTATTAGACTATCATGTTATATACATATACCTTCATCAATAGCTAGAATAAAAAGTGAGTAGTGAGTAAGCAAAAATACAAAACAAGTGAGATGAGGCAGCAAGCAATATTCTGCAGCACAGGGCAATCAGTAAGTTATTGATAGCTGTCATAGCCCCTCAGTGAGAATGTTACAGACAACAACCTTGGAATTAATACAATTTTAAACTTGGTAGTTCCTTGATTGGCAGCGATCAGCAAGGAGTTTTTCCAACCCCTTGCAGCTAGTCCTTGGAAAACTGTCATCTTCTTACAAGTCAGAGCAATATAAAATCCCCATACACAATTATGAACTCAAATTAGTTCAGAAACAAAGCTTCAAGCTAAAATAATCTAGAGATTCTATGTATCATATAATACTTACGTGTTGTGCACGTAGCGCCATAGTAACCTGATGGACACCTGCATTCATAGTCAAGCAAGCCCTGTCTGATACATGAAGCACCTGCTGGGCACGGGTTAGGAACACATGGGTTTGGTATTTCTATCTCACACCTGTCACCTCTGAAGCCTACAAATATGCCAAGTTTTATATTTACAAATTTATAACGCTTTTTAGAGTCGTCTCCTTAATGCACATGTGGAAGTAATTTTGGATCCTCGAACAAACAAACCCGTTGAGCTTTGTTGTCCAATACAAAATTGCACCTATCTACACTATCCATCATCACAAAATGGAGACATTTTAACTCTTTAACTCAGAAACTTTGCATCAACATCTTATAGTTTTCAGTAAAATTGACTCTCAGGTCTGCAGCCAGCTCTCACCAGGCACTTTCAGGACACCTAAATGGTCAAAATCGTTCTCACTTCACACTTTCACTAAAGAGTGAGAGCCACCATAAGTCGAGTTGCAACTTCATTACTCCCATGATGGATGGCACTATATACAAGCGGAGCTGACAATTTGCGAGCTGCAAAATGACCTAAGTGAAGCACCAAGTTTGCGAGGATTTTTTTGAGGAGTGATTGCGAGAAAAGGCTTAAAATTCCTCGCAATTTTCTAATTGAAAGACTTCCCTGATGAAGATAGCAAAACTGCGAAATTGCTTACCCTCTAGACAGTCACATTCATAGCCTGAACCATAAGCCAGACTACAGACTCCATCGTTGAGACAGGGATTGACGGTACACTCATTAGTCCACAGTTCACAGTACTGACCATCATGTCCTAAAAATGGAAATGATTTCTTCAGTTTCAAGCTGCAAGGTATACAAAGCGAAAAACAGTTCAATAAACACCTTGATTCAAGTGAGCGCCGGTATTCCTAACTAAATAAACA
>ERZ1740059.1774-NODE-1774-length-10729-cov-9.129286_pt1 | contig 10729 bp, 6 predicted proteins | sample MGYA00581744_ERZ1740059 | MGnify/ENA primary metagenome ERZ1740059 (study PRJEB43018, sample SAMN04849738) | marine metagenome | isolation source: floating plastic debris | place: Pacific Ocean | collected 2008-08-28 | study: EMG produced TPA metagenomics... | reverse complement strand
AAAAAAAACTTGAGATATAGAGAAAATGGCAGCGCAGATTTCAAGATAACACTGACCATGGTTACAATGTACTACAAACTGCAAACAAAAAATTTTGTAAGCAAGCAACGCAACCCATCATGTAGGTGGGTTGAGGGTATCTTTATCACCGCATTACATATTGATAACAGTGGTGTGCTTTTAGCAACTCAAGTCAGGCCATTATTTGCATGCTATTATAAACATTGAGGACTACAATGACCTGGTATTCACACCACCACTAGAATAACATGGTTCAAAAAGTAATCAGAGTTGATCCTGGCAGCAAAAAGGATAATACGTGACACCATCAGATCAGAATTGATCATGTAATCCTTACGATTCATGATAAGTCCAGCCAACCACCACTAAAGATAATCCATATTACGATATTTCTCGGACCATATATCAGTAAAACTAAATATAGTTCAGTATGAAGACTAGAATCTGATACGAGGGAGTGGAGGTCAGCAGCTGTTGCATTTTCCCTTACAAAAAAATAAGGCTAGGACGCTTTTTTGCAGGAGTTGCGCACTCATAGTTGTGATTGCGCTCTGGTCAGCCAATAGCAGGAAAAACATCTACCAAAGTATGTCATTTTTTCAAAGACATATCTAACTCACATGGTCTGATAAACGATACAGGTACAGGAGAGATAAACCTTCTACTTGACATCGGATTGTCCGTCTTCTCAGATGATGCATCAGTGGAGCCGTTGACTGCAGCCTCAAATCCTCCATTGCTGGATGTGAGGAAGCCATTTTGATATACAGCATTGCCATTGATGACGGGTATACGTGAACCACCACAATGAGTTCCTGTAGGTTTTATCTCAACTAGTTCGCAGTCGCTTCTAGCTGCTTCAGGTTGTTTTGTTTCAGAAATTGGTGGGGGATTGGTGGGAGTGAGCACCCCATACTGAACATTGTCATCTGAGCCTTCAGCACCAATATTGATATCCTCCTCATTTATAGGTTCAGGATCGAGCTTAACAGCAGTCATTTTTGATAAACTGAATCACCTCGGTTTGCTGTGACAGGATCCTTCTAAAACAATGGAGCAAAGTGAGTTTATAATCTGCCACACCATTGAAGGTTATCATAACTCAGCACTGTTTTCTAACTTGTGTCGTTGCAAAATATATTTGGCAGTCCATCAATTTCCAGTCCGTCAAAGAAAGATTTGTTGTTGTAGGTGGGATGGGTCATCCTTCTAAGAATGACCAGTGTACAAAAGATAAATCATTTTATAATCTGGTATGATCAATTTGATGTTGGCCACTGAAGTTGGTTGCAGAGATAATAAGGACAGTCAAAGCTGGGAACTAAATGGTTGACACACACTGCATCACTCACTGATTATCAAGACTGTTGTGTAGGCTGCAATGGTGATTTCGAAGGACAAACCAGTAAATGGCAGTGGCCTTTCTACATTATAAAGGCTGTTTGGAACAGTCCTCCGCACAGTTATAGTTGAATAAAACAGGCACACTACTCATACTGATCAAGCCATATCTATCTGTGCACAGAGTGATTAGTAAAATCTGAAATAGCCTTTTGGCATACACATGTAAATCTGTTGCATCTGAAAATCGCATGTGCTGGGCTTAGATCAGGGTCATGGTCGTACCTTACTGATACTTACAGAAAAAAAATTAGCTGACCCAGGGCAACTGCCATACCACAACTCATCCTTTTTTATCAAAAGAATATTTTACTAATGCCATGTACCCATTGACTTAGTAACTCATTATTATTAAGTGAAGAATGTACCCCATTCCACAGTAACTGGATTACAGACATTCTATTGACATATACATGTACCTAGCACTTGTCCGAGACAAAAAGAATGGCCAGGCCTACAAATTACTAGGATATTCAGAATACCGGTGCCAGCATAATTAGAGCAACTTCATAGATAAAAGAGAGTAATTGTTATACTGTAGACTACTGGTGTATCCCTATTCCTGTTATTGCTAGCAACAATACCATTTGAAGCAAATGAGACCTCAACACAACTCTGACTTTGCGACAGCTATGGTTGAATCTGCCCACCCCTTGACCTATGCCATTGAGTCAACTCATAGTGATTAATACTGGTGTGTTCGCTGAAGTTGACTAGTGAAGTCATACAACTGAAGTTGTATGACTAACTAGCTTTTCTTACCCCGCCTTTCAGCACTCTCACAAGCAAACGAAGTTACTGTGGTAGTTGCGAGTCAAAGCTCAACAAAACTTACATTTGTGCCAGGCCCGAGGTCAGGAAAACAACGTTCACCCCTACTATGTAGGTGAACATGTTAAGATGAGTCTCAATTTTGACACCCACAGAAGATTCTGTGGAAGATGCCAGTATTCTCAATATGACTTTTTATAAATCACTCAGAGAGAAGAATTCTGATAATTTCTCGCAGATGGGCCAACAGGGGGTGGACATACATATTATGACTTGTATAGGTCTGCACAATCTTTCAGATTTGACTGGCTTGTCGCTGTTCCGAGCATAACGCCAAATACCAGAGGATATCAGTGCAGCTCTGCAGATTATCGGGTCTGCAACCACATGTATATACATACACAGCATTATATATTACTTCTCATGCTATCATTGTAGCCTAGAAAACCTCCATATAACTCAATATAACTCAACTCAATACAATCATCATTTTGACCCTTAACTATTAACTATCTACTACACTTGATTTCACAAATCAAGTTGAAGCCACAACCGGTGCTTAACTTTTGTGAATGCTAGGCCCATTATTTTCCATTTTCCTTGTTTAAAGCTATAACAGTATCAACACAATCCAACTCAACAGCACAACTCTTAGTTTAAGTGCGAAAACTACTGTCTTGTGTGCAGCGGTAGTGGCGCCCACGTCAACCCACACGTCATAGGAGCCACTACTACCACCAGGACATGCCAGATAGTTTGGGCACTAAACAACTCTATGCTTATCATCCGTAATACATGCCTCCAGTAGAAATTCCCTAAAATCCAGTATCAATGCCTTGATACTAGACTGCCTCGATTCCCAAGGTGTGTCAGAGTGACATGGAATTAATTCAAGTTATTCAAGGCAAGGCAACTGCGAAATCTGCCTGAATTAAGCATAAGTGCATAAGTTTACTGGCCCCCAGTGGTTCTTTTGTCTTCTTTCTTCTAAGACAGTCCATCAAATTGTAAAATACTTAATTTTCATGGTCTAGTCTTATCTGTGCAAAAAGGAATTCGACAGCCCTCCCCTCCATGAATTTTTTGGAATTGGTCACTCAAGGGAAACATTTCCATAGCATTTTGGCCAAAATAACTCCACCCTTTATGTCTCTGCAAAAAAGAAAATCAAATTCTTCTGACGGTTCTTTGAAATATGAAATAACCAAAATCACTGAGAGTCTCAGACCCAGTCTAAAAAGATCAATACATAACCTGAGTTGTCATTGCAAGACCTTGGTAGGGGCGCTGCATTAGTCAATGGACTGGGCCTGAGATTATAGGTAATTCCGAGATTACACATCATTGGAAATTTAAAAAGATGAGCAGAAGAATTTAATTTTGCAGAGCAGAATGCAGAATGGAGATATTCCGGCCATAAGAAAAGTATGCCAATGCTTAATCAGAGTGACCAATCTTGGATCAACAAATCAGGGTGTAAAAATTCAAACTAGGCCAAGGGTAATGGCCATCTTACAAAAAGTGCCAGAAAAAACCCAAATATAAATTCATTTCTCATAAATTAAATTTCTTCATAAACTTGGCCTTCAATCTTCATCATAATGTTTTCTTTTGGTCTTCTTTCCACCCTGTCAAATGTTTAATCAAGGAGTTCTATTACTACTCCTTGGTTTAATTGGATAGTTTCTGCCAAACAATGCATATTTCAGTTGATCAGATTCACATACAAATTAAGAAGAGCAGCCAAGCCTAGGAATTTGATTCCCTTTGATTTGTTCAATTGAACAGAATCATCATCATTGAATGATTTTGGTCAATTGAATTGAATTTTCCCTGCAACTGGAGTAACTGTCAAGACCAAAATAAAAAACAGTATTCATCATATGAATCAGATAATGCAACAATGGCACCTTGCATTATACAAAACAGACATACCTCTCTGCTTTCTTGTCGTTTGAAGACCTTTACACAAGCACAATTTAACCATCCATAGCTGCAGAAACTGTTGACCTTATTCAAGTACGAGTGTTTTCCTTGCTAGCAGCTGCAATTCCTTTTTTCACCTCACCTCTTTCCGGTGATGTCACTTCCTTGAAAAAACACGCCTTATCTTTTCAAAGTTTGGGGCCTCAAGCAGATTCCCTTATATTATTAGTGGGCTAAATTCGAAAAAACAGGCTAATGTAGTGAATCTTTCAGGTATCTAAATAAGAGTTGTCTTCTTCTATACCATGTGCTAACATGGGGGAATAACTCCTTATCTCTAACTAGCATAAAAATGAATGGGGATACTCACCAAAAGCAAGGAGGACTCTTTCACAAAAAAAAAAACTTATCACTTCCCAAGTCAGTTTTTGTCAAAAATTGGTTTAAAATGTAAGTTAGGCTTGGAGCTGAGGTGTGTTTTATTACCTTGCCGAAAAGGCTTTTTCTGAACAAGTGTCATAGAGTTTTTGGTCTCGGGATCAGCATTTTCGGCAGCATATATTTAATAAGCCATAACAATTGTGATCACCCTACAGTTTTACGAGATAGCAGTTCAAAAGAGGGTATCAGCTAGTTTTGTGGTGAAAAACTGGTTCACAAGCTACTCTCAGAACATGGAACTGGCAACATATGGCCCGTAATAAGCATTTTGGTGAACTTATGGCCCAGAATGAAGAGAGAAAGTTTACACACAAGAGATACAAATGATTTCATTCTTGAGATTTGGCCCGTAATAACCAGCTTGCCAGGAATACATGGTTTCGACTGTACATGTAAATTCGCTGCCACTGGTTTCAAAGGGTGCTGAATGTCTCAGCAAGTATCAAAGCAAAGAGGGAAAATCCGCTAACGCCATTTTACTTATAATACAGCAATTTCTTAATATAAAACAATGTTTTATTTGTTGCCCAGTTTTTAGGGCAGCAAGTTCAAAAGTTCCCGGTTTATAGTTTCCAATCATTCCCATGCGCTTAGTGAGCATTTATTAAGGTGCTGAAGCAACAGTTCACACTTGTTCAAGGGTCATAAATAACCCACAAATAGCTCTAATACACCTTTATTCATTGATCGATACTATTCCAATATAAAGTAATAGCCACCTTCATATTCTGGGAGCATATTTCAGAAGCAGAGGAGTTTCAGCACCTATTCACCAACTGAGCACCTTTTTGAATAGAGCTTCAGATTCAACTGGAGAAAGAGCTGCTCATCATCTTACAGGACAAAAATACGCATACACATCCGAAAGACTAGTTGAGCTGCTTTGAAGTGGTGTACTTATCGAAAGTTTCAGTCACCGTCACCATAGATGTCATTGTCTAAGATCGACGGGTGTGCTTTCCAGAATGTGTCTTTGATTATGTCTACATGTTCTGTCTTTGTAACTATACTTGTTTGTTTCACTAATTTCTGCAGAGGTTGACCATCATTACCAACAGCTGAAGTGTCTATACTTGGCACAGCTCTCTCTTCAACCACCTAGCCGGTGTAAAATGCAACAAATATCACCATTATGATTAACAAGACCGATTGATTGTCATAAATAGTGCATGTACATAATAGTAGTAATACTGGCGTTTTGCTCGCATACATACGTGTTAAAAAAAAGAGGTTTACAGTGGTATTTAGTCAGCATGGACGTTTATGATCGATTTCCACTAAATTTTACCTTCCCTTTTTACAGAAAATTTTATTCACAATTTCCAAAGATTGGTTGATAAATAGACTGAGCAAAATTAATTTTTGTAAGTCTATGTATATGTACAGCAATGATGTACAGCAATTGATGTACAGTGTTTGGCAATTACGAGGTACATTCCATCCATAAATGGGATGATAACTCCTTGAGTAATTTGAGTATTTGCTATGTGATATAAAAATAATGGTATTTGACAATATAAAAAACACATTGTGCAGACAATTTCAAAGAGTGTGTCCACCAGTCTCATTTAATCATACCATAGAGTGGTTGTTCCGGCTACATTTTTCTCATTGATTTAATTTGTGTGAATGTCTGATCAGAGAAAGGCGTTTTAGACCTGCAGCGGCCCGTTTCACTTTATCATCAACCAAATATCAGGACGATTAAAAACAGTTTGAGTGGAAGGGTAAAACTGGGGTTACAGTAAACAAATACATGCGAAATACCACTGTAAACAGGATGTAGACCTAAAAGTTCGACACAACTAGGCTGACCATTAATTTTTCTGGCACCAATTTCGCATGTATTTGCCACAAGTAACATCACATATGATGAAGCCACAGCTACGTACCTTTTCTTTGTATATAACCGTTCCCTTTTTGTGAATCTCAGGTTCATCGTTGTAGTTTGTATTGAATTCAGAAAACAGCATTTCGTTTTTCAGCCTTGAGTCAGTGACCTATAATCAGCAAATGTATGGCAGAATATGAAGGAACAATTAAGGTAATACTTAGCATCAATGTTGGCTAGGAAAGGCACGAAACTTGACTACAATAGATAGACCCAATCTTTACTAAACCCTCAAGTGTTCTGTTGCAATCTTCTTGTGTCATATCTAAACTAGACAATGCTGTTGGCCAGGTTGGTAAAGGTCAATACTCTAGCATACCGACTTCATCCAAAACATAAAATAAACTAAGGTCAGAGCATACCTTGAGCCTCGCCTCAGCTTCCTGGTTTGTTAGTCCGCTCTCCAGCACCAGTTTCCAAAAACAGGTATTGTATAAATTATTTATGTGACCTGAATAAAGTAAAAAACGTTGAATCTGCTACAACCTACTCAGCTACTCACTTACCGACACTTGACTGATAAATATTATTGCTATCACCGCCGATGAGTCATAAACAGCTACTTACATCATCTAGATAGCAAAGTTCAGACAGACAAGCGAGTGTCTTCGTTTCTTTGCTTGTGAAGCGGTAACACTGAATGATTCAACCTATTTCGTTGAAAACCTTTTACTAGCCTGCATCAGTCAGCACTGTACAAACATGTACATATATATGTAAACATGAACACCAGGAAAAATAATAAGGTATGTGACTCCCGCAACAGCTAAAGAATGATAAATATGACCATGTTGTTGTGGAAATACTCACAATCAGCTTGTCGCCATGAGAGATAGTCCCTGAGATTTCTGGTTGTGGGATAAAGCACAACACGAGAATCGAATGATGGTGGATATTTCAACTCTGTATTTGGGAAATGTTTATTCCAGTTGAACACATAATTTGATGTAAACAAACTCACCACCGTAGATGCCAGCTTACTACAAATGAGTATCAAAAAGACGTATGTAATGCAGAATGATTTCCTGCAATCGGCTTCCACACTGATGTGTTACTGTGTGATAATATATAACAGAAATCTAAAACAAATAAACTAACCATCATCTCTGAAGGTCAAGATAAAAGATGGCAATATATATGGGGTATCAGCGCCTTCCAGTTCACATTTATGCAAATCCCGCTTTAAAAAGAATGGGTAGAAATGCTTTTACTGACTTTTCCAAGTACCATGATGTAGCTGTTATATGTAGGTAGGTACATATCTCAAATTTATTCCTGAAGTCTGAAAGCGATACATTGAAGTGAACTAAGTTACGGTAAATAAAACATGAAAAGGAAGAAGAAAAGGCAGTACATAAAATGTATCAACAACATGGCCAGCACAGATGTTTAGGAGTTTGAAAAATGGTATAAACCCTTTTCATATATATTTGTATTGACATTCACAATCTTATGGGTAGTATATAGTTATATGCTTGATAATATTGGTCAATCTGTGATCACTAATACACATTTACCTGGCTCTTCTGTTGTATGTCTCTGTCTTCCGTTTAAACACAAAACTGTATTCATCACTCTGTCCATATCCTAATATTACATCTTGGAATGCCGTCAGGACACTTGCTGCACTGGAATTCATCAGGCTCAAAGCACGGTCATCATTTGGTTTCTGAAACTCATGTCGTTCCGAAAACCTGAAATAATAATACAAAGACCGATAAGAGCGTTTGAATGAAACAGGAGATATATTATTTGATCATAATGGTCGCAACCCGTATTGTTAACTCTTCATCTTTCACTGATGTTGGATCGTCATTGCCTGCAAGCCATGCAGCATTACTAATTTAAAAACTGCCATACCAGCACACAGTGGAACCAGTCCTCACCTGTGAAATCCTTTCCCATCTATCCGTACAACAATCCAAGTGTTCAACAAGCAACGATCTAGCTGCTCAAACTTTCTCACATACTCAAATCTGCTTTTCGCCATCCTTTTAATAAAAAACTAAAAAGATTAACAGAAAAAGTTTTGATAGGGGGACGAGTGAGAAATAATATTCATGGTTTGAGGCATCACAACTAAAAGTTACTGATGGACCATCTGCAGGGTTATGGAAGATTGTGAACACAGGAACACATGAATGTTTTGGGTAAAGTCAGAACATTCGAGGATTGAAATGATTGAAATGTCAGAAAGTAAGAAAACAATGTTTTCAGAATGGAGTTGTTGTCTTTTTTTATTGAGAAGACAACTTCTCATATGCATCACAAAATAAAACAGCCGTGCTCTTATATGTTGGATAGGGCCCGAGAGGCTATGTAAAGGGCAGATGCCAGGCAGACCTATTGTGGAAGGGGGGCTAAGTGAAAAAAAAGGCCTGATACTTCAGTTGAACAAAAGAAACACAGGTGTGGGATTTGCAGTGAGTGATTGCTGGTTGGAAATGGTGTTCGGCAACTGACTGTCTACCCACCCTAAGATCATGGGTAACTGGGGCTGGTATAACAAGCATGTTGAGGTTTGTGGGGTCGATGTATCTGGCAAGTGATGACACGTTCCGCTGTGTTGCAGAAAATATATGTGCATGAGACATGACATTAATCTTCCGCCAGTGCCCTATCCCCTTTCTTGTAGATTGGAGTCAACTTGGCATGCGTCATCACAACAGGTATCCCACCTCACCACAGTGCAATGTTCTCAATTAGAGGAGCCAGGGGCTGATCGGAACAGGCGGCACAGCACAATGGAACATGCCATTATTTTGTAGTTACACGCTATCTACAAAGCAGAAACTTGACCTGCTGACTGATAATTACATCATGTCCTGTCCAAGCAGACTTCACATAGAAATATACTCTTTGAAGCCTACCTATCATTGAAAAAGTGTGGTAGTTTGATATGGGATCGATCCCCCAAAAACAATCGTGAATGGGCACGCTGCACTATAAACCAGGATTGGGAATTGACTCATGAGTCATGACCCAGCCTATCTTTCACAAATCAAAGTTTACGCTAGCATGAGGTAGGTTGTGATCAGCGTTGTGTAAACAAGCTTTTCCATGAAAGAAATATCTCTAGTTGCAAGAATATAGTGAAATAAACAAGGGTCAACTGTTTAGAGGTAAATGCATGACACAATTTTGAAATGTTTCATCAAGGAACCAGGGAGTTGAACAAGTCTAATTTAAATTGTAATTAAATATTGCGAATTAACTAATGTTGATCGATTTTTATGTATTTGGGCACTTTCGAAAATTAAACAATTGAGATAGAGCTATTGAATACACTTTTGAAAAATAAATAAAAAAACACCGATGCTTGACAACCACAATTCTCCATTGTTATGTGAGCTGAATAGGCTTCTACAAGTCTATTTCTATGAGACTTCAAGAGCCAAAAAGCAAAAGGAAAAATTTGGGGAGTAAATTAATTTTTTCTCTCATCAAAGTAAATTTATCTAGTCACTTGAAAGCTGTAGTAGCAGTTGACAGGAAGTCCATCTTGGTATTGTTGCTTGCTGTTATTGTAAACATTGTAAGGTTGGCATGGCGAGTTTTTGTCAAGAACATTTTTTATGAATGTGGTGCCAATGGGGCATATTGGAACAAATAATTTTTGACACATTGGAACATTTTTTTAAACTTTTATGAAAGAAATACATTGAATAAAAAGGTAATACCACAATAAATACCTCAACAAGAGAGTGGTAACAGATATCCGCAGGTAAGCTTATAACAGTTTTACAGTAGAAAAGAGAAAAAAGGTTTTGGGGTTGGCAGCAAACCCTCAATTACTTATATATAGTTCCAATGTGCTCCATACCCGTTTCATTGTGCCCTGTATACAGGGCACATCGACACATAGGAATTGTCTTGGGAAAACAGCTGATGTGGCTTTTCTATATTTTTGAGGATTTCATTCTTGCTTCATAAGGCAAGCAACATGTTGCAGTATGTTTTGCCACTAAAAGTATAGAAGTGCTGTGCCACGAATTGTGATTTTTGGTACCTTGTGCCCCTGTCTCCCCTAGCTCATTTATTCAATGTCAAACTTGATTTCACCATCTCATCGGTCATGAACAACGATTTTCTTTCAGTGTGGACAGAAAAGGGGGTGAGGTTTGTAATGCTCTTAATTATTATGTAGCTCCACTGAATTCCACCATTCATGGAATAGAAATATTGTACCAACAGTCCCGAATCATGGGGAGCTCTAACAAGATATCATCACATATTAGTTGTGCTAATGCCTCTCCCACTGTTATAGGAATTCCAGAT
>ERZ1740059.1773-NODE-1773-length-10732-cov-9.502950_pt1 | contig 10732 bp, 8 predicted proteins | sample MGYA00581744_ERZ1740059 | MGnify/ENA primary metagenome ERZ1740059 (study PRJEB43018, sample SAMN04849738) | marine metagenome | isolation source: floating plastic debris | place: Pacific Ocean | collected 2008-08-28 | study: EMG produced TPA metagenomics... | reverse complement strand
TTCAGACTTTATTGACAATATAGCCGAATTAATGACAGTTCGGCGTTTGCCCTGGCTCCCAGCCTTATAAAGAATATATGTGTACCTCATTTATATGAAATCTGCTGTAAGTAGGTAGGCATAAATAAATCAAACTATGTAAAAGAATGTAAATGACCATAATTTGCCTACTCAATCTCACTATTCACTACTCACTACTATCTTGTCATAACAATAATTTTTCCCACATACCTACTTAAAAAATTAATCAATTATCAAGTGTTTCAACAAAAGGTTTAGTAAGATGAGAAATTTGATCGAATTGATAATTATTAGCTAAATATTCAAGTTGCTGTTTAAGAGTTTGATGATGTTCTGGAATTTCAGATAATAGTTGTAAAACCCTATTTTGAGTACAATTTATCGCAGCTGTATGAAGAGATTTACACCATTTTTCTGACATGACTTTCAAGTCTGAAGTCATCAATTGCTTTAAGTTACTTGCTTCAGAAGATAGAACATCATTCTCATATTCGTAAATATATTCAATGTTTAAATATTTGGCGATTTTATCTAAAAGAATATCTTCTTGAAACGGTTTGCGAATAAAGTCATGACAACCATTATCCAACATAGATTTTCTATCTTCATTAAATGCCGTTGCAGTTAAGGCAATAATCGCAGTACTATGTTGATTTTCAAGATCTTGTTGTTTGATAATTTTAGTTGCTTCATAACCATCCATTACCGGCATTCGCATATCCATGAGGATCAGTTGTGGTTTTTCTCGTTCCCATAACTCTATTGCTTCCTTACCATTAGTTGCTTCAAGAACTTTAAATCCTAAAGGTACGAGAATCTGTAATAATAGTTGACGATTGTCCCAGTTGTCTTCAACTACAAGAATGCGATTATCTAATTGATTTGGTGCTAAACCAATAACGCGTCGTTTAAGTAAAGGTTGAGTTGATTCTGGCGGCTTTTCGCTTAAAGCAACCAAAGCATGAAATTGAACTGTTGTTCCTTTTGATAAATTACTTTTAATCTTAATATCCCCGCCCATCAAATTTACGAAGCGCTTACAAATTGCCAATCCCAAACCAGTTCCATCTTCAACTTGATAAGTAGGATTGCTTTGTACGAAAGCATCAAAAATATTTTCTAATTCTTTGGGTGTCATACCCTTTCCAGTGTCTTCTACTTCAAATTGCAAACGTAACGAATAAGGAGAATCATCTTTTTCTTTGTTCCTCTGTATCTCCTTATCTTCATCAAAAACTCCTACCCGCAATACTACACTTCCAGAGTCGGTAAATTTAATGGCATTTTGTAGTAAATTTATCAGTACTTGCCGCAGTTTATTTTCATCGGTTTGTACGTATTGGGGAATATTTGGCTCTAGCTCAAATTTCAGCTGTAGTTGCTTCGCTCTCGCTTTGAGGTGTAACATTGCCTCAAGACTGTCAAGCAGACGATAAAGGTCGAAGCTAGTAATATTGACTTCCGCCATACCGGCTTCAATTTTGGAAATATCTAAAATATCGTTGATTAATTCCAGTAAATGTTTACCGCTGCGAAGGATAGTTTCTATATACTGCTTTTGTTTTTTTTCAAGTTCGGGATTTCGGTTCAAAATTTGTGTAAAACCGAGAATTGCGTTGAGTGGGGTTCGCAATTCGTGAGTCATTCTGGCGAGAAATTCACTTTTGGCGTGATTCGCTGCTTCTGCTGCTTCTTTAGCCTTGACAAGCTCGGTATTAATATAATTTAATTTTCCTTCTGTAACCTTTTGCTTGGTAATATCAGTGGAAATACCGCATACTGCATAAGGGTTTCCTTGCTCGTCGCACAGCGGCGCTTTGATGGAAATGTAGGTATGATTTCCGTCAGATTGGGGAAGTATTTCTTCAAATTCCAAGACAGTCTTTTCGGCGATAACTTTACAATCGTTATCTTGGTATACTTCAGAACTTTCTGGAGCAAACAGTTCGCTGTCGGTTTTACCCAATGCTTGTTCGGGCTGTAAACCAGTTACTGCAACGTACTGTTGATTCACCAGTAGGTAACGCCCTTCGATATCTTTGACGTAAATTATCGATGCAGTATTATCTAAAATTGCCCGCAGTTGTTGCTGTTTTTTCTCTAATATATTGTAAGTTTGCTGGAGTTCTTCTTGAACTTGTTTAATTTCATCTATATCTATAAAAGTTAACACCACTCCATCGCAACATTTATCTGCTTGGCGATAGGGATAAATCCGCATTAACAAATGTTTCCCTGTGGAATTTAATTTAACTTGTCTTTGCTTTGGTTTTCCGCACTTAAGAATTGATTGCAACTCTTGCATAAATTCACCAAAGTTGATGTTATTGGTAATATGCTCAATAGGACGACCAATATCTGCGTCAACTAAATTAATTGCCATTGTGGCTGCTGGAGTAAATTTACGAATCCTTAGCTCTTTATCTAAAAATACAACACCGATATCGGTACTTTGTAATAAATTATCGACATCAGCATTTAATTCCGTTAATTCTTGAATTTTTGATTGATATTCGGCATTAACGGTGAAAAGTTCTTCGTTTACCGAATGCAGTTCCTCGTTAGTACTTTGCAACTCCTCGTTAGAAGCAATTAATTCTTCATTAGTCGCTTGCTGCTCTTCGTTGGTAGTTTCTAATTCTTCAATAGTTGCTTGTAAGTTTTCGCGACTTTGCTGTAATTCGTATTCTAAATCCAATATTCGGTGCGATACTTCACTATCTGCTTCAAAATGATTTACTTGCGGTACAACTTCAACTTCTACGTCTTCGGCAATTGTCACCATAAAGAAATCACCAGCTATTTTGCTTGCTTGTTCGTAAGTGACTTTTAAACTGAGAATACGTTGATTATCGCCAGCATCTACCTTAATTCCGGTATATGCAACAGTTGTACGTTCTTTTTGAGCGCGACGCAGTGCAGTGTTGAGGGGAAGTTGCAACGGCGGAATAACTAATTTAATTGCTTCTGTAGTTGGATTACCAGTAGGCATTTTGAGTACTTTTGCTAAGTCCTCAAACATATATACTACTTGATTATTCTTATCTACCAAAATGCAAGTTGCTTTTTGCTGCCTCAGTAAGTTATTTAAAGTAGCTTCGAGCATTGGCTCTTTAGTGCATCTAGGCGCTGGCTTTACAGAAGGCTGCGATAACAAATGTTTAGAAAAGTTTTCCACACCTCTTATAGGTAAAGGAAGCCGAGAATCTCTGGCTTTTTGATAAACCTTATGTTTTTTCTCAACGGGGACAAGTTCATCTTCAAAATATGCAACTGTTTCGGCTTCTCCCAGAAGTAAAAAACCTTTCGGTACCAAGGAGAAATGAAAATTGCGTAAAACCTGCTGCTGTAATTGCGGCTGCATATAAATCAGTACATTGCGGCAGGTAATTATATGCATCCGAGTAAAGTTAGCATCTTTTGTCAAGTCATGGGGTGCAAAAATTAACTTTTCTCGCAGTTCCTTGGCCACTTGAAAACTTTGCTCTTGGCGAATAAAATACCGTTCCAAACGCTCGGGATTGAGATCCTTGGCAATACTTTCTGGATAAATTCCGTTAGCGGCTTTTTCTAAAGCGATTCGATCGATATCTGTCGCAAATATTTTGACTTTTATTTGTTTTCCTAAATCTGAAATAGCTTCATCGAGCAAAATTGCTAAGGTGTAAGCTTCTTCTCCTGTCGCGCAGGCACTTACCCAACACCTTAATTCATCTCCGGGATTAATCTTTTCAATTGTTCTAGGGATTATATTTGTTTCTAAATATTCCCAAGCTGAGGAATCGCGGAAAAATTTTGTCACGCTTATCAGTAAATCCTGACAAAGGGTTTCTCTTTCTTGACGTTCAATTTGCAAACGTCCAATATAATCATCAATATCGTGATATCCCGTAATTAAGCAGCGGCGATGGATGCGCCTTGAAAGAGTAGAAGGCTTGTAGTGCGTGAAATTAATGTGTTGATGGCGGTTGAGAATATTGGTAATTTGTCCCAATCTGAAAGAATCGAGCGCCAGTTTAGTACGCGGAACGTTATTTCTTTCTTCATTTGCAGGTGCTTTGACAAAATCGTAAATAACCTCCGCTAACTCAAGGGGGGAACCGATGCTATCAACAATTCGAGTTGCGATCGCACTATGAGGCATTCCGTCAAACTCAGCCGTGGAGGGATCTTGTACCATGCCAATTCCACCGGATTCGTTGAGCATCCGCAAACCCTCAGAACCGTCGCTACCAGTGCCCGAAAGCACCACACCAATAGCGCGATCGCCAGCATCTTCACCCAAAGACTGTAAAAATATATCAATGGGAAAATTAGGCCCGGGGCGCTCTCTATCCTGACGCTGTAACTGCAAGCGACGACTTCTCACTTCTAAATTTTGACCGGGAGGAATCAAATAAACGCAATTGGGCTTAATCTCCATGCCATCTTCTACCCGATAAATCTCCATCCTGGTAGTTCTTCCTAGCAATTCCTTCATCAGACTTTTAAAATCTGGTGATAAATGCTGGATGACAACAAACGCAGCGCCGCTATCAGCAGGCATATTCGCAAAGAATTCTTCTAAAGCACGCAGCCCTCCCGCCGACGCACCAATTCCGACAACAAAAAAGTCATAATTTTCTTGGCGATGAGTTTGTGTATTTTCGGAGGTAGAAGAAGTCATTCGATTTTGGATTTTGGATTTTAGATTTTGGATTAACCCTATATTTAAAGTCAAGGGCTTGAAACAATGATATCGCTCTTATATTTTCTCCACGGATAAATCCCTGGCCGCCAAATTTACCCAACTATATTACAGCTTTGGTAAACTGCATCCATTGCCTTATTACTATTCACCCCATCACTTGCTTTAATTACTATTTTCAACGCCAACCTATTTAAATTTTAAGATATATATTTAAATCTCATCAAAAAACAATTATTAATTTTTTCTAAAAATCATAAACTATTGAATCAAAAATAAAACAAAATTCATTGACTGCTGTTATTAGTATAGATAACAATTATACTGAAGCTGCCAAGATTATAATAATTGTATTCCTGTTTACTTACAAGTCTTTTATTTCAATGATTTTGATTTCAAAAAAAATAAATTTGGACTAAACTGTTTCCATCCAATCGATGCATTTTTTCAACTCTTGCTGCATAGTATTAACATCAGCATGATATCTACGACCGTGACCTGGTAAAACCCATTCAAACGAGTAATTTGTTAATTTAGGCATTGATTTACGCAATTCATCCCAGGAATACCAGCAAAAATTCCGAAAAGCTATCAATTGATTCAATCGATCCGACCAAGCAAGATGATCGCCAGTAAACAAAAACTTGTTTTTATAGAGTAAAACAGTATGTCCCTTAGTGTGTCCTGGAACAGTAATAATTAACAATTCCTCAGTTAAGTTAAAAATTTCCTCACCGCTTAACTTAATTTCAACATCACGAGTACTCGAACTAATTTCCTCTTCGTGGAGAATGCGATCGCACTCAAAATGTTCTGCAAATTTTTGATGATCCCCAACATCATCTTGATGAGTCAGATACATATAGCGAATTCCACCCATTTTCTCCAAACGCTTCACTAAAGGCGGCGTAAATCGAGGAGAATCAACTAAAATATTTCCTTCGGGCAATTGAATAAAATAACTCGCAGCACCGAAAGATTTCTCCGAATGGTAACCGCAATGATAAACATTTTCTTCAATCGGAATCGGTAAACTTAACTGAGCATCTTTGATATCTTGCGGTTTCTCAACAGTACCAATCGAAGCCGTTGGACAAGATAATAAAGCTTGAAGTGCGGCTAATCTTTCCTCTTCATTAGTTGGTTGATGATGTACCGCTGACATTCCTCCTTCACGAGTAAATACCTTACTATTCATCCAGCGACAGGTATCGCAATCAATACAAGTAGTATCAACGTAAAAATCGCCGCTAACATTTTCAGTTCGACGCAGATTTAAAGTCGCCATATAAAGCCCGTTTTTATCTAGTTTGAGGTAGACTTAATTAACCATTAATGACTACGTTAGCAAAATTGAAGGTTGGGTTTTGTATTAGGAAATGATGGTTAAAAAAAGTCGGTTTTTTTTACAAATCTTAAAACTTATAGTGTCTCCCACTCTTCACGGCTGATATTAGCTTGACGCAATATTCTACTAAGTAGTGTAATACTAATATCTGCCTTATGAGGATTAGGAATTGTCAGTTTCAATTCATCTCTTATCATGTATTGATGCTTTCCTCCAGAATAAGGACCATCAAAACCTATTTGTTTAAGATAACCAATTAAATCCCGTCTACTAATTGCTCCAAAAGATGGCATTAGGCAACCTCTTTTATAGAGTTTAAATTAACACCATCAATTACAGGTAAGGTATGGCCCAAACTTAATCCCAAAATTATCCAACCTTCTAAAGCATCTTGCAATTCTTCTCTACAAACTTCTAGCGTAGAAGCATTAGCCCATACACCTTGACATTCAGCGATTTCGCTATAAAATGTTCCATCTTCAAGCAACTCATAAGTTGCTTTACGCATTGCTCTATGAATGTATTCTGTCAACATTTATTTTGTCGCAGCCTTTCAATTTATTTATCTACAAGCTTACATAATTTAATAATTATTTCCATATCTTCTGATGATAACCAGTTTTTCAACTGAAACTGTGTTTTGAGTTGCTAATTTATCAGTTCTAGCGCCGGAATAACTGTTAATAATACCAATTTGCAATTACATAAACAGCGTATTACAATAGTAATACAAAGATCGTGTGTAGGTGACGAAAAATGCTATTACAAAACTGCAAATCTTGCGTACCGCCTTTTTATTAGCTAATGAAACCCAGTTATACAGGTACATTTGAAGCGCATATCACAGTCAAAGCTGATAATTTAGCTGTACGGGAAAAATTTAGCTTACTTTGCCAAAATTTGAACGTAAAATGCGTTCTTATCGAGCTACCTGGAGGTGTAACTCGTTCTCAGCCGATGACGGCATCTTATCATCATGGCGCTTTCAAAGACGTACTACAAGAAATAAATGCGATCGCTAAAAAAATAAGTAAGGCACACTTTGAAATTACTCGTATCAAACTAGAAGCGATGGTGAGCAACCGAGATATCCCCATGGAGGATATGGAAGCGCAGAAATTACCTGAAAGTAATTATTTCGAGTTTCATATCAAAGTAATTTTGTCGGCAGGTGATAATTTAGAAATGCTGAAAAAGTATTGTTTGCAGCACGACGCTCATCTATCTGCGAATGCTTTTAAAAAACTTGTTGATGGAAAACAGCAAAGATTTATCACCATGCGGGTATATGGTGTGGGATATAAATCGGCTCAACAACGCTTTGATAATTTATTAATACTACTTAAAGCTAAAGGATTCAAACTTTCTCAACAACAGCGAGAATATGCAGTTTACGACAGCAACTTAAATTTAGATACTGGTTGGATAAATTGCGGAAGGGAGTGAGTAGTTAGTAGTGAGTAGTTAGTAGTGAAGAGTTCCTTTTCTTGTCTCCTTGTTCCCTTCCATCTCCCAAAAAATGAAAGAAATAAAAGAGCATTTATTAGAAATAGCTAATAATACAAATCGTTCTTCAGAGGAAGTATTGACTTATCACCTACTTGAGGGTGTTTTACGCCGAGTATCTCATTCTAGTTATGTGGATGAATTAGTATTGCGTGGTGGAATGCTGACGCGACTTTGGGTTTCACCAGAGCGAAGAATTGCTGAAGACGTTGATTTTTTGGGTTTGTATCCATTTAGTATTGAAAAGACGGAAGAGAAATTCAGAAATATATTTATAAATAGTAATAATAATACAGATTTTGCAGATGGAGTAAAATTTGATATTGAATCTTTTCAAGTAACAGGAATTTGGTTAGAAACTGAATTTCCAGGAGCGCGAGTTAATATCAATGGTGCAATTGAAGACTATCAGAAAAATATTCAAATAGACATTGGATTTGGCGATCCATTAGTTCCACCAGCACAATGGATTGACTATCCAATGTTAACTACAGAAACTGTAAAATTACAAGCAGCAACACCAGAAACCATGTTTGGCTGGAAACTTCATGGTTTAGTAGAACAAGGATTCAAGCGTTGGAGACCAAAAGATTTATATGATTTAATGTTGTTTACCTCATATATCAAATTAGATGAAACAGTAGTTAGAAAAGCTATTTCTACAGCCTTTAGCAGTCGTAATACAACATTAGAAGAAATTTATTATGTTTTATCGACACCAGAGTGGTGGGATAGAAGTAAAAATCGCAGTAAATGGAAATGGTATCTTCGTCGCAAATCAGAACAAATTATGTCAGAAGATTTTCTTACAATTGTGGCGATAGTGACACAAAGGTGGGCGGGTACGGTGAAAGAAATTATGGAAGAATCGTTGGTGGAATTTTAGTTAGACAATAAAACCGGGCTTATTTCAAAACCCGGTTTCTAAAATTTAAATTCAAGCGTCTCTCAACCAACCAATAAATGTAACTTATCGCCAAAAAAACTTACAACACGATGAGTGATGGGAAGACTATCAATAACCATACCCAAACACAACAACATCATGTAAGAAATGGAATAGAGAAACATTCCTTTAGCCAAAGTACGATCTTCAGGATTTTGTAATAATTGCCACGCTTTACGAATAAATACCGCTCCCAAAAACAAAGCAATAATAGCGTAGATAATTCCCACTGAATGTAGAGGATAAACAAGTAAAAGCGTTGCAGCTACAGTTACAAGACTGTACCACCAAATTTGACGAACCGTCGCTTTTCCGCCCACAACAACTGGTAGCATTGGTACGCCTACCTTTGCGTAATCATCCTTAATCATCAATGCCAGAGACCAAAAGTGTGGCGGAGTCCAAACAAAGACAATACCAAATATTAACCATGCTGTTGGACTCAAAGTACCAGTAACCGCAGCCCAACCAACTAACGCTGGAATTGCTCCTGCAGCTCCCCCAACGACGATATTTTGAGTACTGTTGCGCTTCAGCCAATGAGTGTAAATAAGCAAGTAAAAAACAATCCCAGACATTGCTAACAAAGCAGCCAGCAAATTAGCAAATAGACTAAGTAGCGCAAAAGAAGCTACAGCTAAAACGATGGCAAAAATTAAAGCATCGCGGGGTTGTACTTTACCTGAAGGAATGGGGCGATGGCGGGTACGCTCCATATCGTAATCAATATCGCGATCGTAAATACAATTAATTGTCTGGGCGCTAGCAGCCGCTAAAGTACCACCGGTAAGAGTTACTAACAACAGTATGGGGTTTACTTGTCCGGATGCAGCTATCCACATACTTCCAGCAGTGGTAATAAGCAGCAAAGGAATAATGCGAGGCTTAGTTAGTCGGTAGTAACTTTGAATAACATCTAGAAATGTAGAGTGGTGGCGAGAGACATTTGTCTCGATCATCTTGGTAATGGTTCCTTATTTTTTAACAACTTATATACTTTTATTGCCTTGAGAGCTGTTAGTGTCGAACTTTTCAGCCATTAGCTATTAGTTATTAATTCACAACTAACAGCTAACAACTAACAACTAACAACTAACTATGTTGTTTGTTCACTTGTAGCAGATGAATTCAACTCTTGGTTGTAATTTGAAATACTACGAGTGTCCATCCAATCCCGTACTGAAAGAACTGTAAAAACTACTAAAACACCCAGTAAAGTAGCACCAATTGCTTGATGAGTGACTGTTAGAGGTTCTACTTGTAGGTGCAAGCGGAAGGTAGCAAATCCTAAAATAATCTGTAAAATTAGTAACCCACCTGCATAATTCGCTAGCTTTCGTAAAGCGGGATGTAGTGATGGTTTGCGCCATGACATAAATACCAAGGTCAATGTTGCCAAAGTTGGCGGTACCAAGCCGAAAATATGAGTATACATGACGTTACAAAGTTGATACGCCCCAAAGCATTGATGTAACGCCCAACGAGAACCGACTAAGGCACCTAATAAGCTTTGTAAATAAACCAACAGTGTAGCAGCGAAAGATATTGCCGGTAATTTACCAACAGTTCCTGTAGCTTTGTAAGGAGTGAGTGCCGTACCGATAACCAGCAATGTGATGAAAAAGAACAATGCAGCTCCTAAATGAGCAGTAACGATATCAAACCGCAAAAGCTGGGTAACGGTGAGTCCTCCTAAAATGCCCTGAAAAACGATTAAAAATAGGGCAAATATAGAAGCCCAGGGCAGCCATTTAGGTAGATGTTGCCGATTCCACCAAGACATTCCCACTAGAACTATGGCACTAACACCAATCAATGATGCATCCAACCGGTGAAACCATTCTAGAAAAACTTGGAAATTCATTTGTTTAGTCGGCACAATTTCCCCATAACAAAGAGGCCAATCCGGACAAGCAAGTCCGGCATTCATCACGCGGGTAGCGCTACCGATCGCCATCAAAATCAAAGTAGCGATCGCCATTTTCCACACGAGACGACGAATCCGATCTTTTTGCGATTGTTGCTGCGTAGTCGCAACTTGATTTTGTTGTTCTAAAGCAAATTGGCTCATTAACTGTACCTTTTCTTATGCTCGATAACCCGAGCTATAAAATTTGCATAACCCAAACACGTGGCAACTTTTTCCCTAGCCTAGCGTAAACCCCAGGTAGGATACGAAGCCTCTTACTTATACTCTGGATCGAGACTCGGGGATATAGCCAAA
>ERZ1740059.1772-NODE-1772-length-10733-cov-8.896048_pt1 | contig 10733 bp, 9 predicted proteins | sample MGYA00581744_ERZ1740059 | MGnify/ENA primary metagenome ERZ1740059 (study PRJEB43018, sample SAMN04849738) | marine metagenome | isolation source: floating plastic debris | place: Pacific Ocean | collected 2008-08-28 | study: EMG produced TPA metagenomics... | reverse complement strand
TCGCGCACGCAAGCAGCATAGCGACGACAAGTATACATATTGCCACCAGGAGCGGTAATATCTGTGTAAAGTAAAGACTTGGCAACAGTTTGAGTGACAATATTTTTGGCATTCGCACTCACAGCAGTCGCAGCTCGCGCTCTCATATCGCCGCTATGGAAATAGGCTTCAAGTTTTTCTAAGAAAGTATTATCGAGATATTTGCCTTGAACATCAGAGGAATTAATCAAAGCAGTAATTACATCTTGCATAATTAAAGTTTCCCTACACGAAGTTTGTATTTTTAAGTCAGAGATTATAGTCAGCAACGCGATTTTAGATTTTGGATTGATGTATATTACAATCCCAAACACACAAATCTTAAATTGTCAGGAAAGAGCCTGAATGATGTAGTCAAAATAGGGCCCGACTTCAACTGCATCTTCTTCACTCATCATGGATACAGCTTCTTCTTTGATACAGCGCATAGCTTCAACTAAATTCCTCAATGGAATCTCTAAATTGTTGTACATTTCTTTTATGCCAAGAGTACCTATTTCTTCTAGGGGTTTTTCACTACCAGCCAAGATCGAATAAGCAACTAAGCGTACGTACCAACCCTGATCGCGCTGACAAGAAGCAGTTTTGCGATCGTTCCCGCTATTACTTGGGGTATTGGGACAGCGTTCCCAAAATTTCATGCTGCCGTTTTGAACAATTTGTTGTTCGTTGTCTCCCAATATTCTGGCAATGCGAATTCTCTGATCTCCTGTTTTGAGAAAATCTTGAAATACTCTGAGTTCTTTAGGAGCAGGATATCGGGCTTCACTATCGGCGCTAAGAATCAATTCTGTGACAACACTCATTGCTTTTTCCTCATTATTAGTTGTTGGTTATGAGTCATTAGTCAGGGGATATTGACTAATGACTTGAAACAATTTCCTCAAGCAGCTAATGCTGGAGCTTTTAGCGAAACAGTTACGGGAACTGATTCACCAGATGCAAGATCCAATGGAAAATTGTGAGCATTCCGTTCGTGCATGACTTCAAAACCAAGGTTAGCTCGATTTAATACATCAGCCCAGCTAGGAAGTACCCTACCTTGAGAGTCAAGGATTGAATTATTAAAATTGAATCCGTTGAGGTTGAATGCCATCGTACTAATACCTATGGCAGTAGCCCAAATACAAATTACAGGCCAAGCTGCAAGGAAGAAGTGCAACGAACGACTATTGTTAAAGCTGGCGTACTGGAATATCAGACGACCAAAATAGCCGTGGGCTGCAACTATGTTATAAGTTTCTTGTTCTTGTCCAAACTTATAGCCGTAATTCTGAGATTCAGATTCAGTTGTTTCACGTACCAGACTGGACGTTACTAGGGAACCGTGCATGGCACAGAACAAAGAGCCTCCCAGAACTCCAGCCACTCCCAACATATGAAAGGGATTCATCAGTATGTTGTGTTCAGCTTGGAAAACGAACATGAAATTGAAGGTGCCGCTGATACCCATTGGTAAACCGTCAGAGAAGCTACCTTGTCCGATGGGGTAAATCAAGAATACGGATGTTGTAGCAGCAAGAGGGGCGCTGTAAGCCACTGCAATCCAAGGGCGCATACCCAAACGGTAAGAAAGTTCCCATTCACGTCCCATATAGCAACAAAGGGCTGGGATATAGTGGAAAGCAATCATCTGGTAAGGGCCACCGTTATATAGCCACTCATCCATAGAAGCTGCTTCCCAAATCGGATAAAAGTGCAGCCCAATAGCATTCGAGGTGGGGACAACGGCACCAGTGATGATATTGTTGCCATAGAGTAATGAACCTGAGATTGGCTCCCGGATTCCGTCAATATCTACGGGTGGAGCCGCGATGAAGGCAATCGTAAAGACGCAAATGGAGACTCCTAATAGAGGAATCATTAGAACACCGAACCAGCCGATATACAAACGATTTTCGGTACTGGTTACCCAATCGCAAAACCTATCCCATAAGGGAAAGCGGCTATCAGGTTGTTGTGAAACTGTAGTCATAAGTGCGACAGTGGTATTAAAGTACTACAAAATGTGAAAAGTTTTAAATTGCCGTTTGTGTGAGATAACATCCGAAAACTGATTTATATAGCCCGACATTAATTATTAGCTCTTAGCTACAATTGCGGAAATATATTGAAACTTGTTAATAAATAGCTTCTCTCCGTAAATTTTGAAGAACTCCCCATCCCTACAGCTAAATAAAACAGATGTGATGGGGTGTCGTAGCATCGAAAAAATAAGTCTGTTAGCTATTTCAGCTTTCAGCTTGTTAACAGCACAATAGTAAATAAAAATGAAGAACTGATGAAGTCTATTTTTATCTTTACAAAAAGTAATAATTTTCTAATACTCCTCTCGATCAATTCCGACGGCTGTGTTTATCTACCGAGGTATTGTAGAGAGGCTATATATAAGGTTTATACCCAGTTTTGGTGAGAAAATCTCAGTGGTAATTAATGAAATTCAATACTAGCTCAGTTTAGTAACATATAAATTTTATTTTTATGAAAAATAGATTAAACACTCACTATATATAAACTAAAGTAAAGAAAATTATTTTTTATTGAAGCTAGATAACTTTTAGGTAAGAAACTCGTTAATAATTACTCTCAATACAATAAAAGCATTTTTACTGCGGCAGTTTGACATTAAAAAAAGATAGTAATGACCGGTACCTCAGAGTAAGTAAGAGCCAGAGATAGAGATTTTACTAAAACTTCCATAGTTGATTGTGTTTTGCCATCCTTACCTATAGAGAATAAAAAATAAAAAGAATGATTTATCTCAAAAAAGTTTTTTTATGCGGACTTTTTAGCCAATGATTACAATTTTGTAGAAAAAAGCTTATTTTCCAAGTTTAAGAGGTGATGTTAAATGAGAATTTTAGTAGTAGAGGATGACAGTTGTATTGCCAAAGCTTTGGAAAAGATTCTTAGCAATCAGCACTATGTTGTAGATATTGCCGATAATGGTTTACTTGGTTGGGAATTAGTTGAAGCCTTTAATTATGACTTAATTTTGCTGGATGTGATTTTACCCGAACTCGATGGCATTAAATTTTGCCATAAGTTACGAGAACATAACTATGAAATGCCCGTTCTTTTATTAACAGCCCAAAACTCTAGTACTGATAAAGTAGTAGGATTAGATGCTGGAGCAGATGATTATGTTGTAAAACCTTTTGAAGTCACAGAATTATTAGCTCGGATTCGGGTTTTACTGCGCCGCAAAAATACACGAATAGAAGCAGTGTTGGAATGGGAAAACTTACGTCTTTCTCCTAGTAGCACAGAAGTAACTTATAACGATAGTATAATAAACTTAACTCCTAAAGAATATCGTTTACTGGAGCTTTTTCTTCGTAATAGCAATTTTGTGTTTAGCAGAAGTGAAATTTTAGACCATTTGTGGTCTACGGAAGAAGCACCTAAAGAAGATACAGTGACTGCTCACATTAAAGGTTTACGACAGAAATTGACCAGAGCAGGGGCACCAAGCGATCTGATTGAAACAGTTTATGGTTTGGGTTATCGCCTTAAAGAAGCTGCAAACGGTAAAATAAAATTTTCCAGGGAAGAACCTAGAAATAAACAAAGTGATAAACTGCAGCAAACTAAAGAAACATTGACTCAAACCTGGGAAAAGCTCAAAGTAGAAAATATTCAACGTATCGCAGTTTTGCAGCAAGCTGTTAGGGCATCCCTGGAGAATAATCTAGACCAAGAATTAAGAGGAAAAGCACAAAAAGTAGCGCATAAATTAGCTGGAAGTTTGGGCATTTTTGGCTTTTCCGAAGGTTCTCATCTAGCTAGAGAGATAGAACAAATTTTTACATCGGGAGTCGATTTAGATCAAAACAAGGGGCTTTATTTAAAAGAACTAGTAAAACTTTTAGAATGGGAAATAAAACAACCTGCGTTTCAGAAAGATTCTAAACCAGTGCAATATAATGAATCTTCTGTAATAGTGGTAGTTGATGATGATGAAAAACTAGCACGTAGCATAGTTAAATCAGGTATTGCATCGGGAGTACGCATAAAATTAGTACAAAATTTATTGGCAGCAAAACAAGCATTAAGTAAGCCTCAAATTGATGTAATAGTGCTCAGTTTTTCTCTGGCAAAGACAACCGAAGACAGCCTAAGTCAACTTGCCCAATTAACAAACTCTAAACGAACAATACCAGTAATACTATGCACAGATAATGACAGTTTAGCTAACCGGGTTAAACTGTCTCGATTATTCGCTCATGTATTTTTACCAAAACCATTACTTCCCGAGCATTTATTGGAAGTAGTTTCTAAGGTTTTGACACAGGAACGTTCGCAAACAGCTAAAGTAATGGTAGTCGATGATGACCTACAAGTTTTGGGGCTTTTGCGAGAATTACTAGAGCCTTGTGGATTAAAACTTTCTACATTAGATGAGCCATTATGGTTCTGGGATATTTTGGCAGAAAATTCACCAGATCTATTAATTCTTGATGTGGAAATGCCTCATATTAGCGGTATAGAACTGTGCCAAGTAGTAAGAAATGAACCCCGTTGGAGCGGATTACCTATTATGTTTCTCACAGTTCACAATGATTGTAATACTATACAAAAAGTATTTAATGCAGGAGCGAATGAATGTTTAAACAAGTCTATTGTTGGACCTGAATTAGTGACTCACATCTTCAATCGTTTAGAGCAAGTAAAACTATTTCAAACTATTAAGGCTACAGCTAATTAATTGTACATTCTCCATTGTTCAGCAGATGACACAGTTTAATAACCAAAGTTCTCAAATATCGGATAAATCCCCCATCAATGGCGAAAAGCCAATCGCCTCTGTGGAAGTACTGTTGCACCGGATGATGAATCGCATCCGTCAATCTTTGGAATTACCTGCAATTCTGAGCGGAACTGTGGCAGAAGTACGTACATTCTTGGAGACTGACCGAGTTAAAGTGTATCGCTTTGATATAGATGGTAATGGAGAGGTGGTTGCTGAATCGGTTGTCGAGGAGCGCCTACCATCCCTTCTAGGACAACATTTTCCCGCAACAGATATTCCACAGGAGGCACGTGAGTTAATTCTCAAGGTACGTCAGCGTTCCATTGTCGATGTAGCAGCGGAGCAAATAGGGTTAAGTCCATTAGATTGTCCGGAAACTGGAGAGCCAGTAGCAGAAGATGATATTCGGTTTCGTTCTGTAGATCCATGTCATATCGAATACCTTACATCAATGGGTGTACAGTCGTCTTTAGTGGTGCCGATTTTACACCACGATCGACTATGGGGGCTATTGGTATCTCATCACAGTTCCCCAAGACAGGTTACACACAGAGAATTGCAGATTGTACAGCTAGTTGCAGATCAATTATCAATTGCGATCGCGCAAAGTACCTTACTCGAACAAACCCGCGCCCAAGCAGCACAAGAAGCGACAATCAACCGAGTCGCGAAGTTGTTGCATTCGATGACACAAATGCAGTTGCAACAGGCATTGGAATTAACTGTATCTGGTTTGCAAGGGGCAGGTGGTAGAGTTTACATTGTTCCGCAAAATCTTCAACAGAAAGCACAGTTGTTTGTTTGTGGCGAGTGGGGACTTGATAAAAGTGGCGAACAGCTTTTTGAGGAGCATCCTACTTGGCAAGAGTGGTTAGATACCCAAGCAACTGTCGGGAATGGAATTAAAGCTCGGGTAATTCCAGATTTACACCAAGTTGCGTTACCAGAATATTTAGAATCGGTTTTTTCAGGCAATAAGATTCGCAGCTTGCTAGTTATTGAATTGCAATCTCGCCAGCAAAGATTGGGTTACTTAAGTATTTTTCGCCAAGAAATTGAGATAGAAACTTTGTGGGCAAGAAGACCAGACCGCGACGATCTGCGACAACAGCGTCCTATAATATCTTTTGAGACATGGCGAGAATTAAAGCAAGGTCAAGTACAAGAATGGACTGAGGACGAACTTGAACTTGCTTTGGCTTTGGGGAGTCACTTTGCTACGGCAATTCATCAATACGAACTGTATCAGCAAGTTCACGCTTTGAATGTAGACTTAGAACGAGATATTCAAGAGCGCAAGCAAGCAGAGTTCAAAATTTCTGCCTTGAATGCCGAATTGGAACAGCGAGTGCAGGAGCGAACAGTAGAATTGCGACGAGAAATTAACGTTAGCGAGCAAGCAAAAGCCTCACTCGAACGCCTTAGTCGCCAAAGTCAATTAATTTTGAACTCTGCTGGTGAGGGAATTTACGGTTTGAATCCCCACGGTAAACTAACTTTTATTAATCCTGCAGCAGCGAAAATGCTGGGCTATCAGGTAGAAGAATTGATCGTTTCAATCGCGAATAAGGATTTAGATACTTACCCAACTTACATTCTTCCTGAATTTCCACATCAGTCTGGAGATGGATTTATGCATGCCATCTTAAATCACTCTAAACCCGATGGAATCCCTTACCCTTGGCTAGAGAATCCCATTCATGACACCTTAGAAACTGGGGCAGTACAGTATATTACCGACGATATATTTTACCGTCGCGATGGAACAAAATTTCCCGTTGAGTATGTTAGTACGCCAATTTTAGAAAAGAATAAGATTGTAGGTGCTGTTGTAATTTTTAAAGACATTACCGAACGACAAATAATAGAAAGAATGAAAAATGAATTTGTTTCGGTTGTCAGTCACGAACTACGGACACCCTTAACTTCCATTCGCAGTGCTTTGGGTTTACTTTCACATGGTTCCCTGAAAAATCAACCCGAGAAAAGTCAACGGATGTTGGAAATTGCCTTTGATAATACCAACCGTTTGGTACGTTTAATTAACGACATTCTTGATATTGAACGCATTAATTCTGGCAAAGTAACCATGGAAAAACAAAATTGCAATGCCTCGGAATTGATGATACAAGCAGTGGATGAAATGCGAGCAATGGCAGAGAGAGCAGAAGTTAAACTTGCTTTGAAACCTGTTGAAGCAGAGTTATGGGTAGATCCAGATCGAATCGTTCAGACACTAACCAATTTACTCAGTAATGCAATTAAATTCTCACCGCCACGTAGTACAGTTTCCCTCAATGCTGAGGTACAAGATTCTCAAATAATATTTCAAGTCAAAGATCGAGGTAGAGGAATTCCTGAAGATAAACTGGAAACGATTTTCGATCGCTTTCAACAAGTTGATGCCTCTAACTCTCGAAATCAAGGTGGTACGGGTTTAGGATTAGCAATTTGTCGCAGCATTGTGCAACAGCATGGTGGCAATATTTGGGTTGAAAGTATCTTGGGGAAGAGTAGTACTTTTTACTTTACATTACCTATTACTCCTTTGCCGGCTTTATGATTACTGCCGCCCTCGTGAGGGGGTAGAGGAGCCACTGCGTTGCCGAGGTGCCCTCGGTTGTAGCAAGTGGCGTGGGGTAGAGGGGGTAGAAATTTTATAGTAAATCTTAGAGCGGGAAGGGATATTCATTATTCGGCGTTGCAGAATTAAATTATGAATTATATTTATGTAAATTTTGTAAAAAACATAAAACCCTTGTCCCAGACGTAACACTGTTACATTTTCCACAATGTGAAATCACAATTTCATATTGCGATTCAGAAACGCCCATTATTGATTATAAAAAACAAATGAGCAAACGAATTTTGATAATTGATGATGATAGAGATATCCGAGAAGCTACTCAACTGTGCCTAGAAATTTTAGGTGAATGGGAAGTCATGAGTGCTGGCTCTGGTAAAGAAGGTTTAGTTACAGCAGCAGCCGAGCATCCTGATGCTATTCTTCTAGATGTAATGATGCCTGAGATGGATGGTTTGACAACCTTCGAGAAACTACAAGACAATCCTGTCACTAAAAATATTCCTGTGATTTTACTCACAGCAAAAGCTCAACCTGCTGAAAAGCGTCATTTTACTCAGCTTTGTGTGGCGGGAGTGATTACTAAGCCTTACGATCCTTTTACTTTGGCCGATCAAATTACAAAAGTTTTAAAGTGATAGAGATTAATAGATTGAGAGTATTACATCTGCTTTGGGCGTAATACCCCGAGCCGGATTGCTGAAATTTCGCCCTTCGATGGTGAAAAGTTGGGACTGAATGCGTCTCCATAAATTGATATTGAGCAGCCGTATTGTCCAGCAACAGCGGCTGGATGCATTGAAGTGCAAGGGTTTTTCACAATTAAGAAATAGCCCTTTCTTAGTTTCTTACTTGGTGCAGTTCTGCCATTTCAAAAGAGTTTAAGAAAATATAGCAGTTGCGTAAGTTCTGATTTTGATTAACACAGTCCCGCTTTATTCAATGTTAATTTGATAAGACCTGAAGATAAGATTAATTAGAATGCCAAATGTACTCATTCTCCCGCATTACCACTATGAAAATGAATTTGCTAATTTTCTTAATGAGGTAAATGTGACTCAGGCAGATTTCAAGTTTTATCTTCTGCCTCCTGAAAATACGATTGAGTCCCCAATCACCAAACCTATGGCGGATTACTGTGAAATTCTAGATTATCTAAATAATCAGAAAAAACGAATGAACTTGAATAGAGATGATCTTCTGCTAGCTTTCTATGATGGCGTGATTACTGCTTCAGATCGTGGTCTTACAAATCTTTTTATTGCTGGAGCTAATACAGAAGATCCATATCCGTGTACGGCTGTTGTTTCTTTAAGATTCATTTCTTGGGGTATACTTGAGCAAAAATATGATTATTCGCTTCAGCGTCACGCCCTATTTCATCTTGCAATTTGTGCTTTGATTGGTGCCTATACTAAAGTCCATGCTCATTATCAAACTTACGGATGTCTTCTAGATTTCAACAATCAACTTGTTGATTTCAATCGTAAGCTTCAGATGGGTTATTATCTATGCTCTACTAGCGAAAGCGGTTGTTATAATGCGGTTAAATCTGCACGCTATGGTAAATCAATTATCAAACTATGTACGGTTCTTAGAGAAGGCATTGATCGTAAAAAATTACAAATCATTATTCAGGAGTTTATTATGGGTAATAAAGGAGACACAAATTATATTAATCATGGTAGTGTTGCAGCTATGGGTCATAAAGCCAAGGCAGATAACACTAATATTTATAATTTAGAACAGCATAAACAAACTCTTTCTGAAGCAGCCGCAGAAATTCAAAAACTTCTCAGACAATTGGAGCAGAACAATCCCACAGCTACTGAGCCTGAAAAAGTTGACTACATCAATGATGAAACTTCTCGTAGCTTCAAACGTCGTGTAACTGGTGCATTACAGGCTAGTAGTGAAACAGCGATAGATGAGTTTATCTTAGAAAATAAATATCTTAAAGTTGCAAAAGCGGCTATTAAAGGTTGGCTACAACCAGGTAGTTAGTCACAAATATATCCCTAGAAATAATTCAGAAAGTGTTAGAAGTCGCTTTAAGTATATAATACTACAACATATCCCAAAAATAACCCATAACATTATCGCCTTTGGTAGTAAAGGAGTCTTAGCTGTAACTGTCGGCGCGATTCAAGATGTGTTTAGACAATGGAATTAAATACATAACAACTTGTATCCTCAACTCCCCAGCAGATGCGGTACGCGGCATCACCTCTCACAACCCCTGCGATACTTACCTCACTCAAGAAAGCACCGAAGGAATTTCTTATTTTTTGCTTACTTGTTTGAGGTAGGTAAATCTCTAGGAAAACCTGTAACAAGGCTTCGTTGTATCGGTTACGACCAAAACCAACAATTGCAATCATACTTTCTTCATCGCTTATTCATACTTTTTACATACCCTACAAGAGAAAACTGGTGCCGAAAAGACAAACAAATTAATGTCTTTGACAAGGTAGCCAGAAAAAAATTATTAGTAAGGTAAATGTGAATAGTGAATCATCGATGTGTCGTACTTATTATTGAAAATGAAGATGCTCTACAGGAAGTAGCTCAGCTTTGCTTAGAAACAATAGCGGGCTGGGAGGTTGTAGCGACAGACTCTGTAAATGAAGCTATTGTTCAAGCTACAACCAAACAAGCTGACGCAATTCTTCTGGATTTAAATGAAATTGCATTTGATTTTGACTGGAATACTATATTGCAAGAGTTGCAAAAGAACCCGACAACTCATCAAGTTCCTATCGTTTTATTAACTTCTACCGAGAAATGTAACGAATTGCCTCAATTAAGTGAAATTGGAGTAACTGCAGCGATTATTAAGCCTTTCGATTTATCAATCTTAGCTAAACGAGTCGCTGCTGCCCTTAGCTGGGAGTGTTAAGAGACGAATTTCCAATTTTTTATTGTCAAAAATGTAAGCTTTTGTAAATATAATCTTCTTCTTCATAAGTTCTTCAGAACTTTTTCTTATTCTCCCAATAGCCACTAATTAATTACTTACACGCTGTATATTTTCTCGACTCTTCAATCCCGAGTTGAAAAAAGAATGTAAACTCTGCTCTTAATAACCGAATAATTAGGAATGACGAATTATTCTCACCTCTATATTAGACTAAGGAGCCATTAATTAAATGGTACAGTCTGAATTACAACGCACAATTACGACCTCAACTGATAATCTTGTCGATAAACGTCTCTACCAAAACAATGTATTACAAAGAAGCGATCGCTCTTCGTTGTGGGAAAGATTTTGTCAATGGGTAACTAGTACCGATAATCGCCTTTATAGAACCCATTTGGTATCTTTACCTTCTCCGGTATAATAATCCAAGATAGTGG
>ERZ1740059.1771-NODE-1771-length-10735-cov-7.482397_pt1 | contig 10735 bp, 10 predicted proteins | sample MGYA00581744_ERZ1740059 | MGnify/ENA primary metagenome ERZ1740059 (study PRJEB43018, sample SAMN04849738) | marine metagenome | isolation source: floating plastic debris | place: Pacific Ocean | collected 2008-08-28 | study: EMG produced TPA metagenomics... | reverse complement strand
TAAAACCCTCTAGATAGGTGACATATATCAGGACATTATCTGGATGCCTGCGAGCTGATCGATCCATTGAAAATATTTATGGTGGACCAATAGGGCAGACATCTAAATTATTAAAAATAGATCTTTTTATCTTGAGTTCGCTTTACGGTACTATATTCTTAATAAGAATAATTCTCATATAACTCTTTATACCTAGGCTGTCATTATCACGAACGTCAACAATGAGCAGTTCTCACGTTGCTGGTTTTATTGACCCAGCAGCACGTTCCCATGGTCATAAACCTTTGTACTGGCCTACGTTTTCTCCTGAGCATGGGGTGATATTAGTGTTGGCGGGCTCTCTCTTAACAGGGGCGTCCCTAGCTCAAACATGGACCTGGGAAACTTGGCTAGCTTGTCTTGTGGCGTTTCTTGGTTTGCAGGCAGAACACCCGCTAATTGTCCAAATAAAACAGCGTCGCAGCTGGAAACCTCGGTATCTGATCTGGGCCGGAGTGTATGGCGGTATTGCGATCTCAATTGCCACCTATCTCACCTATCGTCATCCGGTATTACTGTGGATCTGTGGTGGTAGTGTGGTTGCAATAGGTTTCGATATCGTGGCTGTCCTGCGACGACGACAAAAAGCCATTGATACCGAGATTTTTATGTTTACCGCCATCTGCATGGCTACCCTATTTGTATATGGGACAAATACAGGTACCCTCACGTTCCAAGCAGTTGGACTATGGCTGCTGAACAGCCTCTTTTTTGCCAGTGCTGTTTTTACGATCAAACTACGAAAGGCTAAAACCAGTTCTCTCAAAGGTAGCCTGGTGTATCACAGCGTTGCGATCGCAATAACGGCCACACTCTATGGGTTAGGATGGCTTTCCCTAGTCACGGCCCTCACCCTAGGCATCGCATTACTTAAGCTCGCCGTCGTTATTTTATTCCGAGACTGGTATTGCAACTGTCGGTTTGAATATATTGCCCGCTTCGAAACCTACTTTGCCCTCACCTATACTGCTTTGGCCTGTCTGACAGTGCTGCCAGAATATTTGCCTGCACCAGGATGAGGGCTGTCAAAGGTTATTTATGATCCCAGTCAGGTTTGATAATTTTACGACTATTAAGAAACCGATCAATGGACATCGCAGCGACACAACCGTCACCTGCGGCGACAACCGCCTGTTTAAAGGGAGTATTACGAATATCCCCAATTGCCCACACACCATCGACAGATGTGTTCATCATCTCGTCCACCCGTACACCCCCGTCCGAATTAAGAACCACCTGACCATTAATAAAGTCTGTGATCGGTTTAGAACCACTTTGATAGATAAACACACCATCGACAGGCAGATCCATCGGAGATTCATCCAACGGTTTTATATTTAAACTATTTACCCCCATCATGTCTCCTTGGATATTCAGTAAACGGGCTCGGTTCCAAGGTTTAACATTGCCCATTTCCAATAGCTGCTGACTATGCATATCATCAGATTTCGGAACTTTAGGCGTGATCCAATGCACTGTGGATGCAAATTTAGTCAGTACCTGTGCCTCTTCTAACGCTTCAAGATTAGAGCCGACAACGGCCACTTCACGATCCCGATAAAAAGCTCCATCGCAGGTTGCACAATAGCTCACTCCACGGCCAAGAAACTCAGCCTCTCCCGGAAATGATGCTTTGCGCCCCATGGCACCTGTTGCTAAAACCAGAGCTCGCCCAGCAAAGATCCCCTCAGGTGTGTAAGCTTTTTTAAGCGGACCTTCTACATCAACATTAAAGACCTGGGAACGCTGGTAGACCGAGCCGTACTCCACAGCCTGATCACGCATCATATCCAGCAACGTACTACCGCTCATATCACCAGCTACACCAGGGTAATTAGCAATTTTATGGGTAATAGCCAAGGCTCCCACAGCTGGATTTTTATCCAAAATAACCGTTTTTAAGTCAGCACGGGCCGTATAAAGAGCACAGGCACACCCTGCAGGTCCACCACCGACAATAACAACATCAAACTCATGGGTTTCCACAACAAAATCAATCTCCTAGGACTAGTCAACACAATAGAGTTAAATGCATGAGCTAGCAACAGTCTATGCCGTCACACCATTGAATTGTGTAGTTGAGTCGGCATAAATAGCAGTTGAAGACGTTTTTGGAATGGAATTGAAAAAGGACTCAATTGTTTGCAGTGAGGTTTGCCAAACAGCATCAGCTTTTAGCTCACACGGAGATGTGTCAATAAAAATGGCACAACAAAACCCACAGAGACCAATATCAGAAAACTGAGCCTCTTCAATCAACCAGTCTAACTTTACGCGATGGTTAAACTCCCGGTTTCGCAAAAACTGATCAAAGTGAAAGAATAGTGAAAAATAGTGAACGGCATCCTGAACACAGGTAGTACAATTCCAAGCAAATTCTATGTAGCCTCGATGGCGCATACCCTGTAGAGTCTTGCGGATATCACTAAAACAGCCAATACTAAAGAAATTACTCTCCTGAGTATTTAAGGTTTTTACTAAAGACTTTAAGCCCTGATCGGTTGACAATTCTGGAATCGTCTCAATCAGATCGGGGCTCTGTTTAAGATTTTTAAAGCCATGGTTGCCCAGACCACTCCTAGGATAAGGAACAGATTTGCCATAGGGGCTCATATGCAGTGTGTTGGTATAGGGAAGAGACAGTGGCATAAAGGTAATGCATCCTTAATGATCAATAGTTGGATTATGTTCTAAAATTCCTCCATCCCAATCAGTATTTATCGTACAGTCAGAGCGCGCATAGGAGTGACATAACAGCGCATATCCCTCAGCGATTTGAGTATCGTCTAAAAATGATTGTTCTGCTTGATCAAGGTCACCTATTACGAGTTTTCCAATACAGGCATCACAAGTGCCGGTACGACAGGGGATAGGAAAGTTTAAACCGATCTCCTTTGCTGCGTCTAAAATAGAATAGTCTTCTGATACTTCTATTGTAGTCGTTTGACCTAAACGATCATTTTTTAACGTTACTTGATACTTGTTGTACATGGATCTAAAAGAATATCTAAAAAAAACTCATCTCCACCAGGTAGAGATGAGTCGGCATGGATCTAGAGGAATCCATAGTTAAAAAACCGCTAGGTAAAGCTGTTAAGCCCAATGGCAAACGCTACGACAATAACAGTTGCAAAACCTGCCATCGCTGCCTCATAGTAAGATAAATCGCTGAGACGACCACTGTTTTTCTGCCCAAGTAAATTATGCCACACATGGCCGCCTAAAAAGACAACTCCTAACAAACTTTGAACAACTGCCATCTTTAATCGATTATCACCAAAGATTTCGACAGGATAAACTGTCTCATTAAAGATAAAAAAGGTTGATATCAGGGCCATCAAACCAACGCCAGCCAAGCTGAAAGATAAAATAACATGGCCATCATAAATGAAGCGCTGTTTGAACCAGCCAAAGGGGGCTCGCACCGTGTGCCAAATACCGCCTAGGATGCAAATGACAGATATCCAAAGATGGCCGCCGACGACATCCGATAAGTTGTCAACTGCAGCCATGCCCATGGGGTCCCAACCGTGGCGAGTAACCCCAAAGAGATAGCCAAAGATAATCGCCGGATTAGTGGTGACATTATCTATGATATGAACAGTGCCTAATGCGGGATCGTAAATACCACCAAAACGGGTGGCCTTCAACACAAATAATGAGGCGGCAAAGCCCAAGAAAATCAGGTGCTGTCCTAAAATAAAACCCAGGGTTGCTGGATTGGTCCAAAGGCCTTCTTCCTTGGCCATGATTTTGTCATTGCCCACCGCATAGCTGGTGGAACGTTGATTAAAAACATGGAAGAAACCACCCGCAGCGAGGACGGCTGATGAAACTAGATGGAGGATTGCGATCGCAAACCAGGCGTCCATCGCACCGCTGTTAACCCAACCCAGATTGGCCAAACGGGGTAATAACAATAGACCTTGGTCTGCCATCGGCACATCTGGAATGTAGCGAGAAATTTCCAACAGCGTAAATGACCCAGCCCAAAACATAATTAACCCTGCATGGGCCAGGTGTGCCCCCAACAGCTGTTCAGTACGATTAATCAGACGAGCATTACCCTGTAGCCATGAAAAATCTCTACGCTTAGACAGACTAGCTACATCTGCCTCATTAACAGCAATCGAATCTGTCATTGATTGAGATTGCATCATTTAGGCTCCTATTTCTATAAACCTACCTAACCCCAAAAGTCAGCGTTGCTAATCATCGGAATAACGTTACCTGTAAGACACTGTCCTACAGCACATCTAACCGAGCGGTTCATATCTAAATCAACAACGGCGAAATCTGTACTAACAACGTCCCCAACCTATCGCTTCACTAACTCCTTAATGTGCTGATAGGACGGTGCTTTTTGAGAACACAAGCTGCCACATTCAGGGGCATTAGAAACATAATCACCACAACCAATAGCCTCTTCAGTTAATGCAGATATTGGATTAACCGCACACTTTAGACGATAGTCACCTGTAAAGTAAGTGCAACGACTGCAGGGAATTTGATGTAACCGTCTTACATAGCTTGTTCCCTGCTGAATCGTATACAGTACTCGCCATACACAAAACAGTAAAACAGCACAAATTCCAACTGTCACTCCCACACCGCCTACAATATGTAGGGCCAGGGCAATAACATTCATAACAGTGAAAAGAGAAAGAACGCAAAGTCAACGAGAGTGAGTTTAGTCAATAGTTGGTCACCCTGCTATTACAGCGAATCAAGCTATTAACTAAACTCATTAGGAAAAGCTATCTAAAGAGAGGAGTAAACAGATAGCTTAAAGCGACATTTCTTGCTTAATCTGAGCAACCCAAGTCTTAATTCGATCTTCAGTTTTTTCAGACTCGTTATCGTCGTCTAGGGCTAACCCACAGAACTTATTGCCATCACGGATAGCAAGAGACGCTTCATGATCATAGCCATCTGCAGACCAATAGCCGACGGTTTTACCACCAAGGCTAGCAATCTTTTCTTCTAGCTGCCCCATGGCATCCATAAAGTTGTCAGCATAACCAATCTGGTCACCTGTTCCCATATAAGCAACAGTTTTGCCACTAAAGTCTAAATCATCTAGATCGTCAAACACAGCCGCCCAATCGTCCTGCAGTTCACCAATATTCCAGGTGGGGCAGGCAACGATCAAACAATCATACTCAGCAAGAGCACTTGCCTCTTCAATCTCAATCAGATCTACAACTGAGTCTCCACCCAATGCTGCTTGCACTTGCTCAGCGGCATCAGCGGTTTTACCCGTAGTAGAACCATAAAACAAACCTACTTTGGCCATAACGACTCCCTTAACAACCTTGAAAGAAAGTGGAGACTATGGACGCGACGGAGCCATAGTCTCCTGACGAATTCCCGTCCAATTGATAATCAAAGTCAATTAGACTTGTCTCTAGATGAGTATACATGGAATTCACTTATTGAGAATTATTCTTTTTAAAAGAAGTTCGAAAGATTAGACGATCGTCTGCTTAGCTCACAAAACTTTGGATATTTAGCAGCATGTCGGCATTGCTCACCAGCAAGTAGGCAAACAGCGCGCCGCCCGCACCACCGACAAAAAAGCTAGTTGAAAACTGACTCCAACCTTCAGCAGACTTAAGATTTTCAGGCAGCTCTCCCGCCACAGGCCTATTGGGTACAAAGGCTGCTCGACCGTAGAGTGAAAGTCCTAAGGTCAAAATCAGCACCAGACTACAGGCAGACAGCAGTCCAGCTAAGTCGGCTAGGTCTGTACTGCGCAAAGGTCCCAATAGGGCAAAGGGGCCAAATAAGAAGTAGCCATGGGCCATGCCAACTTCTAACCCACGGGAAAAGGGGGATAGTCCTGGACGGTAAATGGGTAGGTTATTAATCCACAACAAGCTCAAATCAGAGCTATTGAGAGGGGTGTTCATGTTGCCCACCTCAGGGTTGTAGCTAAGCACAAAATCACCCCTGCCAAAGCTGTAGCCTTGGGCCTGTGCCCGCGCCCGCACCGCATGCCATAGATGCCCCGCTAATAGCAGACCGCCAAAGGCAAAATGAAACGCGGCTAACCAGGTCCGTGCAGGTATCACCTCACGATTACCCAAAAACCCAAGTGGGCCATAAAACACCTCTGGATAGGCCGTGTTATTCACCGTGACAAAGTAACCGGCAAAGATGCCCATGTAAGCCAAGGCGCCAAGACTATAAGACAGATATGCCTCACCGTTGTAGACCAGTACCTGCTTAGCCCAGCCAAAAGGACGGGTGGCAATATGCCAAATCCCTCCCAGCACACACATCAAACCAACCCAAATATGGCCACCAACAATGTCTTCTAGGTTATCCACCGCAGCCATACCGGCTTCGCCATGGGCACCGACCAAATAGCCAAAAATAGTACCTGCCCCCAGAGTGGGATTATCCACCACACGCATCGCACCGAGGTCAGGATCATACAATCCGCCCCAGAACATAGCTTTGACCACGAGCAACCAAGCTCCTAACCCCAATAGCACCAGATGAATGCCGATGATGGTAGTCATCTTGCGATCGTCACTCCAGTCGTAGCCAAAAAAGCCCGCAAAGGAGCTGTCTTGCTTGAGCCGATCTGGCCCCAGAAAAGAATGATAGAGACCACCGGCTCCCAACACCGCTGAAGCCACCAGATGGAACATACCAACGGCCAAAAATGGATAGGCATCAACAATGCCACCGCCCTCACCAATGCCAACACCATAAGTGGCTAGATGAGGTAGCAAAATCAGCCCCTGATCGTACATCGGTATATCTGGGCTATAGCGAGATAGCTCAAACAGGGTCATAGCTCCAGCCCAAAGGGTGATCAGCCCCGCATGGGCCACATGAGCCCCCAAGAGTTTGCCAGAAAAATCAATAAATCGAGCATTACCGGCCCACCAGCCCACACGCTGGGAAACGGGTCGACTACTCAGTGCAGTTGCAGTCATAAATTTGCTTTCGTTTAGTTTGTGTTTCGAACAGATCTAAGCTTTGAGTTGACTAATAGCCACTTGCTCAGCAGGGGCAGCAACACGTCCACCAACGTTCTGAGTGACTTGACCTTGACCAAAGTCAAAACCGGCTGAGCGCAGCGCATGCCAGAGATGACCCTGTAGGAAAAAGAAACCCAACCAGAAGTGGGCATTGGCCAGCCATTCCCGCGAGGAATAACCGTCAACGGGGGAAGTACTAACGAAGTAAGGCACCCGGTCAAACTCAATCGTTAAGGTAGGGCCAAAAAATTCTGTGGGAAATACCAGAGAGTTAACAGACACAAACAGGGTAGCCACAAAGGCCATCAGACTCAGAGCGCCCAAGCTATAGGCCAGATAGGCCTCCCCCGAAAATATAAACAGCTGCTTTACCCAAGCCGTAGGCTGAGTAGAGATGTGCCAGAGACCACCTGCAATCAGGACAATGCCGATATACAAATGCCCACCTACCACATCTTCAAGGTTGTCTACACCTGCCAACCAAAATTTGCCTGCAAATAGGTAACCAAAAATCTCAGCTGGATTGGTATTGGGTGAAACAGTGTGTACTGACTGGGTTAAAGGATCGTACAGTCCGCCCAGAAACATAGCCTTAGCTACGAGCAGCAACGCACCACCGCCCAGCAGCACCAGGTGTGACCCCAAAATCTGGGTCATTTTGTCGCCATCATTCCAGTCATAGGCATAGCTTCCACCTAGGATTTCAGGGCCTTTCAGGGCATGAAAAATGCCGCCAAACCCCAGAAACGCAGAACTGATTAGATGTACAGCTCCCACCACAAAGTAGGGGTGACTATCGACAATCAAGCCCCCATCCCCTAGGCCATAGCCTAGACGGGCCAGATTGGGTAACAAAATAAAGCCTTGCTCATATAAAGGACGAGCCACATCAAGACGACTGACCTCAAATAGGGTTATCAAGCCAGCCCAAAGAACGATCAGTCCCGCGTGGGCAACATGGGCCCCGAGCAGTCGTCCAGATAAGTCCACCAGTCGAGCATTCCCCGCCCACCAAGGCGGAGAGCCCGCTGCGCTGGTTGCAACAGACGTTGTCATAGTTATGAGTCCTGTAGTCAAAAGCAAGCCTTATTGACATTCAAGGTCAATAAGGCTCAAGTAAACTCTAGTGCATTCCTCAATTATTGAGAATACTTCCTCTTTTAATTTTTGTATCGCTCTAGCGGCGCTAGGGTGAAACCACTGGGGCAAGCGCAATGAGATACAACACTGAAAATGCAACCAAACTACCTGCCACATAGGCTAACGGTGAGGTAGGTGCTTTTGGAAATTCCCACCAGTTGGGCACCGTTGGCTTCGTGCCGTACTGATGGCCCAGAGAAATTAACTGTTCGAGGTGGGCTGGACCGTAGCGAGCCATGCGAGCAAAGGGTAACTCTCCCACGTCACGCTGGGGCAAAATTCGTCGCCGCTGATAAGGTACCGTATCATCTCCAAAGGTTTCAAGGTATTCATTGCTATCTAAGAGACTATCAACAAAACCCAACAGCCCTTTGGTCGCTAATACGATTGACCAAGCCCGAGTTTCAGCGAGATCATAGACATCTCGACCTAATATTCGCTGAACACACAGCTGTACAAACCGATAGTTGCTATTACAGTCATACACCCAACGACGAAAGCTGTCGGCAGTAACCAGACCCCGAATAAAGTCCCGCACAGTAATTTGATTGCTTCTTAGCTGTGATTCTAAAAAGCGTTGACGATGGTATTCAATCGTCTGTTGCTCATTAAATATTTGTCGGTAAGCGGCATAGATCAGACTGTCTAATTCTTGGGCCTGCAATAAATTTCTTTGATCATAAATTTTAGGGCTCTCTTCATTACCAACATCGAAGGCAGTCACTCGAGTATTTCGAGAGGTTGGGTTATAAGCCAACAGAGGAATGGTCACAATTTAATCTCCTAAGTTATGGTGTCTCTGTCATGATTATTTGATAGCTGCAGATAAACGCTTTAAGTGGATGCTGTTTGCGCGGACAGATCTCACCAAACCCTTATTTAGCAAGTATTAGAGCTATCTAGAAAAAGTCAAAATGCAAGAAACAACCTGGAGATATCTCCAGGTTGCGGATGACCAGATATAAAAGGCTACCTGATAAGCACTAAACTAGTGCTACCACAAAGGTAAATCAATAAGCTTTTAACAAACAATTAGAATTTTAATTTGCAGCATTAGGATCACCGCCTAACCTTTCTAGGCTGATGCATTTAGCTCTATGTAACATTTCTTGTTGTGTTTGAGAAACACAAATCTTGGCGACTTTGATTCTGATCTCCCTTAGAATTGGGAAAAGTGGGTCTCAGGATCTAACGCCTAATTTTAACAACAGACTTAGTAGAGTTGTTGCCCAGACAAAACAATACTGTAAAGGGTAAAACTGACACTACTAGTAAAATTGGGGCATTGCTGATCCTCTGTATGGTTTTATCTGCTAAATATCGTCACATCGCATATCTCAACGGATCGGTTCATCCCCTAAATCAGCAACGCCATAAAACTACTGATCAGAAAAAAGCTTAAGCTCAGCAAGTCTTGAAAAACGTTAAGATATCCGTAAGCTTATTAGGAAGCAATCTCAGGAATGGGCTATGCAACTTATTGATAATCTGCCGGATAATCTTGCCGACTGTCGCTATTGCTCCCAGGTTTCTAAAGCTAAGGGTGTAGATCCCATTGGGTCGGCCCCCAAGGTGGATTATTGGATACTTGTGGAAGTTGCCCAGCCCTGGCCCTTGGCTATGTTCGCAGAAAATCCGATGATCGGCCAGATGTTTTCGCTGGTTAAGCAGCTGGTTTTTAGGCGAGGGGTGATGGTGAGGCCGATTGCGATCGCACCCGATCCTGAATACTCAACCCCTGGCTTCACCCGGATTATCTACTACCGTCGACCGGCCCAACAGTTTGCCAAATACCTTAAAGAAGAGTACGTGGTTCCTGAAGACCAAGCTAACGCACTAGTCTTGGGCCTATTAAATCGGCTACTGGGCAAGGAAAATACAGTCACCCCTTTTCTCTCTTATCAGCAAGACACTCAGCATCTAAGAGAAATGCTGGTCTGCACCCACACCCAAGTTGACCTGGCCTGCGGTCGATTTGGCACCCCCATCTATCGCCAGCTGCGTCAACAATCTGACCAGTCCAATCTGCGCATTTGGCAAAGCACCCATTTTGGCGGCCATCAGTTTGCCCCAACGCTCATCGACCTGCCCACTGGCCAATTTTGGGGACATTTAGAACTCGAGGACTTGCCACAGTTAATACAGCGTAATGGCGATTATCGTCAGCTAAAACAGCTGTATCGAGGTTGGTCTGGAGGCACCAAGTTTGAACAAATTGCCGAACGCGCCGTGTGGATGGAAATAGGATGGGATTGGCTCACCTATCCTAAAAAAGCACGCACCTATCAAAAAAAACTAATAGGCATTCAGCGATTGCTCTATCCATTACTGCGATACATTCCTATCAAATTACTACAGCTATGGCTAGATCGTTGGACCCGTAATGCCACCGGAGCTAAGGTGGAGATGGTCTATAAGAATCGCCATCATACCCAAGAACGTTATCAAGTCACCATTGCAGAAGCCGGTAAACTCATCACCGCCACCAATTCAGTAAAGACACCAAAAGATTCAATTGAAACAAGCGAAGCTCAGCAATATCAGATAACTCAGCTTAAGAA
>ERZ1740059.1770-NODE-1770-length-10736-cov-4.281153_pt1 | contig 10736 bp, 10 predicted proteins | sample MGYA00581744_ERZ1740059 | MGnify/ENA primary metagenome ERZ1740059 (study PRJEB43018, sample SAMN04849738) | marine metagenome | isolation source: floating plastic debris | place: Pacific Ocean | collected 2008-08-28 | study: EMG produced TPA metagenomics... | reverse complement strand
AGAATATATCATTGCCCACCTTACAGGCTCGATGTGGGTTGTTACGAGGGTGCATATGTCTTCAAACTTGAGAAATATGAGTTTATAGAACATTTATTTAAATCAGAAAATTGATGAATTATTATAATCACGTTGCTATGCCAGTTTTAACTACAGTCAATAATCAATATATGGCTGGATGCAATATGGGAAGACAAGGAATATTTGCCGAGCAATCTAGTAATTTATGGGCTGCTATGCAATTATATGACCAAGCTATCAATCTGATTCAACAATCTCTCGAACTAGCTTACCAGTATGGAATTCCTGCTGCCAATAACGTTTACTACGATCTAGCATTGGCTCATTTTAGCAATGCTAGGGTCAAAAACATGCTGGGTTGGAGCGAAATTTCGCGTTCGCATCTTCATCAAGCCTTGGCGATCAACCCTTGTTTAGCCCAATCAATTCCCAACGTATCTCCAATGCAATCAACTCCTCCGCCGCAAAATAACTATGCTGGAGAGCAAACTAATTGGATCAAGACAGTTAACGAGGTTGCAAAAACAGTAAGCAATGTTGTCAATGCGCTAAATGATGGCGTAACTTTATGTAGCAACTTTAATCAACAGTTTGGCGGTCAAAATTCCTTTATGTAGACTAAAATTTCGGGGATATTAGAGCATTTTTGCTATTGCGATCGCCTTTTTAATTGTTTTAACTCCTTGTGACAGGGCAAGTGTTTGGCGTGACGGTCTATAATTTCCTTGTTTAATTGCTTCATATATCGACGAAATATAACTTCCACTTTATTTGGATATTTCTTCGACATATCCGCCAAAACCCAACCAATAGCTGTTTGAATAAAACGCTTATCTTCGCGAACTAGATCGTCGATAATCAGCTCAATCAAAGGATGATATTGTTCATCAGCACTAGGATGTCGAAAAGAAACTATTGAAGCACGACGTTGCCAAAAGTTTTCTGAATGTCGCCAATGTGCAATTATTTCGGCTGCGGAGGTGCCATTTTTTACAATAATTGGATCTAAAACCCTGGTACAAAACCAGTCCGTAGTTGACCAATCGAAAAAGCACCCTTGCTCAAACCAAGAATTACATTCTGCTAGCAATTCTTGATAGTCAATTTTTTTGATCAGATATTTTTGAAGATAAATCGTCCCTGCAAATTTATCTTCGGCGAAACTACTCTCAATCAGATCGCAACAAAGAGCTAGCTGTTCATGAATAGTGTATTGTTTAAGATTATGGTTCAAATACCATTCCTTAACTAAAGAAGCTACCTGAGGCGTTTTTAAACCTCGATAGGCGATCGCATTTTTGAGATAGTTTTCAAACCATTTTTTAGTCTTGGGATTGGCCTGTTGTTCAAACTCCTCGACTAACAGTTGAATCAAATTTTGTCGTTGCTTAATTTGAAGACTCATCTAATTTGCTGACTTTTTGCTTCACTGGAATTTTAGCAGCAGTTAATTTACTCAAATACTGTAATATTGCCATGCCAACTAATATCGAGCCAGCAAACATAAGCCAGAAATAGTTAATAAACTGAGGATGATCCAATGCCCATCCCCCCAGTGGAGGCCCAATAAAATAGCCAATAGCCCAACATTGAGAACTAATAGAAAAATAGACTCCTCGCAATGATTCTGGGGCTAGATCGGCAACTAGACCAGATGCTACAGGCGTATAAGTAATCATACCCAAAGACATCACGCCCAAAGTGATAATTGCCCACACCAAAGTGTTGTTGGGTGTATTGCCTGTCACATATATCATCACAAAAGAAATTCCCCACAGCACAAGAGAAAAACGCAATCCTGTAATCCGACTAAAACGATTGAGTAACCAAGCCATAGGTAGCTGACAAATAGCGGCAAAGGCAATATGCCAGGTAAACAAACCACTAATTATCTGTTCGGAAAAACCAGTACCAGTATCTGCTAGCCGAACAAAGTTTTTCAAATATAAAGGCATTGTGCTTTGTACTTGAGACAGATAGGTAGTGAACAAAATATTAACTGCTACATATACCATTAAAGCCCGATCTCGCAGTGCCAGAGTCCAGCCGTTTTCACTGTTTGATGTTGCTGGTTTTCCTTCAAATTTAAAAGTTTCTGCGATCGCAAAATAAATTACGCCAAAAAATACGGCGAAGGAAATTCCATCAATCACAAACAACCCTCGATAGCTGCCAGAATTAGCAATTAATGCCCCTCCAAGCACGACTCCCAAGCTTAACCCCAAACTATCTGCCAACCTTGTAATAGCAAACGCTTCATTACGTTGTTCGGGTGTGGTCAGATCGATGATTGCTGCTTCAGTAGCAGGCCAATACATGCCAATTCCTAAACCCATTAATAAATTAACCAGGATTAAAGTGGGAAAGTTGGAAGTCAAGGATAAAACCACATCTGCCAATACCGATACAGCAGCAGAGGCTAATAAAGTTTTTCTTCGTCCCCAAGATGGGGTGTCTGATAGCTGTCCTCCAAGAAATCTGCCTACAACTCCTGAAACTGAACCGCTACCCAAAGCTATACCTACCAAAGTGGAAGATAATCCTACTTGATTTACAAAAAAAATCGGTGCGTAGAATAATGTAAAACCAGTCCCGATTTCCGACAACAGCCTACCTGCTGCTAAAATCCAAACCTTAAAACTAAAATTCAGTATTCGAGACATTCAGTATTTGAAGTAAATATTGCGTTTTAAACAAAGTGTTTAACGAGTGATTTTCTCTAAACACCTTAAAACCTTACTACTAAGCATCAATCCCTGGCTACTGACCGCCGACATATTTATATTATCAAAGTGCATCAAGGGACGAAAATATTATCCTAAAACTATTAGCTTTATTTAAAACTATTAAATAACGCGATGTGCAACTTGTAGAGACGATTAGTTTTCTCCACCCTTATAAAAGGGGTCTGTGGGGGGAATCGTACTATTTCCTAAGCTACATCTAAATTCCCCTAAATCTCTCGCTCCCTCGCCCTCCCCAACTTTGGTCTGGGAACAAATGGTTTCCCCCAAGCTTGGGGAAGATTAGAGGGGGCTGGGACTTTTAAAAGTCGTACAGGGCGTATTAAATAATCAAACTAGACATTAAAGATAGACAAATATAACTGTTAAGTACCAACATTAGAGCAACAGTCAAAGCAGCTTTAGATTCACGAATGTTTAATAATTGAGTATATCCAGCATGTAGGCTAAGTGCGCTGTAGGAAAAACCCAGAAAAAACAAAGGAATAGTAAAAGAAAATGCTGAGATGGGTATGAAACCGATCAGTAAACTGACTAAGCCTATAGGTACAACCGCAACACCAGCAATAAAAACGTCCGTAGAAAAACGCCCTCGATTGTGCAAGACGAGGCGCATGATATTACCTGTTGCCAGAAAGCTAACAAAAGGAATTGTTGCAATCAAAAATAGTTGCCAAACTCCTACCATCAAAGGTAGTCCAGTCATAAAATATGTACAAAAAAAGCACAAGCTAGAAAACAAACCATAGGTAGTGCCTACTTGTTTGGACTGTTGATTATTAAGGCGAGAAAATGCAGGTAATAAACCCCCTCCAGGATTAAATAAAGAAAGACTCAAAGTCATTAATGAATTATGAATTAGGTTATCCAACCAGCCAGAGACATGTTTGCCTTTGGTAAGTTCATTCACAATTTCTTGGCTACGACGATAAGCATCGAAATTTTTTTGCGAGCGAAAAAGCTCTGCTGCTTTGTTGAGATCGTTGATAGCCGAAGATGTGGCTAACATTTCTTTATAAGCAATTCCTCGATAATAGTATGCTTGAGGATAGTTAACATCATTAGCGATCGCAATATCGTAAGATTCAATTGCTGGCTGAGTATATCCTAGACTATATCTTGCTCGTCCTTGATAGTAGTGAGCTTTGGCTATATTGGGATCGATCTTAAATATTTGGTAGCAATCATCTAGAACTCCTTGATTATCTCCCATTTTGTAGCGCATTTCGCATCTTTTCAAATAGGCATCTACAAATTTGGGATTTAGCTTAATTGCTTCGGTATAGTCTTCTATAGCCTGAAAATATTCTTTCTTCTGAGTCCGCAGAGTACCGCGAAGATAAAAATCCTGTGCTGTTTTGGGTTTTGGATTATTGTGATTAGTCTGTCTATTGGTATATGAAGTGCTAGTTTGCCTTTGATTGAAAGAAAAACTAAGATCGTAACGACGACGTTTGGTGGGATCGGATAAAACATCGTAAGCCTGGGATATCTGCTTGAATTTCTCAGCGGAAATGGGATCGTCTGGATTTAAGTCAGGATGGTACTGACGAGCTAGACGACGAAAAGCTGTCTTAATTTTTTTAATATCCGCATCTTTGGATACTTCCAAAGTCGAATAGTAGTTATCCGCGTAATTATCCACCCTTGCCATTGATTTAAAATTTTTTTTCGCCGCTAGTTTTGACTGATTCTACTAATATATATGTAGCCACACATATAGCTTTGCATCTATCGAACTCCTGTTTGTTTGTACTGACTACTAACCATTGAGTGAGTTTAGTTTCTCTTCATAATAAGGTAAGAGGCTAGTTATCGAAAGTCATAGCGAAAAATTTTATAACGGCGAAGTGAAAAAGCATTATTTTAGATAACTGTCTTTTGAGTGTCGAAAGTTTAGGGATGACAATTATTATTGAGCTATGATTTTAGACCGTCTCAATATTTACCGAAATTATCTAAGATATAAAGTGTTGAATTATTGGCATAGTTTCTTATATTCTTACTTAAGATATTTAAGTAAGAAACCGAAACAGCACTCATTTGGTAAATTATATAGAACTTAAAATTTGATTCTTATCTTTGGCATCCAAAAATCACTAGAGTATACTATTGAAACTTTATAGAGATAAAAAATATCTCATTGCTCCCACTATTAAATAAGTAAATAAGCACCATATCTATAAATCTTTTCATGTTGGCTAACAACAAAATATTGAACATTATATGCAAACTTTCTTTATTGTCTGGATCGGACAGGTTATTTCATTATTGGGTTCTAAACTGACAGAGTTCGCTTTAGGATTTTGGATTTTAGACCAGACATATCAAGATACAGGGACAATTACTCAATTTGCTCTGACTATTTTGTTTATGTATCTTCCCAAAGTAGTCATATCTCCTTTGGCTGGTGTTCTTGTAGATCGTTGGAATCGAAGATCTGCAATGATTATGAGCGACTTGGGAACAGGAATTGTCGCCTTTGCCATACTTTTTTTAGTAGGCTCGAACAATTTGGCAATCTGGCACATTTATCTCGCTTTAACCATTACCTCTAGTCTTAATGCTTTTCAGCAACCAGCCTATATTGCTGCGATCGCTCAATTAGTACCACCTGAGAATCTCAGTCGTGCTAACGGTATGGTTCAAGCTTCATTTGCGATCGCCAAAATTGCGGCTCCAGCGATCGCTGGGAGCTTGATGAAATTCTACGGCTTGGAAAATATTTTATTTATTGATATTGCTACTTTTATTATTGCCATTGTTACTTTACTCAGCGTCAAGTTTCCCAATTTCAAACGTTACAGCAGAAAAAAACAAAAAGTTGTTAATCAAGTGGTGTCGGATGCGATCGCTGGGTGGAATTATATTGCTCTTAGACCTGGATTAGTCCGTTTGGTTTGCTTCATTGCCATCAGCTATTTCACAATGGGCATGTTAGAAGTGGTTTTATGGCCTTTACTATATCAACCAGGTTCAACAGAGCAATTGGGTTTTGTGTTGTCTGTAGGAGGCTGTGGAATGCTTGTAGGCAGTGTCTTGATGAGTGTGTGGTCGGGACCGAAAAATCGCGTCAAAGCAATTATTGGCTTTGTTGGTTTTCAAGGAATAATTATTTTGGTTGGTGGCTTAAAGATTTCTACCATTGTCCTGGCAATTGGAATCTTCGGTTATTTATTTTCTCAACCTATAATTGTCAGTTGTAATCAAGCAATTTGGCAGAGTAAAGTCCCAAGTCGTCTCCAGGGTCGAGTATTTGCTCTACAGCAGACCTTAGAGAGATCTTTGGCTATTTGTGCCTATTTATTAGCAGGGCCTTTGGTAGATAATGTTTTAAATCCTCTAATGGCAGAAGGCGGAATTATCGCTAAAAGCATCAGCAAATTTATTAATACGGGTATGGGACAAGGAGTTACTTTACTGCTAGTCCTTTTAGGAATTCTCAATCTAGCAGTAGTTGCGATCGCTTATAGAGAACCCCGTCTGCGGTATTTAGAGACGGAATTGCCAGATCGCAATAAGTTTAATAAAACTAAGACTACAGCGGCATAAAATTAGGCTGGTCTTTGTATTTGGTCTTTATATTTTTATATGCTTCCTAATATAATTACTACTACTATGCTTATAAGCACCAACCCCCCATTCCAAAATAATTCTTGTCTTTGTTTGATTAATGATTCTAGTCGAAGTTTCAATTGATTAATTTTAGACTTAAAAGCAGAGACTTTGGGGCTATATAATAGATGTTCTATGTAGCGGACTATGGTAGAGGTAGGTTGCGAGGAAGGTTGTGATTGAATTGGAGCAAGAGCAGTTTGAGGAAAAGCCCCAGGCTGTCTTGTTTGATAGCTATTTGATGGATGTAAATTTTCTTGGTTATCTATTTGTTCCAAGACCACAGAATCCGATACATCACTAGATAAAACATTTTCTTTTGGTTTCCATACTGCTGTTTTCTGGAAAACATTTGCTGATTGTTCCGATTGAATTGCCATATCCAATTCTACTGGAACAGATTTATGTTTTTTGGCTTTTTCTGGTGATTTTGGGGTTGGTTTAGGGCTATGGGTTTCTAAAGAATGATTAATTTCATCTAATTCATCCTGATTCGCGTTTACTTGATTTTCATTTTGATTAGATGATAATTTTGGCGATTCTGTCCGATCAAAATTGCTTTTTTTAGTGGCGTTATTTCTTTTAGGTTTAATGTTTTGAGGGTCAAAAACTTTAGCCAATAGTCTAGAATCTATTTGAGAATAACCATTATTAACTGCCAAAATGGCCTGTTTCAAATCGGTCATTAAACTAGTTTTAAGTATATAGCCCTTTGCTCCAGCCATTAATGCTTGAGTAACATATTTCTTGTCTTCATGACTACTTAAAATAATGACCTTAGTTTTTGGCGATACGCGATTAATATATTTGGTGGTGGTAATGCCATTCATTCCAGGCATTTCAATGTCGAGCAGAACAACATCAGGATGAATCTGAGCTATTTGCTTGACCGCATTGCGACCATCTTTAACTGTTCCAATAACTTTAAAATCCATATCTCGATCCAGTAAAGATTTAATTCCCTGCTGAACCAGATTTTGATCGTCTACTATTAAAATACGAATCATGTTAAGCTTAAATTGAGCGTAATAAATATGGTTTAATTAAAAATTTTAGATAGTTTAAATAATCATTGTCTCAGAAAATTGCTATTCTTATCCACTATATAAAAAGTTGTTTACTTTTAATTAGATAATAAAGTCTTTTGTAAAAACCTTAATTGATATTTTTGCCAGATAATTAAGCAAGTTGGCTGTAGAGTTGAGCAACAAAGTCAAAAATTCAGCTAGCATGAGAGGGTAAACCTTTTATATAAAAAAGCTAAAATATTACGACGAGCGGTAAAAATTTGTTTTCATTTGATGGCTTATTTATCACTCCTCAAAAATATTGCGGGGAAAATCGTGATAAATAGCTTTGCTTCTTGAACAGCGCGAATGCGCCAGCTTCTCGAAGGGACTTGGAGGCGTTAGCCTCTGTGTCGGTGCATCGCTTTATTAAACACAGAATTTATTGAACACAAAATAGATAATGTTCGCCCCAAAAGTTCCGTAGGGTAGGGACTTCGACAATCGAGAATCTCCGATTCTCCCAGAACAAAGGTTTTGTGGCGGAAGCCTAGAGGCTTCACCGCAATCATAACTAGAAAAAATGCAATGGTAATGAGCGCGAGAGAAGCTTCTGGAAAAGTCACCCATCTCTAATCGCGCTGTTGGCTTTAGACATTGCTAAATAGGGTTAACTACGAACTTTACTTTATTTAGGTTGAGCTACCTATATGTTGGCTCCAGAAATCTCAGAGGGTTACACAAGCTTGAGGGAACAAAAGCAGGACTTACGGATTACGTCTTCACAATGTACAAGCTATGTTCGATCTTTTTTTCTTTATATATATCTTAATATGTATCAAGCCTTTCATCGTTTAGGTCTTTTTATTTCAATTCAAAGATAAATCTTGCACAACTGCTGATAAATAGCATTCATTGTTCAATATAGGTCAAATATTCTATTTCAAAGGTCGACCATATCTTTCCTAGCTGGTTAAAAAATGGTGTTTACCAATTTATAAATTATCTCCGATTAGCAGTCTATTTTATTATTTACTCATGAATCGTCGATGATTAAAAAGCCTCCACTTAAAAAGAAAAAATTCATCAATTCAATTAATTATTTTAGAGGTCTAGCGATCGTAATTATTGTCCTAGGTCACTGTTTTGATTTGGCTCAGTGGAATGTATCTAATAATTTTGAAATATTCGTCCATAACTTAAGTTTGAATGGCACTGTTTATTTTGTATTTATATCTGGATTTTTGTACTATCACATTTTTTATCAGCGATTTAATTACAAAAAGTTTATGAGCAAAAAAATGCAGTATGTTCTTTTACCATATATACTCATTTCTTTAGTTCCTATTGTACTGGTAGTTTTTTCGGGAAGCGGTCATAGTGAAAACTTCCCCGTCGAGTTAAACAACAAGCCTTTGCTAGCAATAATTTGGTATTTTGTCACAGGTAAAATAATCAATGCTTATTGGTATATACCAATGGCAATGCTGTTATTTGCTGTTTCTCCTATTGTAAATTTGATTGTTAAATCAGATAAAATAATAGAAGTTTTTTTATTATTGTTGCCCATTTCATTAATTGTTCATCGACCACTTGATAATTTAAACGCTCTGCATTCTCTAATATATTTTTTTCCTGTATATATTTTGGGAATATGGAGTTCTATAAATAACGAAGCAATATATAGATATCTGAGAGGAAATGCCAAAAAAATAGTAACAGTTATCTTAGTTGTTGTATTGGGATTAATTCAAGTATTAGTTTTTAAACAGGCAGGAAACTTTCATAAAGATTTTTGGACAATAACAGTTCTAGATGTCAATTTGATTCAAAAAATATTATTGTGCTTTCTATTTATGTCTATCTTGGATAAATATGAAAACACCAATTATAAACTAGTTAACAAAATTGCAGAAACTAGCTTTGCTATTTATTTCATTCATCCTTTTTTAATTAAAATCTCAAATAATCTATTATCAAAATTTAATATAAGCTATCAGGGGAACTTTTTTACTTTGATTTTAACTACATCAATGGTAATTATTGCTTCAATGACGATCGCTTTTGGTATTAAGGCTATTCTTAAGAAAAATAGTCGCTATTTAATTGGGTGGTAAAAATAAGTAACGTGAGTTCGGGTTAACAGAATTGATTAGTTTAGGTAGCTATTAGCTTTTAAAGAATTATTTAGTCTTCTAAATTTTGAATTTAACTATAAAAAATAGTTTTTTAATTTCTTTGTCTAGTAAGTGTTTCAGCTTATCCCGAACTCACGTTAGCTAAAATTAGTATTGTTAAAATTATGTTTTGTTTTAGAAAAGTTTCAAGAAACAATTATTATGTCAACTAGCTTAATGATATTTCTTGCTGAAGAAACAAATTTTAAAAAAGCCGAATTAATCAAAGCTATTTCTAGCATGGAAGGCTTTAATGGCATTGATATTATGGAAGAATCAGAATACACATCATATATTGGAGATTATACATTTGAAGGACAAAGAGTATATTTTGAAATAAGTAAAGATTTCTCACATGTATCTACTTATAATTTGCAAAGAGCTGGATCAAACTTTGCTTTGAAACTACAACAAAATCTAAATTGAAATCTATCAGCTACAGATACTAGCTATAGTTTCTTGTGTCGGCTCGCTCAGATTTCTAACATAGAATAATTTGAACATATTGTAAATCAAAATATCCATATGGAATAAAAATAGGTGACATAATATCCTAACAGCGAACCGATAATGAAATACCAGGCTGTTTTGGCTGAAGTATTTGCAACCTACTGTAATTCCTCCGTTGGCACATTAGGAACTTGATTAGGAACGCTAACTCCACTAGGCTGTTCAACCTAATTTAGCACTTCTCCCGCATTAGAAGATGCTAACCTGAAAGCCCCTGTCACTCCGCTAGAGAGTAACCAAGCACTAATCGCTAAGGTTGTTGCCCAGAGAATTAATCCGTGTAGCATAGCAGTCTTTTTATTCATCGGGCTGCATCCAGCAGCAGTTACCCAGCTACCGATAAATAATACTAAATTTAAAAAAGTTTTCATCTTTCCGTCATTGGCAATTCATACTCCTGTTGGAAACTAATAATTGTCAGCTAAGTAAAAGGCTGAATAAAAAAATATTAATTAAACAGGAGAAAATCAGATGAAACGTTTTGCGATCGCAAAGCTAGCCGTCCTAAAGTATACCGCTACGCATAAAGGTATTGCTATTATTTCTACTTTACTTGTAGCAGCTTCCCCAACAGTTAGAGCTTCAGAAACCGCGATAAATTCTACAGCCTCAAACAGCATCAAATTGAGAGAATATATATCAACTTCTCCTGCCAATCTCGT
>ERZ1740059.1769-NODE-1769-length-10736-cov-11.869301_pt1 | contig 10736 bp, 5 predicted proteins | sample MGYA00581744_ERZ1740059 | MGnify/ENA primary metagenome ERZ1740059 (study PRJEB43018, sample SAMN04849738) | marine metagenome | isolation source: floating plastic debris | place: Pacific Ocean | collected 2008-08-28 | study: EMG produced TPA metagenomics... | reverse complement strand
TGAAGGGAATTCCACATGCAAGACAGCAGAAATCTTTCATGAGTACATACGCCATCTAGGAATCCCTCAGATTATCAGATAAGCACCGCCTCTTATAAGCTAAGCCAATCAGAGCTAGTGATTGATGGAAACCCTTTCATGCAGAAAACTACATGGCTTGTATCATTTGTGTTTATCTATCATTTCAGTTGATATAACCAGACTGATAAGGATCTAAATTGATAGACATAACTTTCACACCTGCTGTAATTTGAGAAAATAAAACTTCAAAAAAATTTATTTCAAATTTGAAGTTTTTAGAAAATCAACTGTGGATATTACAACGAATAAGGATAATCCGCTTAATTTTGGATTTACTCTGTTCTACTCACCAAGATAACACAAATAAGGTAATATCTTAATCAGGAAAAAGAATAGCATAATTACCAAAATGACTAGATTTTATCAGTTCATAATTCCGCTGGTGACATTTTTGACATTGTCGGAGTGCGGCAAGAGAGACGGTGCAAACAATAGAGACACACCAAGTTTGAGCTATCAGAGGTCTGCGAGTTTTAACGCAGCTTACAGGAGGGCTGCCGAGGCACAGAGAAATGGAATACCTGACACTAATCCATGCTACGGCGTGGGCGGAAAGGCAAGAAAATGTGACGTTTCAGAATTCGGTAACTTTGCAATAAGAAAGCAGGTGGAGGCCACATCGACGTGTGGTACACCTCCAAACCGCTACTGCAACCGTGTAGCCAGCCCTCTGGGCGGAGAAATGAGACAATGCTACATCTGCGATTCCAATCACATCGAGAGGATGAATCCAGCTAACTATGTAGTAGACTCTAACCAGAAATCATGCTGGGTTTCACAGATTTTCAACGACTCTTCTACATTAAACAACGCCACCTTAACAATCTCTCTCGGCAAGAAATACCTCCTCTCCTACATCATATTACCTTTCTGTAACAAGCTACCGGAATCTATGGTGATTTATAAGAGTGCAGACAACGGACGTCGTTGGGTACCTTTACAGTACTACTCCTCAGAATGCGAGGATATGTATAACATGGAGGAGAATGGAATTATTCTCAAGTCTAACGAGCAGGCCGCCATCTGTAAAAACCAGTACAGCAACTCTAACCCATATACGAACAAACGCATTGCCTTCTCCTTAGCAGAAGGAAGACCTTCGGCTCACAACCTCGACAACAGCCCTATTCTACAAGACTGGGTAACTGTGACAGACATTAAGGTAGTATTCCACCGTCTGAGTTCGCCTAATGAGCTGGTAACAGAGCGTGAGGACAATTATTACTCACTGTCGGAGCTAATTCTCGGCGGAAGGTGTAAGTGTAACGGCCACGCCAGCAAGTGCAGTACGGATACCATGGGACAGACAAAGTGTGAGTGTCAGCACAATACAGCTGGTGCAGACTGCGACAGGTGTAAGGACTTCTACTTTGATCGACCATGGAGCCAGGCAACCAACAAGGACGCTAATGAATGCGTTGGTATGTATCTTTTTCATTTTAGTCACTCTCACTTAATCCTAACTACAATTATTTTTTGACAGATTTTGATATTAAAATTTGAATTATTATATCATCAGGCACTTGCAACTTCAAGTAGATGGAACAATTTATAGTGGATTCATTAGAGTGACAAAAATTTTGGATGTCCACCAAACGCAAGCCACTTGACAGTTTATATTTTAAATGTAGCTTTTTCCTCTACTTCCATGTGATTCATATTTTGCAACTTTCTTTCAAAAAAATTAATTTTTGAGATCCTTCCATGCCGCTTGGCACCCAAGCACCAACAGAAGATTCTATGTTTGGTCATGTTTAGCAATTCTTTCAGCCTTTGTATTCAAAATAGGATACATTGGTTTATGGTTCACACCAATATTAATTTTTTCATTAATTCCAAGGGCCTCAAAAATATTAATGAGTCTGCTTGTCTATTTAAATACTCTAAAAGCTAGTTTGTTGGTCAAAATCCTCCTTATTGGTTATTCAAGAACGTAAAAACCTCAAAAGTGATAAATATGAAAATTCCTGTCGGTCAAATTTTAGTAATTCCAAATTCTCATGAGAGTAATTGCTTCTGGCCACATTTAGAAGTGAAAGTCGGTAAATAGATAGCGACAACTATTTTTTGTGCAACCAGGTTAGCATTACAGATATGCTACAAGTCCGATACTTGGAAAAGGCCCAGTGCAAAACTCTCTGTAGTTTAACCTTACATCCTAATATCATCTGGGCAAGGTGCGAAGAGCCAAACCACTTGAGAGCCATAATTAAGAGCCTCGCATATAGCCATTCCTCTGTGGTCTGTGAAAAAAGTGAAAATAATCCACACTTGAAAACTCACAAAAATTGCTTAATTATGTGGTCAAAAAAGCAAACAGAATTTTGAGTTTCCACACTTTTGTTTTACAGTAAGAATAGTAATTCCTTTTTAAAGCTACTATGCCAAGCCAAACAAATTAGACCATTAATTAACCTCTATACAGAGATAAAAATGAATGGTGATGAGGTGTTTTAACACTAATTGATCCACACTTCAATTGTCTTGACAATAAGCTGCCTGCAAATAATGATGATTGTTGTTTGCTCAATTTTGTTATGTTGCGGCCATCCCATTTTTGAAGGAAAAGAGGCGCATTACTACATTGTTATGGCCATGGCCGATAAACCAGTAAAAGTAAATATTGAGATGAATAACTGCGGAGTGCGTTGTCTACATCGATGATGCCGCTGCGCAATCCGACAAGACTCCCTGGAGCTAAGCAAAATCAAAACCACTGTGTTCAATTACTAGTACATCGTGATAGGTCTTCATAACTCTTATCAATTGCCTAACATCCAGGGCCAAGATATCACAATTTACGATTCTCACCTCATTTGGCTAATAACAGGGAGTAAGTTCTTTTATTCCTTGCTAATAATGATTGAATATGATGTAAAAAGTATTTTGAGATAATTTTGTTGGCATTTGGACTAAGTTTTTCAACCTGAGACCAACCTTTCTTACGTAAAGCTCATTGTGGTACCTTCTTCTTCCCAGCGGTGTTACAGACAAACTAACGGGTCAATCACATAGGATTAAGTCTCTTAATCCCTCTGTTTACATCAATATGAATCTATCAAATATGAATGTTGTAGTACTTACGAAGTCTGATATCCAAAAACTTGCTTAGGGTTAAAATATGTCTTGCTTGCCATCAGGAAAATCTTTGTGTCTGGCTTTCCATCATTTAAATTCCACACTTACAGTTTACAGACAAGAAAACAAATTTCGTATTGTTTTTTGATCAGCAAAGGGCCTTGAAAAAGGATTTGAATCATGATGGCCATCTTCAATGACAGCGTTGTTCCCTAAACTGTTACTGGATGATCATTCATTAATGTTCTGATATTGATCAAAGTCTAGCAGCCCTGATGACTTTTTAATAAATTTGTCCACCTGCCTGGGAAAGTGGCCTCTTGAAGCTGTAAAATAATGTGCTTATGATTTTGTTGTGTTGGAAGTGCATTACAGACATTTGGGGAAATACCATCTATGAATCAAAATGCTCTCGGGCTATCAGGCTGGCATTTTGGATTATCAATGAAATTCCATGTACTGAATATGTAGTAGAATGCTACTGGTATTGTTTTATGATGCTATCATCACACATTTTGCTAGATGTAATATCTCTTTTACAGCCTGTAACTGCAATCTTCACTCCGACAAGTGCATTTTTAGTAGCAGTTTGTACGAAAATTCAGGCAAAAAGTCTGGTGGCGTGTGCATAAACTGTCGACATAACACTGCAGGCGTGAACTGCCAAACATGCCGAGATGGATATTATCGAAACATGGCCGTACCAATGTCACACCGCCAGGCCTGCAGAGGTAAGAGTTGCCTTCCCCAACCCAAAACCCATTTTGTTTCTACCCCATGATTTACTTTATGCAAATATTCCTTTTACAGCATGCAACTGCAACCTGCATTCTAAGAAATGCGCCTTTAGTAACTCCCTGTACATGCTGTCGGGAAAGCTGTCAGGTGGAATCTGTCTGAATTGCAGACATAACACCGCCGGCAATAATTGTCACTATTGTAAAGAAGGATATTATCGAGACAACTCTCGTCCTATCACACATCGGCGAGCGTGTAAAGGTAACTCGATGTCTTCTGGGGATCGCTCCATTCACCTGCCGTCTAGCCTTGGTTAATACTACCAGGTCGGCAGCCGGGTGTTGGTGTTGGTGCATAACCCAAAATAGTCTCTGCTGTGTCTCGCTAACTGTTATGCTTTGCCTTATTACCAACCCTAAACCCTCTTATTCTCTGATTTATTTACTTATCAGTCTCGGTACCATATCCACCTACTGCAACACTGCCGCTATACCATATGCCTGTCTGCTGCCTTGTCATGCCATTATGGTTACATATCACTCTCACAAGCTGCCTGCAGTGGTTGGTGTTATAAACTCGACAGAGTCAACTTACTCTTCACCCACACTGGCTGTTGAGTTTTTGTTGTGTCTATGTTTTGCTGTTGGTTTGGTAGTCTCAGAGAACTCACCCTGTGTATTTGTTAGTTCACCGTTTTGGTTTACTTGTGTTTGATGATGAATTAATTTATACCATAATTTCTTGATTTCGTCTTTTAGTTCCATTGTTACATAGCAGTCAATGAGTTATTATTTTCGTCATAATGCAACACCACCCATTTGTCTTTTTTATTTATCTTGTCAAAATATTTTATGCAGATTACTTGAATTGTCATGGCAATCTTGAAAAAAATTCAATGCTAGCAGTTTTTCATTTATTCAGCCAGGAATGGTGTAAAACGATCATCCATTTCTAAGCTATCATGCCATTGTCAGGCCATTGCATTACCTAAATTGAGTGTCATTGACAGTTTTTGACAGCGATGATCCATTGTGAATTGGGAAACAGGGCTAAGAAGCTCCTCATTTACACTGTTTGCTCAATCAGTTTACTGCCTGCAGGCAATTCTACTCATTATATTACAATACTCTGAAGAACACTAAAAACGCCCTGCAAAATCCTTTCTCACAGTTTTTGTGCTGCTATTTGAATTGAAATAGTTGTGTGCTGTTTTAATTCATTGCCACTCAAGATGGTGTCATGGATTCTTGTCTTATGAAGATGTTCGAGTCGTCTTCCTCTAGAACTAAACTAGCAGAATGAAACAAGCCATCTATACGTAGTCAGATTTCAAAGTTTCAAGATTTCTGACACTTATAATAACCTGTTTCTCACTTCGGCTGATATTTATAAACCGCAATATCTAACCAAACACTGTCAGTTCTGATGGATGTCATTCATCGACCAGAATGTTAAGCAACTCTTGTTAAGACAGTTTGGAAATGTAGGTTTTGTGATTGCATGATGACTGTGACAGAACTAAAATATCTAACAGTGAGAGTCAGCAATGATATGTGCTTGTAGTTACCAAAATTTGTTTGTCGGATCATTTAAATTGATCCATTTTTAAGTGTTTTTAGCAACAGGTATGCAACAGTTCAATTTTTCCTTTATTAGAATGTCAGTGCCATCCATATGGATCTGTCGGAAAGTCTTGTACGGAGAGTGGACAATGCTCTTGTAAGGAAGGAGTAGCAGGCACAAAGTGTGACAGATGTAAACCTGGCTACTCATCAACGAAAGATGTCAGTCAACCATGCCAAAGTAAGTCAAGTCAGCGCCCAGTGAATCAGCGGCATTGTCAAATCAGCTTTCCGCCTGCAGGCATCAGCTGCCATTACCACATACATCAACCAACAGTTTTAATTCTTATCAGACAAAACATTGAGATACAGTTAAACAGTGTCAAAATTATCAATATAAATCCTAAATGTTGATCCCACAAATATGGTAAACAAATTCTTTAGCACACTGCATTTTGGGCCATAAAGTTTCTCGTTGAAATACTTTTTGGCACTATTTTGGGTGCAAACTCTACAAGGCATCAAATTTCACAACATGAATGTATTGCAAATAGAATTGCTGTCAAGCTGAAAATAGTGCATGAGTTCCGCTCTTTGTGTGAACATGTGCTGAGCATGGTCGATTAGAGCCTCTGCATTGTCCACAGTGCATGTTGTCTTTTTACGTAGCTTTGCTTCTGTCTTTGGTAAATGGCATGAAAAAAGTGTTCTCATATCTCCTTACTTCTCTCTAGTGAACTGTTTAATATTTTATTAAAGCATTACAAGCTGTCAAGGCTCTGCTAAATTGCGTTTTTGGCAGGATTTTGTTGGTGTGAAGTATTTCAAAATTGCTATCGAGGCTAGGTGCGAAGAAAACACCTCGGGTCCTTGAAAACAAAAGCCAAGGGCTTTTCACTCCATTGCATTACTTATCTGGCAGGCACATACGAAAATATTAATTTACCTAAGAATTATTTCAGAAATAACTCATTAGTTCAAATATAATATTGCAGAAACTTGTTATAAACAACACAAGCCTTTTGTTGATTTAAACTGAAAAGTTGATTTCACCCAAAATGAAATCCTAGAATAGATTTGAGAGTCTATCAATCCACAAGTTCTTTTTATAAACAGGAAACCTCTCAAAGTCATCATAGCTTGACACAGCTGCACAACTTTTCAATCCTGGGATCCTCCATCTTGAACACTCCGTACTAACTATTATCAAAGTCAATTTCGTTTCAATCCCTTTCAATTGATTGACTTTTGAGTGGCCACATTGGATTGACCCTGTCTGAACAACTTTTCCTTTTGATTAGAAGTTGTCTGGTTTCCGTGCATGTCGTGTGGCTTTAAATGTTACCTTGTCTAGGTATTATTGTTGCTAGCTCTTTATATACATGTATGTAGACATGTACTGGTACTTGTGTTATTTGTGAGCATTGCATGGACTCTGAGACACGGAGCCTGGGGTTGTCCGTCGCTGGTTTGTTTGCATTTTACAACACATTCTGTCTTTTGTGGTCGCATGAGGTTCAGTTACTTGAGGGTTCAAGGGCATTGTCCTGAACTGCACGCTATGTGTGATTTGGTGGTTGACGCAACATCGTGGAATTGCTTTGCACTTTGCATTGGTCAGCTTCTTATTTGTTTCCCAGTCAAAAGCTGGTTCTATGATCGGAGGTTGTCCTTGTGATTTTAGGTGATCCAAAAGAATCTTCTAACACTCGTTCTTCAGGAAGGCTGGAAAGAATACCGATTAATATGTCTTCAGGTTGTTAATTATTCCTATCAGTTTATGTATAATTTGTCTTAATCCAAAATTGATGACCGTTTTGAAGGAGGCCTATGGTTATAATTTTCAGGAAATTACCAACTTGGTGTTAGTTTCTGTTAAGTAGCCTATACTCAATTCCAGTTATAATTACAATAGAATGGATAAACTAATTGTACAATCTTTACTTCAGCACTGCCGAAACCTGCAATCATCAGTTTTAATTGTAGTTCTTATCTTTAGCAGCTAGTTAAACCCCTTCCTTTATGCTATAGACCACAATTTACTCTTGAACATTTTTTAGGCTTTTTTCAGTCCGATGTCTAATATTGTTCCATATAATTTTCGGTATTTTCAGGGGATCGAGTCGAGAAAGATGAGAAAACGAAGATTAAACCAGAAAATAACGAAAAACCAAATCGAACAAACAGACCTCCAGATTCATGTGGACAGTGTCGATCAATCAGTACAAAACTAGACTTGAGAAAATACTGCAGCAGCGTTTTTGGTAAGTTCTGCATATATAATAACAAAGTTTATATCTTAGAGTAACCAAGTACTGGCCGAGTGGTAAAATTTTTGGTTACAAAACATGTTCGTGTTCATAGTATGGAACAAAATTCTTTCTGAATCTTGCTTTTATATAAATGATACTATTCTACACTTGTAATAATTTTTCAAGAAAAAGGGGATGGAGATGGAATGATGAAACAAACTTGATGAAACTATAGCGTAAAAAAATATCCACAGACTGATGATCAATTAGAGAAAATATAATAGGCAGAGCTCTACCCTTGATTTTGCCTAGCATGCTATAATGCTTTTATCTAAGGGTGTCAGCCTAATAGTTACAGAAAATATTTCAACCTTCGAATATTTTTAATGTTTTCAGGAATACAAGCGCTGGTTCAGAACCGAGAGAAAATGAGAGATGGTTGGGTGCGATTTGCAATTTTAGTTCGGTATGTGTACAAGAAAGGCTCCAAAACTTTGGCTCGACGCGTGAGGCGGGACACCAAGTATGTATATGTTCGTGAAACTGACCTCCACTGTAAATGTCCTAAAATACGTCTGAATAAGACATACATCATGATAGGTGCAAATGACAGTCTCGAAGGACAAGATGGCTTGTTGTTGGATAAGGACTCAATAGTTGTACAGTACAACGCAGACTACCACAAACGTGTAAAATTTTATAAGAAAGAGGAGAGAAGGCAGAGTTGTCATGCCTTTTTATAACTTCTAACCTACATCTCACAGCCAAGTGAGTTCAACCAATTTTCGCAGTGGCCATTCAACTTATTCAGTAGCCGAAGGCATTCATACACAGTCTGTGATATATTGCAAGCCCTCCGCCAAAGATTTAACGGAGGCCAGCTCTGAATTTGAACAGTCTGTGTCGCGTCATGGACTACGGTGAATGTATGTAGCGGGAGAGTGGCAAACTCTCTTCTCTTGGAATGAATGAAAGCTTTTTTCAGTGCAAGGCTATGTTGAATGACGAGTAAAGCAAGATGGAGATATTTTTTCTCCTTTCCCAGCCCAGTCACCTGTGCATTTTGTCTACGCCTGCCTTTCATACTAACACGTCCTATTTATTCAATGCTGCAGCTTGAAATTTATAGTCATGGGTAGTCATACAAAGAAATCATTGTTTAAGGAGGCGTGAGACTTTTTTGAGGGCAATATTTTACCCACCCAAACGCGTACTATAATGTCCTTGTGTGCCCATCTCTACATCTACTGCATTTTACAAAAATTCCAATCTGTTATTTCCATGTTCATCATAGTTGGTGTGACAATTTATTTTTTCAATCATTTATAATTTTTTTTATTCCTTGTGTAGTAAGAAAATTTTTTACTATGTCCCTATGAATTTCATGAAGCTGCAAGCTTTATGGAAACTCTGATATCATGCCAAAGAATGATCCATTTATATTATTGTATCAGTTTTGGTGAAATTTCTCAGCGTTGTATTATAGCGAACACATTAATTCAAATAATTTATAACTTATTATACAGTGTTTTATATTTTATGATATAAAACCAAGTTGCAAAATCTCAGCCTTTTTCAGTAAAGATGATTGCATAATCATGGTACATTAAAACTAAAATCATCACTGGAATCATCTTGATTTTAGAATCCATGTATGCTTGGGAGTTAAGAGAGTATATAGAAAAATAAAATGGTAATTATATAACAATACGAAAATGTTTTCACTTTCAGTTTGCACTTGTGTAAATAAGTGGAAAGCACCAATAAGACATGATGAAGGACACCTTCACAATTGGATAACACTCAAAGAACAATCGCCATTGTAGTCTGTTTATGTCGGCCCAAGCAGCAGAGGGCTTAAGAAGATTTTGTTGTTATTGTTTCCACTTGCATTATGATAACTTTTAGAAGTTCTATTGGACACCTGCATCTTAACTGTTCATCACTTTTCATAACGTTTCAAACTCTTGACAGATGACACTCTGCATTCAAGATTGGATTTTCACTGCTACAAATCTACAAAATAATAATGGATGAGTTGTTAATATTTTCAGAGATCATTCCGCAATTAGAGAAGATTTTGGAGGTATGACAAATAGATGTAGGCCTTCTGTTTGTCGGCTGTTGTAAGCCATTAGGTTGAAGTACCCGGGTATACACTTTGGATGGGAAGTGGAAGCTGGCTGGGTCAGCAATTTGCAGCTGGGAATCATCAGTTTGGGTATGCACGTCACTCAAGAAACCAGAGCTTTGCATAATACCATAGATTGGAAGTTAATGGATTCGTTTTGATTCACAGAAAACCGTGGCTACCAGTAATGGCAAATGTTAGCAGCATGTCTACTCTGTAAACAGAGTAACATCATGTTGAGAATCGGGATGGCAAAAGTGCTCATGAATGCAAGGTGTTAATCTTAACAAACAAATTGCCCCATTAGCTTCAACATTAGCAATCAGTTTAAAAAAACCCAGTGCACTGCTGGAGGCTTATTTATTTATAATAATCATTTCAAAGCCTCCCATTCATATACCATATTAATTTTCATTAAGGCAATTATTGCCACAAAAAAACTCCATCCTCGAGTTCTGTGAAATCAGAGCCGATATTCGGTTAGCTTCATCATAATTTTGAAAGGAATAACCACTGAGCATCAATAATTATTGACTCTGAAAATTCCGTAATCAAATTCCTACAGTGCGAGACAATACACCGCTAAAATATTGACTAAGGGAAGAGGAGGCAACATTCATATTGATTAAGTCATAACTCTCAATGAATTATTGTTTTACATTCCGGCTGTGACCTTAAAAAAACCGAGGGCCACCGGTGTGTTTGATGGATGATAGGCGATGTTTTATTACACTATTATTAGATAATCAAAGACAAAAAAAGATGAAACGCATCAATGCCACATTGTCTGCTGGCTTAGGTAAAAAATATGTTGTCGGATGTGGACAAGAGTAACGCTCTGTTGTATAATCAATGGCCTGTTTGTTGTGCTATTTAGCTGCCTGTTTGTGACAG
>ERZ1740059.1768-NODE-1768-length-10737-cov-11.540067_pt1 | contig 10737 bp, 10 predicted proteins | sample MGYA00581744_ERZ1740059 | MGnify/ENA primary metagenome ERZ1740059 (study PRJEB43018, sample SAMN04849738) | marine metagenome | isolation source: floating plastic debris | place: Pacific Ocean | collected 2008-08-28 | study: EMG produced TPA metagenomics... | reverse complement strand
AAAGTCTACCAACTCCTCTAACTGACCCTTTCATCTAACGCTGCAGCTACTCGGCAGTTTGCCACATCCAAAAATCTGTCTTCCTGAACGTATAGATCTTCCAATAAATGTGGATTCTCTGATTCATAGTGCTACAAATACAAAAATATATAACTTTAACCTTTGCAACAGTTACAATCACCTACCATACCAACAAAAACACCAGGAGTTGTCATCTATTGTTACATGAGAGCAAATTTATACACAGAATTTTTATAAAATTTCCAACCAATTTGAATTTGGCCACATTGTTGCAATACTAACAGGAATATGAGCAATATCTATTGCCATTTACCGATGCAAGCGCATTTCATTAATTCCTTGCACATGAAATGAGATATAAACTAATGATACAGGCCGCAAGGACAGGAGGGGTACAGTGAACGAGGCACAGCATTGCCAATAATGCCATGGGGAATTTTTTTTTTATCTGAATGGTAATAAACTGCAATCTATAACCTATAAGCAAACCACAAACAGAAAATGAAAATCTTGAGCGGACCTTCATAAGCAATGTGAGAGCTGTTGGAGATTTTCTTATTTCCATCCAGAAGTCTGCAACGTTTGATAGTCTGTCTTTAAGTTCATATATCACTTGATAAACTACAAAATTCAATATCAACAAATTTAAGGCAAATTGATGTACATAAATATTATGATACGTGAATGAACTACTGTACAGCTAGACAATTCATCATCCCAGGCGTCATAAGTGCCAACCGATAAAGGCAAACGGTGAGCACGAGCTGGTCATCACCAATTCCCAACCAATATTTTGGCAGTTGGAACAGGTGGATGCACTGATTTGAATGATTCAACTCAGTGGGTGGATATGTTCATACCATTTCATCTTGTCGCACACAATCTACAATTTACGTACATCTGTATTTAAAGTAAAGTACATTATATCAGTGAAGCATATCAGAAAATAAATCTTACTCAAATTGCTGTCACCACTGTCTATAGCCTTCTTCAAGGCCACTTCAAACTTTTCTATCTTCATCAGCAGAGGAATCTGTTTAGCTGCCTTTGTCTCATGATCTAACAGCTAAAATTAACCATACCAAATTCTACCATTACTACTAATACTATAATGCTCTAATTTTTATGTCTAGCAACCAGCCAGCATAGCTACCAAGGATCTTAGAACGTACAATTTAAGAAAAAACCTGTTGCACATCAAATTTTTGGTCTGAAATGCCTTCAAATGAGCTCAAGGAGGAAAGCTCGGGAACGAAAGGAACACATTAAACCATAAAACCGTATCACTAATGTCAACACAGAATTTGTAGTGTTTGATATTTTATTTTGAAACAAAAATATTTCAATCAAAGTGGTGTCATGAAACCATTTCTATTCTCGATTTATATTTGGAATGAGTCTGGATTTGCATAACATAACACAAAACAAACTAACACAAGTAATATAATACACCATGACATTTTGTCGGCTTTGTTGCCACGAGGTAAAGATAAGGTGCGCTGTTAAGAGGACAACTATAATGAGGACAACACAATAAAGATTACACTGCATCATTGTAGCATCAAAGTGAAATTAAGTGCCCTGTTTGGAGTCTTTATCACCAGGAAGAGGAGATAAAGATGACGTTGAATATGTACAGTGTAGCACAGTCTCGCATATGGACTGAGCGAGTGAATAAGGAGGATATCACCAGGCTTTTATGGAATGAAAAAACTAAGAAAGGAGATCTTATGGGTAAGTGACAATAGGCATACATTGTATGTCAATCTGCGTTTATGTATTCACCATCTCAACCTACCTATTTAGTTCAGCTCCTCACTTTACCATCTGAGTGCATACACTTTGATCCAACAACCTTTCTGATGGTACATAAATCGGACCCCTTGGTCACAGCATGTTGCATATATGCAAAGTGAATACACACAGCACACATGTACATTTGTACATGGGAAAGAAAGGGTGTCAGCAGCAAACACATCATAACTCACAAATACAGTCCTCTAGTCAGCATCAGCCACAATCTTTGCCAGTCAATCAGGAGACAAAGAAGGGCATAAAAAGACTGCAGATCGATGCGGCATGAAATTCTTTACAAGGTTTGTTGATCCATTTACAGGTGACTCTAAAAGGTTTGAGGTGTTCAAAAATCGCCTGGAGAAAAATGCAATCAAACCCCTGGACATAAGCCATTTACCGCCTATAGACAAGAATAAAGTATGCAAACGATCAGCACGCTCAACCCAGCAGACTCTAGATAGAACAGCCATCGCAAGAGCAGATAAACTGCTGGCCAAATCTAAGTCTTTTCAGGTAGGGTCATTCATCTCTTACTTTTTGTCATGTGAACATGACATCAACTCATTCTCATATATGCTGTAATATTGGATAATGCTGGGGAATAATCGACTTATCGAATCAGACCGTAGTGAACCAGTTCGACTGTACATCATCAAACTCGATATTGCAAATTCGGAGTTGTCCCCTTTTTGCAGGTGGGAACAACTCAAAGTTATCAATTTTATTACGCATTTTTAGTATTAAGCTGGCAACCAGTTGCTCATAGGGGTTTATAGGTACGTGGAATATAAATCTGGCATTATTTTCACAGTCAGAAGTAGACATTCCTAGTAAAGTGGACATGTTAGAATGGTTCCATCATCGAGCTGCATGATTTTATCTTCTGGCGAGTTTCATACCGAAAATGAATCGAAAATTGATGAAATCAATATTGAAATAGAAATTGAATCGAATTGAACCTAGTAGGGTAATGATCGAAGGTGTAGAGGATCAAAAAATTGAGATTCGACCCAGCGTTAGTATCGAATCAGAACAGAAGCATTGCCTAGCCATAAGTTATAACTGAATTAATTCAGCTCTTAAATTCTATTGTAAGGACAAAATCACTCTAGGCTAAAATCTTGCAGCATACAATTTCTATACATGTATACATGAAAAAGGAGACAGAGGTGGTACTCAAAGTGCTTTTTTTTTCTCAATTTAGTACACCGGAATCTCAAAATGTAACTCAATGGAGGGAATGAGGGAAGCCTTTGCTTGGTATTATATGTAGAATGTGCTTAGGCACTAAAGGTTAATTGGTGCCCCGACATTATGATGTTACATTACAGAAACATAAAATTAAGCATTTTCACCTCTATTGTCATACACTGTAGGCCTACATCCTGACACGACTTGCCAATTGTAGAGTGGGGCAATTTTTTTCTTATCGGGCAGCAATATCACGCGTAACTCATTCAAATGGTCTAATTTTGGTGGAGAAATTGCTTTAGGTTTTTGTAGAATGCGTGAGAGTGGGCAATTCCAACGTAAAATCATGCATCTTGACTATTGCTTGCAGGCTTTTGACATGTATCCAGTGAGCGAACCGGTGAGAGCTCAACTCTATGATGGCTTCTCCAAACAAGGGAAGGGACGTCATCAGTACCTCAAAGAGCGGAAACAACTTATACCAGAAAACAAATACCAGTTCCCTCTCTGCAGTTCCTGGGACTACGGCTGGAAATTAGAAGATGCCATACCGAGGGATTCTATCAAAAATCCACCCTATGGTAGACGAGCAATAGTAGAAAACGATTTTTTCACAAGAAACGAAATTCCCCAATACCACAAGGATCGCCACGCTAAGGAAGATGATGCAAGAGCACACATTCTCATGGAAAACAAATGACGCTACCCACAGAGTACTAAAGCTCATTTCACTATTACTTATTGTTTTTGTATGCAGGTAACTAATATACTAATACAATTCTTGAAAGATGATAATAACAACTGTTTACAATGAATTCGATATTAGACGCCTAGCAAACTGGTAGAAGACAAATGATTGAAAACCAAAGCAAAATTGACAGATTCTCTTGTCTTAGAGCCATAATTCATGCAGTGAATTGTGTTGGGTATACCCCAAAGTTGTTGACAGAGATATCACGATACATGATAAATATCCTGTACCGGTTCTGTGGAGTGACTTACCATGATAGCCAGATTAGTTTTGCCACGTTCTATAGCTCGGCTGGCGATCTCACTATAAGATACGCCTGAGGTGTCTCCTAACTTTTCCTGAATGATAGCTGCTGTCTTATAATCAGGATCTTTACTATTTTCCACCTACATATTCAAATTATGTATGACCAATTGTGCAAAAAGGACAACAGTACGCATAAGGTTGCAGTGATTAAATATGCATCTTAATCGTTTATTTTAAAAGCCATTAAATGTAAAGCAGGTTCTACTAATTTTCCATATAGTGTATCATACTGATAGACAGTTAAATATTACTACCAAGTATGCCAGTGTGGCTAACATAAATGAGTGATACGAACGTCTATCTGCTTTGTAAGCTGTAAAAACGCTACATTTAAAAGAAAGAAAATGAATATGTTACCAATCACCAGGCCTATTACATAGACAGCACCAAATTAAGAATTGAATGTACAATATATTATATGTACATATGTAAGTACTGTTATGGTACCTTGTAACAAGCCCAATGTGCCAGTATGCTGACTTCTTTATCTTTCAGTTTAAGGTATTGGCACATCTTCCTGGCGAGTAAATACTGTCGTCTGTAAACTAGTTTGTCTATCAAGGTATCAATTCCCATCATGTTATATCTGGATGCTTAGGAATAGGAAACTCATCTCAATAAAAATGATACTCAAATCAAGTCAGCCCTGTTGTTCACATCAATGATATCCATGCAAACATATTCTCATTGTTCATTGCTCCAGTGAGATAAATATATAAATTATTTTACCTTATAATTTGGTCAATTAGATAAAATTTGGTCAACCATTGATGATGCAGTTGTCATCCCTTACAATTAAGACAGACAATTCCAGACGAATAGTTTAGTTATGAGTTAAATTAGGTTAAATAGGTATATGGTCAATAGAAATGCATATATAATCACAACGATGGATACAATATTGTGATTCAGTGTTTGAATCTGCTATTATGAAGACCTGGATGTAGTGCTTCACAAGGTTTGGCCGTTGAATAATTCATCAAGACCTATATTATAACGTGATAGCTCATATCAGGGTATTATGGGAATCCATGATAAACAGCAGAATCAATGAAACCGGTAGACCATGATTTGTTACCTCCAGAATTTTGGGGTTAACTACTCAGATATACTTCCTTGAAGAACCAACTGATAATGTAAAAGGATACTGTTTCATTGTGAGTGGCAGACCAATAGTATAATCGCGGACAGCATTTAGTACTCGTAATATCTGACACATGTCTTTGAATTGATCGGGGGACGATGTGTTCACAAAGCATTTTCCAAATGATGCTGCCTAAAAAATAAAAGAAAATTGATTAGCATTTAATTAATTAACATTTGACAATTTATCAATGCTCAAATCTCCGTCCCATCTCACATAGAAAAAATAACATGAAAATTTACAAGCAATACCATAAACTGACCCTGAGTAAGTCTTTTTGTTTAGCAGACTCGTATTCATTTCCTGCGGCCTCTATACATTGCTCCACAGCTAACATCATCTGATCAGCTATGCTATCTATGTAATCATTAGCCTCTTTGTTTAGTTGCTGAAAATACAGATACATCTTATTACATGCAAGATCATCTCTCTGCTATCATGTGGGATGCAAAAATCTGTAAAGTATTAGTTTAATTGTGATGCGCTATGATGTGTTTTTCTTTTCTACTTTCTTGGATAAACATTTATATAGCGTCAGATAGTCACCTTGAATTTCTTCTCAGCTTCAAAGAGATATGCACCAGGAGCGATGGAACCAATCTGAAATATCTGAACAGTCACCTCTACAATGTATAACGGTGATATAAAATTATGACATATAAGAATTCATACACCCTTATCATGCAGTTCACAGGACCACCAGTTAACTTATGAGAAGTGCTACAATGCTAAAATTGTCACATAAGAAATTTATTTTGGATCCAGCCTGGTTTAAGCATTTTCTGCCTTTGATAACATCATTGTAATTCGACCGCCCGTAAAACTTCATTTAAAGTACACAGCATAGGAGTAAGTTACACAACATGTCACATACCTGGTACCCTTTGTACAAACTCGTGTAGGTCATTAGAGATGATTCTCACACCATCTACATCAGGAATAAGACAAACACTGCTGTCACAGGGATATGTGATCCAGTCCTTATCCGGTCCGACCAGTAACAGGTCCTGACCCTCCCAGTAAAGCATCACAGCACCCGCACCACACCATACAAGCTGTGTGGGACGGCTTGTTCTCTTAGTATCGAACTCACAAAAACATTTCTACAACCATAATGCATAAAGAAAGTTAATCCACATACTAGTTTAAGGCCCCAAACAGTTTGGGGCGCTGCGACCACTGGACAGCGGCGATACTATGAGCACAACAAACAGTTTAACACCTTAAACTATCTACATGCATATATCAAGATACTACAATATGTATTATTTTCTTACACAAATGAGCTCTCCCCTTGTGACCCGTTTGAACTGGGCTTTCCATTGTCGGGAATAACACCACGTGTTCTTCACAAAAACCGAGCCATCTTGAACCAGATACCTATTTGATCGCCTCAGAGATTGACTGCTGGGCCTGAACCGAGTGCTGGCCCTCAGCAAACACTCATCTGGGGTCTTTAAACCCAGTACAACAATAGTAACCATAAACTGCACTTAAGAGGCTAAGCGGTCATAAATGGATTGTGAATCAAGATTCAAGACCATTACCTGCAGATCCGCAGAGCCAATCCACAGTACACCTGTAGCTGTGAACAGAGCTATATATTTATTATTCATAGAAACAGCCATCTCAGTATAAGATACTACATCCGGATTACTGATGTCTATATGCTAAAACATAGAAAAAAAAATGATGGTAGGCTTTTTATTTTAGTTAAATTATCCCAGTGTAGCTACATCACACTACCATCAAATTGATGATGTACAGACATAATGTGAAATATTTTTGTCCTGGTGTAACTCATGAATACCTCTCCCCAGGAATTGAAGGGCTGTTCCAGTATGAAAGGGTACTTAGCACCGCAGCAATGAAATATATACAATATATGTAATTAAAGCATAAAGAGCTCTACCAGAGTTGGGCTCTCTGACCAAGGGAGGGGATGATGACACAAACTATGTTAGCAGCGGCAATGAGGTAAATATAACTATCTCAGTAGCAACAGGGAGGCTGGGACAGACTCTCCCACCCTGCCTGTTCATATACATTGCTATATTAATATGATTTGCATGTTCTAAGAATTGGGATTGGCATAGAACAGATGGATGGATGAAACAGACAAAAGAGGGTATAGAGAATTACCGATAAATGAAATATGATTCAGTCTTAGTTTTGGTACATGGGTATATGTCTCAGAACAAACTGTCAATGAAAATTGGCTTGGGGGATGTATAATGGGATGAGTCTCATTTTAAACATAATGGTGAAGGTGTAGTTATCCCACTGTCTGTCTATAAACAAACCGACACCAGAAGCCAGCACTTACTTGTGGTTGACATTGTCCGAGTTGGTCAATAACATAGAGTTGATCCTCTTTAGCAACCAGTGCACAGATATTTCCACCAATAGCTAAGGGTGTCCAGCTAGAAGGAGGAGCACCCAACCCTGCAAGACAAATTCACAATCACAACATAAACTGGGATAGGCATGTGCTGCAAATAAACTAAGAGTATGTTGGGCGATCTTGCGGCATTCCAATGCAGAAAAGAAAAAAAAAACACCAACACCAGTGGCAACTTCAGATATTCACTTCGAATATTCATCTCCTATACTCCCAATATCAGGAACTTAACCATTATTGTGAAATTAATTTGGAGTAACATTTGAGTTGCATCAACAAGAACACCATCCCTTAGGAAATAACAAATATCATTACCAGGCACATCAGCCAATCGACGAGGACTGTTATTTCTGGTAACATCTCCTTTGATCCAGAATCTGTAGGCTGTGGTCATGACTATGATACCAGAATCATTGTATGAGTTGAATATTCTACAGTCTGTTATCTTAAGATCCATAGCATCCTGCAAGTAGTACATGCGTTGTTACAAAAGAACATAATGAAAAGTGTGCTCTAAAAATGGAAAAGATACCAATCTACAAAAAGGAAGCATAGCATGAGAATTTAAAACTAAACAATAGCACTCATCCTGAAATCATGCCACATCTTTTGTGGCACCTGTTATATCATGCACTGTAGCAGAAATATATTTTAAAAAGCTCACTTGCCACCTCAAAATGAGGATGGCGAGTACTCAATATAATATGTTCTGCAATTACTAAGTATATGAAGTGATCACATACCTCACCCATATCGAACTTCTTTTCTACATTTCCAAATATATCGTACATGATGGCAACACCATCATCCTGAACACACATGAGATGTTCAGAGGCAGTCCAGCCTATCCTCATCAGCTGACCACCTTCCTGCCACTTCATATACCAGATACACAAAGTAATACAAATACAGTAAGAGCAATAAACTTCTTTGGATAGAGCTTTTTATAAATAGTGCCCATTTTTTCACTCTGCGTTAGTTTGAAGGCTCCAACAGCGGCGAGCTATACAATTGACTTGAACACTGGTTCAAAATGATAAAGAATGACAGCATGTATCACATATGCCAACTCTTCTCAGAGCATTTTTGTCATCCTAAATGGATGTTTATCTACGAAGCGCATTTATTCATGATTGGTACCTCCTTAGCAAATCCTGCCAACATCAGATCCCTCTAAATTAGCCTGGGCAGGCCACAGGAAGCCTGCCCAGGCTACCTCTAAATAATCACAAGCAAGTATGTGAATAAACCACCTACCCTAAACTCATGGAGTTTGTTCCCCGCTGCATTGGAAACTGTGACCACTTGTTTTGAGTCAGCCCTGACCATATGCATAGCTTTTCTTGTTGATGCTAAAATTCAAAAAGGATAAGAATTTAGACTTACTAAAAAAATCTTTTTCGATATAGTTTATGACAACATCGGATAACCAAGGGCGATATGATGCGAGAAAAACACACGCCTTTCTAGAAAATTGTTTCTGGCAGTGTTTGTTATAACTTAACGTAATGTGAGAGATAATAGCAATTTTATTCATAACATAACTTATGACAGTGGATCAAAGATTCTATAACAACAGTATCACGTACTTAGTTTTTGGCAGCATCTGTGTAATGTAGACGAGCTTTCATGACATTTTAGCCGCCAAATTTTCTTTCCGAATACCTCAACTTCAATAAGGTCATGTCATTACGTACTGACTCACCAATTGGACCTCCATAGGTAGACCCAGCAATGTCATATTCGGAAATATTCATGTGATCAACCCAAGTCATTCTATAACACTCATATTTTCTAAAAAATGAAAATTTATCAAGTATTTAATGGTAATTTCGTTTCCAACCTTGAGTTGCCCATAAGCTATTTGGCACTAACAGCTGTGTGCGGTGCGTCAGTAGCACTGGCAATATCAACCCAAAGTCACCGTCACTTACCCCTCAAACACAACTGTTGAAGTCCTCAAACTAGTAGCAGACCTGAAATGACATTCGTTTAGCCTGAGATTAGCTGATAAGATTCTTGATATCAATGCCATGGTCCAATTCCTCCACCAGCCACTGTGTACACTTGGTACCTAAGCTTACTATTATGGCGGTACATTTGTTCATTATCTCGGGTGAAATATTGGAACATAAGCCATTCTTAAAATTATTATGTTACAAATTCTCCACGCCCTCAAAATTTGACAGGCTGTGATGGCGGCAGTGGCAGCCACGACTGTATGGTTTAATTGTCAATAAGGTTTGAGAGCTTCAATCATGTACAATGTTCATGAACTATGTCAAGTTCTGAAAAATCTGTCATAGGAAAGCCCAATTAAAATTTGTAGGATGGTATAGTTTATAGCGTTGTATAAATGAAATCATAATACTTCTTTTCTAATGCTCACCAACCAAAACCGGTTACTCACCGATAGAACTTTTCACCCAATGGGCTCCACTCAGCTGTCATAAAATCTGTCATGATATCTCCTCTTGAACAACAAATATCATAAGCAGGTTATGATGCTTAGAAAGTATTGCTGAAAGAGCCTGACAAAAAACAAATTTTCACTAGGTAGATATAGATGTAGGAAGATTGACCATGCAAGAGAAATATTTTAGTAACAACATCGATATAAAGTAATATCATTTAGGCCCTATCACACTGCAACCGAAACTGCAACGAGTTTTATTGAAAAAATTAATAGTGAAAAATTTTTTGTGGTTTTATACCTCTAGTTATATTACATGGATGAGTGATATCTATCTTTAATGGAAGGTTGAAGAATCATCCAAAGAAAGAAGATGCAATCACTGCGATGAATACCATCTGATTAGTGACTCTAATCGTAATCCATTTAAATTTATCAGTTTTTCAGTTGTAATGTGGGAGGGTCTTTATATTAGAGACTTCCCCAGAGTTAACTCATAAAGGCCCTTACACACTACAACTGAAACTGGAACTACGCGTAAACCTGCAAAAATTTCAGGGAGAATTGCTGCCCATATATAAAACTTTTCAAAATTGTTGCAGCTGTGAGAAAGGCTTCAGTTTGTATGTTGTGACTCTGTCTATTTGGCGTTTCAGTTATAGTATGAGAGGGCCTTACCCTGGTTGTAGGGAGGGGGAGAGTGAGGGAGAAGA
>ERZ1740059.1767-NODE-1767-length-10740-cov-7.928966_pt1 | contig 10740 bp, 5 predicted proteins | sample MGYA00581744_ERZ1740059 | MGnify/ENA primary metagenome ERZ1740059 (study PRJEB43018, sample SAMN04849738) | marine metagenome | isolation source: floating plastic debris | place: Pacific Ocean | collected 2008-08-28 | study: EMG produced TPA metagenomics... | reverse complement strand
TCATTGCGCCCAATCTGTTCCACCACTTGTTTGTGACTCAGGCTAAATCTCTTTATCCAAACGCTATGGTGTGGGGTGTGGACGGTCTGGCTGACAAATGTCCCGAGCTTAAACTTGATGCCCTGGTTAATCAGTCGGGCAGCTTTGCCCACGAGCTAGATTATTTACCTTTTGAAGGGTTTGCCGCAATGCTACCCACGGGGATTGCCGTTGCCAATGAGACTGTCTTTTTTCATGGTCCTAGCCGAACGTTGATTTTGACCGATGTTGCCTTTAATTTTGATCAAAACAGTAGTTTGGCAATCTGGGTTGCGGCTCGGATGCTGGGCTCCTATGACAGCCTCCAGCCAACTGTCCTAGAGAAGTGGGGGACGCGCGACAAGAAAAAGGTCGCGGCCTCGGTTCGACAAGTTTTAGCGTGGGATTTTGACCGGGTAATTCTTACCCACGGCAGCATTGTTGAAACTAATGGAAAATCAGCTTTCAAAGCCGGCTATGAGTGGTTTTTAGGACATTCACTGTAAGGAACAGGGCTGTACAATTTTGCGAGTTGCCCATGGTAATCGTATGCTCGACATTGCTGACTGCATTATCTATATGGAAGATGGCCGGTTGAAATCTAATCCTGCCGCGACATCAGTGGGTAGGTAACTTTTCTACGATCTTCTACATAGGGCGAAGTAACCTGTTTCTGACAGGCGAGTGCTCCAAATCTGCTAAAACGCGATACTATTGGCGCTAACTTAGGGCCATATCTACGTTACATTCCGTGATTTTCCATGCAGATCCTTCACGGCACTTGGATTCCAGAATCTGGGGCTGACTTTATTCAATCGGGCCAATTCTATCTATGGGTCGAAACCACCGAAAGGAATCGAGACCAGACCGACGACGAGGAGCGCCACCCTCAGCATCTGGCGGCTGAAGAACTAGCCGAGCTACTGACCAGTGAGTTTAATATTTGCTCCCCCGATCGGTATCCGCTAGCAGATTTGGTCGAACCCTGTTATTTTCTATTGCCAACGGTGGATGGTCAGCCGTTGCCATCCCTAGAGCTATCGCGCTACCTAGAGATAGAACTGCCCGAGACCTTTGCCTTTGATTACTGGGAAATTGACGGTTACCCCATTCTAAATGCGGCCACCGTTAGAAGTAAAACAGCCCCAAATTCTGTTATTCCCCTGCTGAACGAGCTGCATTTTCTCACGTTGCACAATCTCAGTGAGATCCAACTGGGGGCAGACCTACTATTTTGGTTTCACTTTACCCAGGCATTAAAGCGGACTATTTTGAAGGATCACTATATTCCTGCCCTAAAATACAGAGCGCTAGCCCCAGTTAAGCGGCGGGCGGCGGGAAAGTCCAAATCAAAAAAATCCACAGCCCAACAAACGGATGAATTTGAAATCTATTCAGGCTGGGAATTTATCGGTGAAGAGTATGGGGCCATGCTTGAGCAATATGTGGAGTATATGCCGCTGATGTGTGCGGCTGGGTTTGCTGACCCCTACGAAAAGCCCTGGCTCTATAATCGCTTATCTCTCCTACGTCACTTTTCTGAGTGTTTACTTACTGAGGTTGTTGCCCATACCCAGTTTACTAAAGCATTTGAAAATACTATTTCAGATTCGCTGCTGAACAACTGTTTAGACCTGGATGTCTGGCCCCAGTCCTCTGGTCTGGATCAGTATCAACAATGGCAAACCTGGCGCGATCGCATCGTTCGTACCCAAACCGATCAGTCCTTTTACCTGTACTTCCATCTCCAAGACCCGTTTAAACCCGAAGATCCCTGGCAGCTACAGCTACAGGTCGCCCCCAAGGACGATCCCTCCCTCAAAGTTCCCTTAAATGACTATTGGCGGATGCGCCCTGAGCAGCAAACCCAGGTCAAAGACCATCTTGGGGGAGAGTTTGAGCAAAATCTGTTGCTAAACCTGGGCTATGCGGCGCGCATTTATCCCGATCTCTGGCAGGGGTTAGAAACCGATCAGCCCGTGGGGATAAATCTTACTCTGGAGGCTGCGTTTAACTTTCTTAAAGAGTCGGCTTGGGTGTTAGAAAATGCCGGTTATAAGGTAATTGTGCCTGCCTGGTGGACACCCCACGGACGACAGCGGGCCAAGGTGCGTCTCAAGGCTAAGGGAAAGTCCCTGGATGGTGGGGATGATAAATCTAAACGCTATTTCTCGTTTGAGCGGCTGGTGGAATACCAGTATGAGCTGGCCATTGGCGGTGAGAAAGTCACAGAAACGGAATGGCATCAGCTGGTGAATGCCAAAACGCCACTGGTGCAGTTTCGCGGTCAGTGGATGGAGCTGGATCAAGATAAGATGCAGCAGATGCTGGAGTTTTGGAAAACTCACCAAAAGGAGAACCCAGAGCTGTCACTGCTGGAGTTTATGAAACTGACGGCAGGAGGTGAGGATGAGCTAGAGGTGGAGTGCGATCGCAAAGATGCCCTGGCCGATATGCTCAACAAACTTGGCGATAAGGGACAGCTTCAGCCCGTCAAAAACCCCGATAACTTTGACGGGCAGCTGCGGGAGTATCAAAAACGGGGTGTCTCCTGGCTGCAGTATTTGGAACAGCTGGGTCTCAACGGCTGTCTGGCCGACGACATGGGGCTGGGCAAAACGGTACAGGTGATTGCCCGCATGGTACAAGAACGGGAGCCGGAGAAAAAAGGCCGTCGGAAGACAGCGGTCAAAGAGATTAAACTACCCCCGACCCTGCTGATTGCCCCCACCTCCGTTGTCGGCAACTGGCTCCGCGAGATGCAAAAGTTTGCTCCCCACATAAAAGCAGCGGTACACCACGGTGGCGAGCGGGCCAAGGATGCCAAAACTTTTAAAAAAGCCTGTCGGGAGCATGACATTCTCATCACCTCCTTTGCCCTGGCCCGCAAAGATGCCAAGTTGTTTAACGCGATTGAGTGGCATCGCATTGTGCTAGACGAGGCGCAGAATATCAAGAATCCTAAGGCGGCCCTGACCAAAGCGATTTGCAAGTTCTCCGCACCCCACCGCTTGGCCCTTACCGGCACCCCAATTGAAAACCGTCTGCTAGACCTGTGGTCTATTTTTAACTTTTTAAATCCCGGCTATCTCGGCACCCAGGCCCAGTTTCGTAAAAGCTTTGAGGTCCCGATTCAGAAAAGTAATGACCCGCGACAGGCGACTACGCTAAAGAAGCTGGTGGAGCCGTTTATTCTGCGGCGGGTAAAAACAGACCAGTCGATTATTAAAGACCTGCCCGATAAGGTGGAACAAAAGCTGTTCTGTAACCTTACCAAGGAGCAGGCGTCCCTCTATGAGGCCGTGGTTAAGGATGTGGAGAATCAGCTGGAGTCGGCAGAGGGCATACATCGGAAGGGTCTGATTTTAGCCACGCTGACTAAACTCAAGCAGGTGTGTAACCATCCGAGGCAGTTTTTGCAGGATGAGAGTGAGTTTACGGCGTTGCGATCGCACAAGCTCACCCGACTTACCGAAATGGTAGAAGAAGCGATGGAGGAGCGCGATAGCCTGCTGGTCTTTACCCAATTCACCGAGCTAGGGGCGGCCCTAGAAAAATATATCCGGCAAACGTTTCATTGCAATACTTACTATCTCCATGGTGGCACATCACGAAAAAAGCGTGAGTCAATGATTGCCGAGTTTCAAGATCCCGAAACAGAACCGTCAGTGTTTATCCTGTCATTAAAAGCAGGTGGCGTAGGCATAACCCTGACCAAGGCTAATCATGTGTTCCACTTCGACCGCTGGTGGAATCCATCGGTCGAAGATCAAGCAACCGATCGAGCCTTCCGCATTGGTCAAAAAAAGAATGTGTTTGTCCACAAGTTTGTTGCCACTGGTACCCTGGAGGAACGCATTGACGAGATGATCGAAGATAAGAAAAAACTGGCCGGGTCAATTGTCGGGGCAGATGAGTCGTGGCTGACGGAGCTAGATAATAATGCGTTTAGAAAGCTGATTTCGTTGAATAAAAGTGCGATCATGGAGTAAGGAGAATGAGCCAATTTAGCCGCACTTGGTGGGGACAAAAATTTATTGAGGCAATCGAACAACTGACGGACTCTGGGCGTCTGAGTCGAGGTCGCTCCTATGCCAAGGGTAATAAGGTCAAAAGTTTTAACATTGACAATGGCCTAGTCACAGCGAAGGTGCGGGGCTCTGTAAATCCTTATTTTGGGGTATATAAAGAACCGCTTTATTCTACGACCATTGAGTTTCAGCCTATCAGTAAGGCGAAGTGGTCAGCGGCGGTGGCGCTAATTGCATCAAAAGCAAGTCTGATCTCTCGGTTATTGCTAAATGAGATTCCTGACAACATTGAAGATACGTTCAAGCAGCTAAATCTAAATCTGTTGCCAGGTAGTCAGAGAGATTTCAAGACCCATTGTTCCTGTCCAGATTACAGCAACCCTTGCAAGCACATTGCTGGGGTGTATTATCTGGTGGCAGCGGAGCTAGATCACGATCCGTTTTTGTTGTTTGAGCTGCGGGGGCTGTCGCGGGAGGAGCTGTTAAAAGAGCTGGCAAAGTCACCATTGGGACAGGCGCTGTCAGCGGAACTACAGCTAGAACACCAGCCTCCTACGCCAGTAGAGACTTACTATGCGCCGCTGGAGATGCTAAAGGTGCCTGCAAAAACTGAGCTGCGGGAGTTTTGGCAGGGGTCTAAGCGACTGCCTCAGACGATGGAAGCATTGCCCGATAGTACAGTGTCAGGCATTCCAGTTAAGAAGCAAGGAGACTTTCCTTCGTTTTGGACTCGCGATAATTCCTTTATTGAGGCGATGGAAACGCTGTATGAGCAGGTAAAAGCGAAGGGGCAGCTGTAGTTGTTTCACCAAATGGAAGTTGAGGATAGGCATTCTCAACCAGCATTTCAAACTGTTCTGCAAACCACCAGCCGGCATGGGGGGCTCCTGCCATGGCATTGGTCGAGTACTGCGGTTTATCGCGATTGGCCGCGTTCGGATCGCACATGCCGTCAAATCCTTTGGCCGGATCGTTGGGGTCGATAATGTCGGCTTCACTAACACCATCAGATTCTCCCGGTGGTTTAACCCAGACAAAGGCATCAAAATGCTCGTAGGGCTCAGTGACCGGGCGTTCACCGATACCCATGCCGATTTGGTTACACCAGCCACCGCGATGGGGGCGTTTGTCGATGCGAGACTCATCTACAAAGGTATTCACATCTTTAGCGATGCTGGCAACGGTCGGGCGACTTGGGCCACCCCATCCGTTGCGACCGGTATCCACTAACATCCCAATCGTCGTTGGCAGACCTTCAGCCACAAAAGCATCGTGCATCGCGCCCATGTAGCCGACTTCATCAGCATAGGGGTTCCAATCGTAGAAATCAGCAGAGCGGACCGGCTGGGTACCCGTAAAATTTTGAAGAAACGGCTCAACTACTGGGGAGCTGCCGGACGTATTTGAAACAAAGCCATCCACTGCGTTTATGCCAGCCTGGGTGCCCTTAATGGTGTCAGCGATCAGGGTCACCGTCGGGCCAAAAGCGCTGTCCCAGCCTAGCCACCCGGAATGACCCAGATCAACATAGGTATAGACATTGGAAATTGGATGCAGCTGATTCAAGGCGTACTGGATCCCTTCGACATATTCGCCGCTGGATTTTGCCTTAGCACAGGCAGGTGTGGAAAGGTTGGTGACGAGATTAGGCAATGAATCCGGTTCGATTACGGCGACGATCCGGATATCTGTGTATTTGCGATCGCTAAAAATCTGTGCAATCGGATCGATATAGTCGGTTTTATAGCGCTCAATGCCACCATGGGGAATTTCGCCATTTGAGGCCAGCGCATGGCAATCCCGGTTTGGTAGGTTGTAGACCACCATCAAAAAAGTGATCGGTTGACCAGGGCGTTTTTGCGCTAGGGCCGCATCCAAATGCTCACGGAGGCCCATGGCGATTTTGGTGCCATCGGCATTGGTGCCGGTAATGGCACCAATGCGATCCATCCAGACGGCGGTCGGATAGGTGGCAACCTGGGCCATTTGCTCGCCTAAGCCCCCGGCAGTTTGAGCGGCCTGTTTGCGTACTTTTTCTGTATAGTCCGGGTTCAGATAGGCAGTTGCCCCGACAAATGGGTTGTCGACATGGGGGGAGATAGCATACGTGGCTGCAGCCGTTGTCAGGATGCTTAAGGCCAGCATTCCAATAGTCACAAACCCTATAAAAGATTTTAATTTCTTAGACTTCATAACGTCCTCTATAGTTTTGAATCATAAAAATGACGGCGTTGCTAACCCTCGGGATGATTTTATCTGCCAGATACTGTCACATAGCCTATCTAACCGATCGGTTTATCCCCTAAATCAGCAGCGGCAAAATGACTTAAGGGCGAGGGGGGCTATTTAGCCTATCGAAAACCGTGATCAAGGAGATACTTATAGTAATTACTTCGTCGGACAGGTAGCTCCAGGAGATACTTGTGATGGAAACTGGTTTGCAGATATTAGACGAATCGACCATGCAACGGGTTCCGGTATGCGATCGCCGATATCTTTGGCAGCTGATGAGGCTTGCTCAGACGATTGCTCCACTGCCGATCTGTCCCTTTCCAATAGCTACAGCCAGGACCGACCCCTACGCTTGCTGACGTTTAGGTCAATTTCAATATTTTTCATCCGAATCGAACCCTCATTCGTATTGATAGTCAAACAGGTAAACATTGATTGATATGAGGAGGGTCACATTGAACATCAAGGGCTGGTTTATGGAGCGCTGGCTTTGTGGTGGTTTGTCTAGTCTAAATAGAAAACGGGTGTTGCTGATCCTTGGGATGGCTTTATCTAAAAAATACTGAATCATGGCATTCCTAACAGATCGGTGCCTCCCCCAAACCAGCAACAGCAGAAAACATTCGACAGATGCTAAAAATTAAAGTCATCCAAGTTTAACTGTTATTCGTATCTGTAACTGACAACCAATTGTGTTCTTATCCAGCTTTGTGCATACGTGATTTTTTACGTATGGGATTTTCATGGAAAAGCAATTGTTTATCTTTTTTTGTTCTCTATCTCAGAAAGAATGTCTGCAACAATACTTGTAACCCCATCTGTTAGGGGCTTGTGCGCGTGTCAATATCTTTTTGGGGTTTTGTTTTAGTCTGCTCAGAAAGAAAGATCTATCGATTAAATTTTTCTCATGATAGATTCCAAAAACAATTTTTTAATGGTTTCTGGAATCCAAACAACATAAGTGGAAGTAATCTTCTGCGTGGCTCTTTAAGGACCTAGATAAACCTTGCCCACGTCCAGAACTGGAGTTTTTCCGTAGAGGGAGCTACAGGTTTCAACTTGGACGTGGTCTACCTCTAAAGAGTGCACCAATTTATTTAAGCCAAATCAATTTCAAGCCCAAGAGTTTTCTTCAGAGAAAACGCTGGTTTTGATGTGGTCAAGGCTCAAATATCTGCTATAGCTCACAACAATTCACAACAGGAAAATCTCATGACAGTCAATGGTGTCGCCACACAGGATGTTAAAAATCTATCTCGTCTCTCGAAATGTTTTCAAAAGCTACGGATTACTGGTAATAAAGGCGTTAAGCTATGCCTGAGTTCTTGCTTATCTTTAGCAAGCATATTGGCCATTTCAGCTGAAGCGATTGCTACACCGGTTTCCATCGATGAGATCGCTCAAACTCAGACCGCCCAGTCCCCTACCCCAGAAACAATCCCAACAGAGACAGGAGCTGCTGCGCTCCGTCTGCAACCCTTCTTCAATCTCAACTACAACGAAGGTGCTGGCTTCAGAGGCTTTAGTAGCTTTGGTGGTTTTCTCCCGCTGTTTCAAACACCGGGGCAAAATGTCACCTTTATTGATGGTCGTGTAAGCGTAGATAACACCGGCGACTTTGGCGGTGGCTTACAAGCTGGCTACCGAGCCCTGCTCAACGAAAGCACAATATGGGGTACTTATGCTGGGCTAGATGCTCGCAGCACGGGCGATCACACCTTTACCCAGGTGGGCATTGGCACTGAGCTACTAGGAGAGAACTGGGACTTAACCTTCAATGCCAACCTTCCTTTGGATAATGCCCGTCAGGTTATTTCCAGCGAGACTCAGGTCGTAAATCCTCAGTTTGTCGGTAATCAATTGGCGTTTGATGAGCAGCAAATTGACCAGATACAAGCTGCTGTGACCACCGTGTCACTTGACGGTGGCCTTGAGCTGTTTGACTTTGGTGAAAGGAGCAGCTTGTGGGGGCGAGGCGGTGTGTATTATTTGGGGGGAGAAGCCTCTCAAAATAGTTTAGGTATTCGGGCCTCACTAGACTACCGCGTTCAAAACAACCTGCGTGTTGGTCTAGGTGTTCAGAATGATGGCGTATTTGGCACGAATGCGGTCTTTTCAGTGAGTGCGTTGTTAGGAGCCCCAGCAAAACGTCCATCCGATACGGAAGAGAACTCACAAGCGCGACTGTGGGCCAGAGCAGGAGAACCCATTGCGCGTACCAATACTGTTTTAGTCGAGGAACGAACGGATGTTTCGATTCTCGAAGCCAGCATTATTGCTATCAACCCAGATACGAACCAGGCGTTTGTTTTCCATCATGTCGACCCGACTACAGGGTTAGCCGCAGGGGTGGGTACGTTTGAAGCGCCGCTCGATACCATTGCCAATGCCACTACTATTGCCACCGCCAACGCCGACAACATTATTTATGTGCAGGCGGGTGATGCAGGCGGTGCCTTTACCCTGCCAGATGGGGTACAAGTGCGCTCAGTAGGGCCCACACAGCTGTTAACTACTCAGTTTGGGGAAGTGATATTGCCAGGATCTGGCAGTGGTGACTTACCCACCGTCAGCGGCACGGCAACCATCGGCAACAACACATTGGTCTCGGGCCTGGCGATTGATCCGGCGGGGGCCGATGGCATTGTGGCGAATGGTGAGGGTATTGTGATTGAAGACAATACAATTACCAATGCCAATGTCGGTATTAACCTGCCCGACATTGATGGCACGGTGGCGATTGTTGGCAATCAAATCTCGAATACAACTGACGATGGCATCTTCTTTGGTGTCCTTAATGGAATGGATGATACAACCGTGGACGTCGCCGATAATACCTTCGATACTATTGGTGCAGATGGTATTGAATTTGAGGGGATTTTTGAAGACGCCACCGCCAATATCACCGTGACCAATAATCAAATTACGGATACTCAAGAAGATGGTATTTTCGTTGATGACATCGAAGGTAATGCAGTTGCAACGATTACTGTTGCAGATAATACCTTAGATACCATTGGTGAAGATGGTATTGAAATTGATTTAATTGTGGAAGACGCCACCGCCAATATCACCGTGGCCAACAATCAAATTACCGATGCTCAAGAAGATAATATTTTCATTGATAACATCGAAGATAATGCGGTAGCGACGATTACGATTTCAGACAATGTGATTGATGCAGCCAATGTAGATGGGGATGAGGCAGGGGGAGATGGTATAGAAATTGATTTTATTAGAGATAATGCCAACGCCACCATTACCGTCGCCAATAATCAAATTAGCAATGTCGCCTTTGAGGGCATTGAGTTTGACGACATTGAGGGTGATGCGATCGCAACAATTACTGTTGAAAACAATCAAATTAACAGTGGTGAAACAGGGATTGAGGTTGGCGATATTGAAAACCGTGCTAACGCTACCATTGCTGTGACCGGCAACACGATTACGGTTGCTGATGAAGAAGGTATCTTCTTTGATGATATTGAAAACGATACCGTGTCCAATATCACCATCGCAGAAAACACCATTCTCGGTGCGGCAACAGAAGGCATAGAATTTGACGTTATCGAAGATAATGCCAATGCCACTATTAACATCGTCAACAATCAAATCTCGGACGTAGGGGAAGAGGGTATTTTCTTTAATGACATTCAAGAAAATGCCACGGCAGCTATTACAGTGACGGGTAATAGCATCACCAATGCTGGTGATGACGGGATTGAACTCACCTTAATTGAAGACAATGCCAACGTCACTGCGACTGTGACCGACAATACGATTACCAATCCTGGCGCTGATGGCGTACGCATTGAGCACACGGCTGATACAGACCTCTGCCTGGCACTTGATAACAACAGTGTTACCACTCCTGGCGGCGATGGCTTTGAACTTGTCAGCAATGGGGCAGGTCAGTTTCAAGTGCTTGACCAGGCAAATGTTACCGTAAGAAATGTTGGCACCTTTGACCCCGCTGACATTGAAACCAATGCGGACTTTGTAGAGGGTACGGCGGGAGTCGCTCCTTGCCCTTGATGGCTGTGAGGCCTAGTCACACAAGATAAACCGCGTCCAGATCCACAGTTTTTCCTTAAGCTAAAAAATCGGGTTTCAAATTGGACGTGGTTTAATCACAAATCAGCTTTTTCTACTCTTCTTGAATATCGCCTTTCGCTCTATTTAATAGAGCTACTCGAGACACGCATTTCTGTAATCTTTGCAGCAGCAATAGACAACCTAAGCCTCTATTTGCAACGATCCTTAACAGGAAAAACCCTATGACTGTTCAACCCAAATATCACTGACAATTTAACGAATGAGAAGGAGGTATCGCAACAGATCATATAAGTGGAGTCAAAGGTAATCTAATAAATAACATGACCTTCCGGGCACATGGTCCTATTGGACCAGCTATTGGCAAAATTAGTTTAGGAAGTCGAGTGCAGCAGTGTTTTTATGT
>ERZ1740059.1766-NODE-1766-length-10741-cov-6.580666_pt1 | contig 10741 bp, 10 predicted proteins | sample MGYA00581744_ERZ1740059 | MGnify/ENA primary metagenome ERZ1740059 (study PRJEB43018, sample SAMN04849738) | marine metagenome | isolation source: floating plastic debris | place: Pacific Ocean | collected 2008-08-28 | study: EMG produced TPA metagenomics... | reverse complement strand
CCCGCCGGTCCCTCTTGGCCGCCGTCGTGGACGCGACGCGGCGGAGCGCCGCGCTCGGCGCCGCGCCCGCCGCCCGCCTCGGCACGGACGAGGACGGTGCGCCCTGACCCTGTTCAGCGCGCCCCGCGACGCTATGCTCCGGCGATGAGCCTCCCCAACCGCGAGGTCTTCGCGGCTCGCCGCGCGGCCCTCCTCGAGCGCATGGGTCCCGGCGTGGCCGTCATCCCCGCCGCGCCGGTCTTCGTCCGAAACAATGACGTCGAGCACAGCTACCGGCAGGACTCGGACTTCTACTATCTGACGGGCTTCGACGAGCCCGAGAGTGTGCTCGTGCTGACGAATCAGCACGCCGAGCACCGCGTGGTGCTCTTCGTTCGCCCCCGGGATCCCGAGCGGGAGGTCTGGGACGGCGCGCGCGCGGGCGTCGAAGGCGCGGTGGAGGAGTTCGGGGCCGACGCCGCGTACCCCATCGCCGAGCTGCAGCAGCACCTCCCGGACTACCTCGGAGACGCCGGCCGCGTGCACTGCGCCATCGGTCGCGGTCACCCCTTCGACGGGGAGCTCTTCGAGGCGCTGCACCGAGTCCGGCGCCGGGCACGCCAGGGCGTGATCACGCCGGCGGAGATCGTCGACCCGGGCGTCGCGCTGCACGCCATGCGCCTGGTGAAGGGCGCCGAGGAGCTCGCGGCCATGCGGGCGGCGGCGGCGGTGACGGCCGCCGCGCATCGCGCTGGCATGCGCGTCGCCGAGCCGGGGCGCCACGAGTACGAAGTGCAGGCCGAGCTGGAGCGGGTCTTCCGCCGGGGCGGCGCCGAGCGGAGCGCCTACGACAGCATCGTCGGCTCCGGCCCGAACGCGACGGTGCTCCACTATCGCACCAACCGTCGGCGCATGGAGGAGGGTGACCTCTGCCTCGTCGATGCCGGCTGCGAGCTCCACTATTATGCCTCGGACGTCACGCGGACCTTCCCCGTGAGCGGCCGCTTCACGGCGCCGCAGCGCATCCTCTACGAGCTGGTGCTCGCGGCCCAGGAGGCCTCCATCGCGACCTGCGTGCCCGGAAAGACCCTCGAGGACGTGCACGCCGCGAGCGTCGACGTGCTGGCGCGCGGGTTGCTCGAGCTCGGGCTCGTGGAGGGCAGCCTCGACGAGGTGCTGCAGGAGGAGAAGTACAAGCCTTTCTACATGCACCGCACGAGCCATTGGCTCGGCATGGACGTGCACGACGTGGGCGGCTACTTCGCGGAGGGAGCACCGATCCCACTTCAGCCGGGCGTCGTGCTCACCGTGGAGCCCGGGCTCTACGTCGCCCCGGACGCCGAGGTGGACGCACGTTGGCGAGGCATCGGCAATCGCATCGAGGACGACGTCGTCGTCCGCGCCGGGGGCGCCCCGGAGAACCTCTCCGTGGATGTGCCGAAGACCGTCGCCGACGTCGAGGCCGCCACGCAGGCGTGACCGCCGGCGCCGCGCTCACTCGGCGGGAGACGCGCTCGCGTCGAAGGCGCCGCTCTTGAGCTTGCGCCAGTACTCGTCGAAGGCGCGCTTCACCTTCCCGGCCAGGAAGTACATCCCGAGGATGTTCGGGAAGGCCATGCCGAGGATCATCAGGTCGCTGAAGTCGATGACGCTGCCGAGCTTCAGCACGCAGCCCAGCACGACGAAGACGAGAAAGAGGACCTTGTAGAGCGTGGAGGAGCCGTCGCCGAAGAGGAACGTCCAGCTCCGCTCGCCGTAGTAGCTCCAGCTCACCATCGTCGAGAAGGCGAACATCACCACCGCGAAGGTGAGCACGTACTGGAAGCCGCTCAGCACGCTGTCGAAGGCGGCGGAGGTGAGCGCCACACCGTCCATGCCCGGCACGGGCGGGCGGTCCATGCCCGTGATCACGATGACCAGCCCGGTCATGGTGCAGACGATGATGGTGTCGATGAAGGGCTCGAGGAGCGCCACGATGCCCTCACGCACCGGTTCGTCCGTGCTCGCCGCCGAGTGGGCGATGGAGGCCGAGCCCACGCCCGCTTCGTTGGAGAAGGCGGCGCGCTGGAACCCGACGATGAGAACGCCGATCGCGCCGCCGCCGATGGCCTCGGGGCTGAAGGCCTCGCCGACGATGCGACGGAAGGCCATCGGGATGGCCTCGGCGTTGACGAGGAGGATGTAGAGGCCCGCGACCACGTAGACGGCGCACATGACGGGGACGATGAAGCCGGCGACCTGACCGATGCGCTTGATGCCGCCGATGATCACGATGCCGACGAAGCCGGCGAGCACGAAGCCGTAGACGAGGGATCCGATGCCGCCCTCGAGCCCCGGGAGGATGCCCGCCATCTGCTGATAGCTCTGGTTGGCCTGGAACATGTTTCCGCCGCCGAAGCTGCCGCCGATGCACATCACGGCGAAGACCACGCTCAGGACCTTGCCGAAGCGCGTCATGCCGAGCTCGTCGAGGCCGTCCCGGAGGTAGCGGAAGGGTCCGCCGCTCACCTTTCCGTTGCCGTCGACCTGTCGGTAGAGCTGGCCGAGGGTGCACTCGCTGAACTTCGAGACCATGCCGAAGAAGCCCGCGACGACCATCCAGAAGACCGCGCCGGGGCCGCCCTTGGTCACGGCGATGGCGACGCCGGCGATGTTGCCGAGGCCCACGGTGGCCGAGAGCGCCGAGCTGAGCGCCTGGAAGTGGCTGACCTCGCCCTCGTGGTCGTCGTGGTCGTACTTCCCGCGGACGACGTCGATGGCATGGCCGAAGGCGCGGAGATTCGGGAACCCGTAGCGGAAGGTGAAGAAGACGGCGCCGACCACGAGCCAGACGACGATGAAGGGGACCTTCAGCTCGTCCGTGAAGGGCGCCAGGTCGAAGAAGAGGACGCTGGCCATGGGCCCCACGACCCACTCGCCGAACCAGGCGTCGAAGTTGGCGAGCGCGGTGTCGAGGGCCGTCGGGGGCTCGGGGGCCTCCTGCGCGAGCACGCGGCTTGGCAGGAAGGCGATCGCGAGGGCCGCGGCGGCGGCGCGGCCGGGCATCGAGGCGTCGGTTCTGCGCATGAGCGCCCGAACGTCTCATAACTGCCGGAGGGACTCCAGCGCCCGCGGGACCTCGGGCCAGCCACCGTGGTGGCTCGAATTATCCGAAGAACCAAGGCTCGCCGCAGCCGCTAGGCTGTCCCCGACCATGGACGGGGACCTGACCGGATGAACGTCCTCGAGCGATGACGTCAACGGGGCTTGACCCCACGCCTTAACCGAGGGATGCCGGGGGGCACGCGGGGCGGCACGTCCCCGTTCGCGGTCCCCCAACTTCGAGACCCGTCGTGTTCGAGACCTATCTCCCCGTGTTCCTGATGCTCGGCGTGGCCACGCTGGTGGCGACGCTGATGTTCACGCTCACGTCTCTCCTCGGCCCCAAGAAGCCGACGCCGGAGAAGATGATCCCCTACGAGGCGGGGTCGAACACGACCGGCGCACGGCACCTGCGGCTCAGCGTGAAGTTCTACCTGACGGCGATCCTCTTCGTCGTCTTCGACATCGAAGCGGTCTTTCTCTACCCGTGGGCGTCGCTCTTCCGCGAGCTCGGCTGGTTCGGGTTCCTGGAGATGCTGCTCTTTCTGACGATCCTCGGTGTCACCCTGGTCTACGCCTGGAAGAAGGGAGCCCTCGAATGGGAGAAATGAAGGTCCTCGGCGGCGGAGACGGCGCGGAGAACGTCTTCACGACGCGCTTCGACGACCTGCTCGCCTGGGCGCGGAAGTACTCGCTCTTCCAGTACCCCTTCGCGACGGCGTGCTGCGGCATGGAGTTCTTCGCCGTGGCCTCACCGCGCTACGACATCGCGCGCTTCGGCGCCGAGGCGCCGCGCTTCAGCCCGCGCCAGTCGGACGTGCTCTGGGTCGTCGGCACGATCAGCCAGCGCCAGGGGCCCGTCATCAAGCGCATCTACGAGCAGATGACCGAGCCCAAGTGGGTCGTCGCCTTTGGCACCTGCGCGAGCTGCGGCGGCTTCTACGACAACTACACGACCATCCCCGGCGTCGATAAGGTCATCCCCGTCGACGTCTACATCCCCGGCTGCCCGCCGCGTCCGGAGGCCGTGCTCGATGGCCTCATGCTGCTCATGGAGAAGATTCAGAAGGGCAAGCGCGGCGCGGTGACCGTGCCGCCGCGGGAGGTCCCGACGCTGGCGCAGATCCGGGCCAAGAAGCGCGTGGGCGAGCCCATCCCCGCGCTCACGGCGCAGAGCGTGGCCGGAGCGAGCGAGGCCGAGGGATGAGCGCCGCTGCGAAGAAGGTCGCCAAGCGGATTCAGAAGGAGCTCGGCGACGCCGTCGTCGAGATCCGTGACTTCCGCGGCGACTGGGACGTGCAGGTCGCGCCCGGGAAGTGGAGCGCCGTCGCCGAGTTTTGCCGCGACGACGAGAAGTGCCGCTTCGATCAGTTCGTCGATCTGACGGCCATCGACTTCCCGGAGCGCGAGCCGCGCTTCGACGTCGTGCTCTCGCTGCGCTCGATGGAGCTCAAGCATCGCATCCGCGTGCGCACGCAGATCGCCGACGGTGACACCCTCGCGACGCTCTCGACCGTGTGGCCCGGCGCCAACTGGGCGGAGCGCGAGGTCTACGACATGTTCGGGATCCGCTTCGACGGGCACCGCGACCTCCGCCGCATCCTGCTCTACGAAGAGTTCGAGGGGTTCCCGCTCCGCAAGGACTACCCCATCGACAAGGCGCAGCCCCTCGTCGAGTACCGGGACGTCGACGACACGCTGAAGCTGCCGCCCTTCGGCATCGAAGAGGGCCAGCCCTTCGCGCGCATCAACTGGGAAGAGCGCATGGCCGGCCGTGACGAGCAGGTCAGCCCCGCCATCGCGCTTCAAACGGGCCAGAAGCGCACGTTGAGCGATGGCGACGAGGCCGGGGCCGTCTCCAGCGCGGCCGCCGACGCGGAATAGCGAGACCGTAGCGAGACACGATCATGGAACCTCTCGACGAGATTCTGGAAGACGAGGACGGCGCGCTCGAGCTGCCGGCAGACCCCATGCGCCTGAACATGGGCCCCTCGCATCCCGCGATGCACGGGACCATCCGCATGGTCCTCGACCTCGACGGCGAGACCGTCCAGAACGTGGACGTGCAGCCCGGGTACCTGCACCGCGGCTTCGAGAAGAGCTGCGAGCGCGGCACCTGGGCGCAGGTCTTCCCCTACGCGGACCGGCTCAACTACGTCTCCCCGATGCTGAACAACGTCGGCTTCTCCCTCGCCGTGGAGAAGCTGATGGACATCGAGGTGCCGGAGCGCTGCCAGTACTACCGGGTGGTCCTCGGTGAGCTCGCGCGCATTTGCGACCACTTCACGTGCAATGGCGCGAGCGCGATGGAGCTCGGCGCCTTCACGCCCTTCCTCTGGCTGCTCAAGGTCCGCGACTGGATCTGGGACATCCTCGAGAAGGAGACCGGCGCACGCATGACGCACAGCTTCGGGCGCATCGGCGGCATGGCGGCGCCGCCCACGGATGCGTTCAAGGACGACGTGCGGGCCATCATCCCGGAGATCGTGAAGGTCGTCGGCGAGGCGGAGAAGATGCTGGTCACGAACCGCATCTTCCTCGACCGCATGCAGGGCGTCGGAAATCTCTCGAAGGAGCGCGCCATCGCCCTGGGCGTCACGGGCCCCGTCGCGCGCTCCGCCGGCGTGGACTTCGACCTCCGCAAGGACGAGCCCTATCTCGTCTACGACCGCTTCGACTTCGAGGTGCCCGTCGGCGTCGACGGCGACAACTGGGACCGCTTCATGGTGCGCATGGAGGAGGTCCGGCAGTCGCTTCGCATCATCGAGCAGGCCCTCGAGCAGATGCCCGACGAGGGCCCCGTCAACGTCGACGACCCGCGCATCGTCCTGCCCGAGAAGCAGGAGGTCTATACGACCATCGAGGCGACCATCGCCCACTTCAAGCTGGTGATGGAGGGCCTCAAGCCGCCCAAGGGCGAGGTCTACTCGGCCATCGAGGCCGGCAACGGTGAGCTCGGCTTCCACATCGTGAGCGACGGGAGCGGTACGCCCTACCGCGTCCGGGTGCGGCCGCCCTGCTGGTACAACCTTCAGGCGGTCCGCGAGATGCTGATGGGCGACATGATCGCCGACATCATTCCGACCTTCGGCTCCATCAACATGATTGGAGGCGAGTGTGACCGGTAACGGGCACCGACGGGGACGACGCGTGACCGCCGACGATCGCACCCACTGAACCATGCCGACTTTCAAGCTGAACGGGCAGGAGATTCCCTTCGAGCAAGGGGACACCATCATTCGTGCCGCGTGGAAGGCCGGGATCGAGATCCCGCACTACTGCTGGCACCCGGGGCTGAGCATCGCGGCCAACTGCCGCATGTGTCTCGTGCACATCAAGAGCGGTCGGCAGATGGCAATGCCGATTCTCAAGTACGACGAGAAGAAGAAGAAATACGTCCCGGACACGAAGCCCAAGCTCCAGCCGGCCTGCCAGCTCCACGCGCAGGAGGACATGGAGGTCGACTCCGTCAGCGAGGTGGTCAAAGAGGCGCAGAGCCACGTGCAGGAGTTCCTGCTCCTGAACCACCCGGTCGACTGCCCCATCTGTGACCAGGCCGGCGAGTGCAAGCTCCAGGACTACTACCTGGAGCATCAGGCCGACTTCAAACGGAAGCGCACGGAGCCCGTGCACAAGCCGAAGGGCGTGCGCTTCGGTCCCACCATCGTCTACGACGCGGAGCGCTGCATCATGTGCACGCGCTGCATCCGCGTGTGCGACGAGCTCGTGGGCGACCCGGTGCTCGACATGCGCGAGCGCGGGAACCGGAACGAGATCGTGCTCGCCCCGGGCCGCGAGCTCGACCACGACTACACGCTCATGACGGAGCACGTGTGCCCCGTCGGCGCGCTCACGAGCAAGGACTTCCGCTTCAAGGCGCGCGTCTGGTTCCTGAAGAGCGCGCCGGGCGTGTGCACGGGCTGCGCGACCGGCTGCAACACGCACGTCGATTTCGACCCGCGCTACGGCAAGGTCTACCGGCTGCGACCGCGGGACAACGCGGACGTGAACCAGTTCTGGATGTGCGACCAGGGCATGCTCACCTACCAGGCGACGCACGAGCGCCGGGTGACGACGCCGGTCATCGGCCGTGGCGAGGACGCCGAGAAGGTACTCATGGACGACGTCCACGACGAGGTCGTGGCGCGTCTGGAGAAGGTCGAGCGCGGAAGCCTCGCGGTGATGCTCAGCGCGCAGCAAGCGAGCGAAGACAACTTCGTGCTCGCCACGCTGGCAAAGGCGCTCGGCACGGACCGCTTCTACCTAGGCGAGAAGCCGGTGGGTGACTGGACGGGCGACGACATCCTCAAGCACGCGGACCCGAACCCGAACCGAGCCGGCGCGCTCGGCGTCGCGGAGAGCGTGCTGGGCCTCGCGTCGCTCCCGGGGGCGGCACAGCTCGCGCAGGACGTCGAGAGCGGCGCGGTGAAGAGCGTGCTGGCCCTCGGGCCCTTCGCCGGCGCCGACGTGAGCGCGCTCGAGCACCTGGAGGACGTCATCGTCCTCACCGACGGGGAGGGTCCACTGGCCGACGTCGCCTCGGTCCTGGTGCCCATCACGAGCTGGGCAGAGATGTTCGGCACGTTCCGCAACGCAAAAGGCATGGACCAGAGCTTCGTGCGCGCCGTTCCGGCGGCGGCGGACGTGGAGCCGGCCTGGAAGACGCTCGTGGCCATCGGCCGGGAGCTCGGCGAGGACCTGGGCCTCGCTCGAACGGGTGAGGTGCGCGCGGCCATGGGCACGGGCGCGAGCACCGCGGCGGAGTCGGCCGCTCCGGCGCCGGCGGAGTGAAGACGCGATGAGACTGGGTTGGGACCGAGGTCGGTAGGGTGAGTACGGGAGCCATTCTCTTGGCGTCGGCGCTGAAGATCCTCTTCATCGTCCTCGTCGTCGTCGGGGCCTTCGCGCCTCTCCTGGTGTGGGTCGACCGTCGCCAAAGCGCGATGATCCAGGACCGGGTGGGGCCGCACCGCGCTGGCTTCACGCTGCCGAAGGACGTGGTGAAGGGCTTCGATGCGCTTCGCCTGCCGCTCCTCGGCGGGTCCCTCTTCGCAGGCCTTCTCATCGCCGTGAGCTTCGCCGGGCTCTTCGTGATGGGGTTCGCTGGCTTCGAGGACCTCGGAGGCGCCACGGCGAAGGACCTCTACCGCTTCGCGTTGGCGATGTTGGTCTTCGGGCTCCTGCTGCGCGCGGGCTACGCCGTGCACTCGAACATCGTCGAGGCTGGCGGGAAGATCACGCTCTTCGGCGTGCTGCACCCGGCAGCGGACGCGATGAAGATGATTTGGAAGGAGGACTTCGTGCCGGCGCGCGCGGACAAGCTCCTTCACGCGCTCGCGCCGGTCATCACGCTCATCCCGGCGCTCGTGAGCTTCGCGGTGATCCCCTTCGCCGACGTGCTCTACCTCGATTACTGGGACCAGGTGCTGCCGGTCGCGGCAGAGGGCGCGGCCGAGGCCGTCGCACTCGTGGGCGATGCCGTTCCCATGCAGGTCGCCAGCCTGAACGTCGGCATCCTCTTCATCTTCGCCGTCGCCGGCACCGGCGTCATCGGCGCCGCCATCGGAGGCTACGCGAGCGACAACAAGTTCTCGCTCATGGGCGGCATGCGCGCCGCCAGCCAGATGGTGAGCTACGAGGTCGCGCTGGGTCTGACCATCGTGCCTTGCTTCATGATGTACGACTCGCTGCGCCTGGAGGACATGGCGCTATGGCAGGCGCAGAACGCCTGGGGCATCTTCCTCCCGCCGCTCACGCTGGCCTTTCTGCTCTACTTCACGGCGGCTACGGCGGAGACCAAGCGCGTTCCCTTCGACCTTCCCGAAGGCGAGAGCGAGCTCGTCGGCGGGTATCTCACCGAGTACTCGGGGCTGAAGTTCGGCATCTTCTTCACCGGGGAGTACGTGGAGATGGTCGCCTTCAGCGCGCTCGCGGCCGTGCTCTTCTTCGGCGGCTGGGACGTGCCCTGGCTCTATGCCAACGGCTTCGACCTGCCGGGCACCTGGGCCTTCACGGTCCCGCTCACCGACTGGGTGGTCTCGGACAAGATCGCGGTCACGCACTGGGTCGTCATCGCGCTCCAGGTCGGGAGCACGCTCTTCAAAATCATCGCCTTCCTCTTCTTGCAGATGATGATTCGCTGGTCGTTGCCGCGCTTCCGCTACGACCAGATCATGAGCCTCTGTTGGAAGGGTCTCCTTCCGATCGCGCTGGTCAACATCCTCCTGACCGGCATTCTCATCCTGCTCTTCGACTGAGGGCGCTCTTCGACCGAGAACACTGGACGCCATGCCCGCCACCACCAAGGTCATCCGCAAGCCCAAGCGCAAGCTCACCGAGCAGACCTACGTCACGGAGATCAGCAAGGGTCTCTCCCTGACCATGAGTCGCTTCTTCAAGAACGCCTTTGGCCCGGAGGACAAGAAGGAGATCGCGACGGTGATGTACCCTGAGGAGCAGCGGGAGTACCCCGAGCGCTTCCGCGGCATCCACCGGCTGACGCAGCGTGCCGGCGGCGAGCCCCGCTGCGTCGCCTGCCTCTGCTGCTCCACGGCCTGCCCGGCGCAGTGCATCCACATCGAGCCGGCCGAATATGCCGAGGACGACGCACGCTACGGCTACGAGCGCTTCCCCGCGGTCTTCGTCATCGACGAGCTCCGCTGCATCTTCTGCGGCTACTGCGTGGAGGCATGCCCCGTGGACGCCATCCGCATGGACACGGGCCTCCACATGCCCCCGTCCACGGCCCGCGACCACTTCCTCTACGACAAGGAGACCCTTCTCTCCTTGCCCTCCCGCGACGGCACCTACGAGAGCGGCAACCCCCGCCACGAGCCGGGCGACCCCACGCACCCGGGCATCGACCGGCTGCAGGGACACTGAGCACGCGCCGGCAGATGTTCAGCCGCCCGCGCGGCGATGCTCGAGCGCGTTCATGAAGCTATCGAGCTCACGCTTGAGTGCATTGTAGCGATAGTAGGCGTCGCCCGTCTTCGGGTCCCCCGCAAGCGCCTCGTAGAGGGCTCGCTCGCGGTCAGCAGGCCACGTGGCCCGTTCCGGCAGGCGCAGGCCGAGGCCGGCCAGGCGGGTCGGGGCGAGACAGACCACCAGGGCCGCCGTGCTCAGCTCCCCGCGGCCGAGGTCCGCGAGGCCCTGGAGCACGAGCGCTCCCCCAGGGAGCGCCCTCAACTCATCCTGCGTCATCGTCATCGAGGAACGTCTTCACACGCGCGGCGAGCTTGTCCGCGTCGAGGGCAGGGTAGCGGATCAGGTCTCCTTCGATGGCCGCGTACGCGGCGCGAAGCGCATCGCGCGTGACGTGGCCGCCTTCGACCATCGCGCACACATCGTGAAGGTCGCGTTCGTGGCTGCGCGCCAGCTTGGAGAGCGCCTGTCCACGCAGGTCGTAGTGAAAGAAGCGAACCTCCCCGTGGGTCGCGATGCTCTCGCTCCGGTCGCGCCAGCCCGGTACCGGTGGGATGAAGAGGTCGGGGGAGGCCAGCTCGATGTTCACGTCGAGCTCGTTCTTCAGCTTGGCGATGGCCTCGAAGATGCCGGGCGGTTCGGGGTCGAGCTTGAGGTCGACGTCGACGGTGCTCGCGCGCCAGCCGTGAAGCAGCGCGGTGGCTCCGCCCGTGAGAAACACGTCCCCAGGGCCGCGCGCCCGGCGAACCAGCTCCAC
>ERZ1740059.1765-NODE-1765-length-10746-cov-3.773267_pt1 | contig 10746 bp, 10 predicted proteins | sample MGYA00581744_ERZ1740059 | MGnify/ENA primary metagenome ERZ1740059 (study PRJEB43018, sample SAMN04849738) | marine metagenome | isolation source: floating plastic debris | place: Pacific Ocean | collected 2008-08-28 | study: EMG produced TPA metagenomics... | reverse complement strand
GTGGCGATCGCAATATCTGTACTGCCTTGAAGGGATATTCCTACATTTGCCTGGTCTAAAGCTGGAGCGTAATTAATACCTTCTCCAATCATTACTACTTTCCCTTTTTTTTGCATTGATTGAATTACCTGAGCTTTTGCTTCTGGTTGTACATCTGCAAATATTTGAGTAATATTAAGCTGTTTGGCAATTTCTTGAGCTACTTCAGAGCGATCGCCTGTAAGCAGGGCAATGTCTAATCCCATTCCCTGTAATTTTTCGATTGTGTCGAGGGCATCAGGGCGAATAGTATCCTGTATGGCTATTATTCCTTGCAAAAAATTGTCTGTAGCCACATAAACAATAGTTTTGCCTCCTTGTGCCAGTAATTGAGCTTCTAGCCGATATTTTTCAGCGATCGCTATTTTTTCATTATCTAAATAAAATTCATTGCCCAAAAACGTTTTTAATTGTGCAACTGTTGCCGATATACCTTGTCCAGAAACGGTATTGAAATCATTAGTTTCCAACAAAGATAAATCCTTTTGCCTTGCTGCACTTATAATCGCCTTGGCTAGAGGATGATTGCTACCGTTTTCTACTGATGCAGCTAGCTGTAACAATCGATTGGGTGCAAGATCTCCCCAGGAAATGCAATCAGTAACTTGAGGCTTACCAATAGTTAAGGTACCCGTCTTATCAAAAACTAAAGTATCTAACTTTTGAACCCGTTCTAAAATATCACCACCCTTAATTAAGATTCCTTTTTCTGCACCAATGCTCGTCCCCACCAAAATTGCCGTGGGAGTAGCCAAACCAAGGGCGCAAGGACAAGCAATTACTAACACTGCGATCGCTAATTTTAAACTCAACAACAAAGGAGAAGTTTCCATTGCCATTTGTCCCATCGGCATTGTCATCGAATAAGATGCGGTAGTTAATACAGATTCCCAAATCTTTGTGCCATAAAAATACCAGAAGCAAAAAGTAATAGTTGCGATCGCCATTACTACATAGGCAAAATAGCCTGCAATGGTGTCGGCTAGCTTTTGTACTGGTGCTTTGTTGGTTTGAGCATCTTCTACCAAATTAATAATTTTTGCCAGATTAGTATCTTTACCAATACCTGTTACTTCAACAGCGATTGTCCCCGATTGATTTATTGTCCCCGCATATACCAAATCTGAGTTAGTCTTTGCTAATGCTACAGACTCCCCTGTCAGCATTGACTCGTCAATAGTAGTTTCTCCCATGACAATTTTGCCGTCTACTGGAATTTTTTCCCCTGGTAATACCCGCAGCCATTCACCTGTCTTAACCTGATCTACAGGAATTTCAATTGTTTCTGTGTCGTCTTTCTTCCCGATCAGACGAGCAACTGGAGGCTGCAAAGACACTAGCTTTTCTAGTGCAGCAGAAGCTCTATTACGGGCTTTTCCTTCTATGGTGCGTCCGAGTAAAATAAAGCCCAAAAGCATTACAGGTTCATCAAAAAAGCACTCCCAACCCAAGCGGGGGAGAAATAAAGCAAAACAGCTAGCTAGATAAGCACTGGTAGTACCTAAGCCCACTAAAGTATTCATATTGGGCATTCCACTCTTCAGACTGCGCCAACCATCGACTAAAAGCGATCGCCCTGGAATTAATAATGCTAAGGTTGCTAAAGCAAAATGTATCCAGATGTTACTCAATATAGGAATATAAGGCAAGCCTAAATGATGTAAATGACCAATACTAGAAAAAAATAACAGAAATGCTGCGGTAATTAGTTGTTTTAGTCGAGCTTGTTCTTGCTGCTGCCTTTTTATTTCATTATCTGCTGCGGTTTGATAAATACTGCGATCGCTCTTTCTCAATTGAGAAGGAAAGCCTGTTTTAGTTAGCTTGTCGGCTAAAGTCTCTGGTGCGACGCTTTTCGTCTCGTATTCCACCACCGCCACTTCTGTGATTAAATTAACACAGGCAGACATAACACCTTCGTTTTGTTCTAGCTGCTTTTCTACTGCTTTTACGCAACCGGCACACTTCATCCCGTTGACATCTAGGACGACAGTTTCGGATTCTGGCTGAATAGAATTATTTATATTACTACTTGCAGGGGATGATGGAGACTTGACCATAACTCGATTTAGTAAAGGCTTTTAATCATAACGCGATCGTATATGTGGAGATCCTAACTAAATTTTGACAAATTATTAGTAAAAACTTTATTATTTTGTAAACCTATTTACTACCAGCTAGGCTAAAAATCATCAAAAAAATGCATAAGCCAGCATAAACCATTAAAGCAGATAATGCATCTGGAGTAATTTTGCGAAAGAATAATAAATCTCTAGTACCTTCAAACATACCTAGTAATACTATTCCCAAGCAACCAGTCAACCTATAGCTGTTTAAGGGTACATTACCATTTTCATCAACGATGAATCGTAAATAGCCCGTCAAAATACTAATACAGGCAACAATAGCTGCAATATTAATCAAAGTTTGCATATAACTCTTTAAATGCATTTAGCTTTAGCAAATTTTATTAACAGTATTTATTTTTGTCTACAGCAATTTATTATGACTTGATGTAATTATTTTGGTTTAAACATTATTTATAAATATACTGATGAATAAAATAGACCAGGCTGAAAGTAATTTATGGTTGGATAGCTGGCGCAAATTCAAACGCGATCGCACTGCATTATTTGGTTTATTTTTTATCATATTCATTTCTCTATCAATTATTTTTTTACCTTTTATTTATCAAGTATCCGTCGATAAAGTAGATTTTCTAGCTGCTTCTCAACCTCCTAGTTGGCAGCACCTATTTGGTACAAACGATTTAGGACAAGATCAATTAGCCAGAATCTTACAGGGTGGCAGAGTATCTTTAACTGTGGGAATTGCTTCTATGTTGGTAGCAATATTCCTGGGAACAATTATTGGTGCAATCGCAGGCTTTTATGGCGGCATTATTGATAATATTTTAATGCGAATTACCGATTTATTTTTGGCTTTACCTCAATTACCTTTACTACTTCTAATTGTCTATCTGTTTCGCGAATCTATTAAAAAAATAGCAGGGGCAGAATTAGGAGTATTTATTTTAATCGTATTATTAATTGGTGGTTTGAATTGGATGTCTGTAGCTCGCTTGGTAAGAGCAAATTTTTTAAAACTGCGAGAAATGGAGTTTGTCAGCGCAGCAAAAGTGATCGGCGCAAAACCCAGCAGACTTATTTGGACTCACCTATTTCCTAATGTTTTAAGCGTAATAATAGTAGCTGCTACTCTATCAGTTGGCAACGCTATTATTACCGAATCTACTCTTAGTTTTTTGGGCTTAGGTTTTCCTCCCGATGTACCTACTTGGGGACGAATGTTGTTTGAAGCAAAAGACTTTCTAACTTCTGCTCCTTATATGGCACTTTTTCCTGGAATGGCAATATTTTTGACAGTATTAAGTATTAACTATATTGGTGATGGATTGCGAGATGCTCTCGATCCTAAACGTTAGTTTTATGAAGGCTGAAACAAAAATTTGAGGCTAAAATGGCGGAATCTTAATGGTCTATTTATAAGTATATGAAATCGTCATTATTAACCGTGTTGGCAATATTATCTACCATTACTATTGCCACTCCCAGTCAAGCAGAAAGTTTAAACGATTTAACTCAGCTTCTAAATACTAAAAAATGCGCTCAATGTAATCTGAGTAATTCTGGTTTAGTTCAAGCAAATTTAATTGGTGCAGATCTAACTCAAGCAAATTTGGTTGGTGCAAATCTATCCCAGGCAAACTTAACGGGTGCAGATCTTCGAGGGGCTAATCTAACTGGCGCATCTTTGCATGGTGCTAACCTAACTGGTGCCAACTTAGCTGGAGTTAATCTAAATAGTACAGATCTTCGCAATGCTTATTTGACTAATGCAATATTGACAGGAGCAAATTTAGATGTTGCTCGTGTCGAAGGAATAAAGGGAATTGCGGAAACCGCAGCCACAGCAGAGCAGTTTCATCGCTGGGGAGTAAAAGAGTCGGAGCGCGGTAACTACAGTGCTGCGATCGCTCACTATAATAAAGCAATTAAAATAGACCCTGAGTTTGCTCCTGCATATCTTGGTCTGGGAATCATCCAGTATAATTTAGACCATCGTTTAGAAGCTAGAGAAAATACCAAAATAGCAGCCAAGCTATTTGAGGAGCAAGACCATAAGCTTGGTCATAAGACGGCAATGAATTTTCAAGAAAAAATGACTTTAATCCAAAAAGCAGAAGATAACATGGCAGAAAAAGAAGGTGGATTGGGTCATGTAGGGAAACTTATGGGTAGTGTTGGATCTCTATTGTTACAGCTCTTGCTTTAGTTTTCTACAGTCTGTCAAAATCTCTACAGGGTCGGACACAAATAAGAATTATTCTCAATTGTATCCGACCCTGTCATGTATATGTACTTATGCAGAACTATAGCTATAAATACAATTACCCTATAATATCTTGGCTAAAAACTTCTGGGCGCGAGCAGATTTTGGATGAGAAAAGAATACGTCGGGAGGAGAATCTTCAGCTATTTCGCCCCCATCTAAAAAGAAAATGCGATCGGCTACTTCTTTGGCAAAGCCCATTTCATGAGTTACGACTGCCATGGTCATCCCAGATTCGGAAACTGCCTGCATCACATCCAGCACTTCCTTGACCATTTCAGGATCGAGAGCGGAAGTTGGTTCGTCAAATAACATAATATCAGGCTGCATTGCTAAAGAGCGAGCGATCGCAACTCGCTGTTTTTGTCCTCCCGATAGCTTAGAAGGGAAGACATCGGCTTTATCGACTAAATCTACTTTCTGGAGTAAATCCATAGCTAAAGAGCGAGCTTCTGGCTTAGATAGGTTATTAACCTTAACTGGTGCATACATAATGTTTTTTAGCACGTTCATGTGGGGAAAGAGATGAAAATGCTGAAACACCATGCCCACATTTTGCCTAATCTTGTTCACATCGGTTTTGGAATCTGTTATTTCCTGTCCGTTGATGTAAATTTTGCCAGAAGTCGGTGTTTCTAAGAGATTGAGGCAGCGTAAAAAAGTAGATTTCCCGCAGCCAGATGGTCCAATCAAAGCGACTACCTCTCCTTTGGCGATTTCAGTAGAAATTGCTCTTAAAACCTTGAGGCTACCAAAGGATTTATACAGACGGTCAATTTTGATTGCGATCGCGCCTTTTTCCTGCATATTATTTTTAGCTGCTCTTTCTCAATTGTGTTTCTAGCAAATTAGCTGAAAGCGTCAAGCTCATCACCATTAGATAATAAACAACGGCAACGATTAGTAACGGTTCAAAATAAACATATTTTTCTGCCCCAACAATTTGGGCGCGTCGCAGCAAATCGGTAGCACCAATGGTTGATACCAGTGCTGAATCTTTAAGTAGGGCAATACTTTCATTAACCAATGCGGGTAAAATATTCTTGATTGCTTGGGGTAAAATAACATCTAGCATCATTGGTTTGTAAGATACTCCTAAAGACATCGCTGCTTCGGTTTGCCCTTTATCTACCGCCATAATTCCCGCCCGAATTACCTCAGAAATATAAGCACCAGAGTTGAGCGAAAAAGTGATTACGCCAGCCTGGAAACCAGATATTTCATAGCCAGTTAGCTGAGGTGTGTCAAAGTAGATCTTGGATAAAGTTACTAGCAAAGGAGTCCCGCGAAATACTGAAGTATAAGCCATGCCAAACCAATACAGAGGCTTGATACTAGAAATTTTGAATAAAGATAAGACAGTTCCCCAGATAAAACCAAAAATAGCCGATAAAAGAGTGAACTTTAGCGTTATCCAAATTCCTCCCAGAATGTAAGGAATGGAAGGAGCAATACGGTTAAAGTCCAGATCGAGTTGAGCTAATAAACAATTGCAAACGCCAATAGGAATAACAAAATTAATCGCGGCAGAATTTAAAATCATTCTAAATATGGGTTGAATAATTACTCTTGCCCCGATTTTTCATAATATTCCTCGAACCATTTTTGAATTAGCTTATCCATTTCGCCGTTAGTTTTCATTTCCTCCAATACTCGATTGAATTCGGGGGTTAACTCCGAGCCTTTAGGAAAAGCGATCGCACTTCCTGCTGCTTCTGCGTTTTCGACTGTGCTTAACTCTAGATCGGGATTATTTTGCACATATCCTTTGGCTACGGTATCTTCAACTACTGCTGCGTCAATACGCCCTGCTTTGACTTCCTGAATCAATTCGCTAATTTTATTACGTGGTTCGATTTTAAAACCGCCTACTTCCTTTGCTGCTGTTTGGGCTGCCTCCTGTTGTGTCGCTCCTAGCTGTACTCCGACTTTTTTATCTTTTAAAGCTGCAAAGCTATCAAAACCAGCATCTTTTTTGGTCACAATAGTATTTTTAGCTTCATAGTAAATGTCGCTGAAATCTACGTTCTGCTTTCGTTCTTCGGTGGGAGTCATTCCCGCCATGGCAAAATCGGCTCGCTCTGACTGCAAAGCAGGAATAATACCGTTAAAATCCATCCCGCTAACTTCTAGTTCGTACCCTAACTGCTCGGTAATGTATTTAGCAATATCAATATCAAAACCAATCGGTTCTCCTTCACCCCCAGCCGTTTCATAAAACTCGTAGGGAGGATAGTCAGGAGAGGTTGCCATCACTAAGGTTTTGCTAGCTGATTCGCCATCGCTCCCGTCAGTAGCAGCTTCTTGATTGCCACAGCCAGCGAGGGTGGTAATTGCCAAACTCGCTGAAAATGCCAGAGAAAACAGCAATTTTCTGCGCTTCATAGAGTATCCTCTTTGGTGATTGCTTAATTTAATATTCTGTTCTATTGATAGCTATTTGCAATCGCATAATAATTGTAATTACACACCAACATCTGTAAAGACAAATACAAATACCAAGTGGAAAATATTGATCCCAAATCTTTAATATCTTTTAGGATAATAGAGATTGAGTAAACTATATGATTACGCATTTTGTATTTATTTACCCTTTATCCTTTACTCTTTCATAAAAGATAAATTTTATTTTGCACAGGTACTCATACAGCAATCGCAAAAAACGTCACAATAAAATTTAGCATTAATCAGCAATGCGGTAAATACTTATTGACAAGCCAATAAAATAAAAAAGGATCGCCGACAGTGACAACCCTCATCTTCAAAATATTTGCTTGCAAATAGTTAATTAGATAATTTTAAACTTGCGTAGACCAAAGTATAGTCCCAAAGCAATTCCTGTGTATAAACCGATAATTAATAAAAAAGCTACTACGCCACCCATTGAATTTCTCCCTTAAGATTTTTTAAATTTTTTATGCTCATAGTATTTTACCTGATTGCCTGAAACTCTCTACAACTAAGGTTAATAAATCATCTAACCCCATCTAGTTTATGCTGAGAAAACCTGAGCTTATACAACCACGTTATTGAAACCCATAGTTCTTAAGTTAACTATTCTAGGGATTATGGACTGGGGATTATGGACTGGGCATTAGGAAGATAAATTGCTGATAAATAAAACTTCTGTTTTCTATGTGGACGCGGTTTATATCGATAAGAGTGATGATGATCGCAGTCTACTCTGGTAATTGCGACTATGCTCTACCAGTAAGGGAAACAATAGCTAACAATCTCATAAAACATGAACGATGTTGCCCAATCTTATGCCATTCTGGAAATTCCGACTACTGCTTCTCCAGAGTTAACCAAGCAAGCCTACCGCAAGCTAGCTAAAACCTGGCATCCAGATCGTTACATTAACAATCCTGTATTAAAAGCTAAAGCGGAAGAAAAGATCAAGGAAATCAACCAAGCCTATGCAGTAATTAAAAACTATCAGGCGAAAAATAGAAATACTACAGTAAAGCCAGATAGAACTAATAAATCGTCTCATAATGCATCTTCAGCCAAAGTCGTCAAAACTCAACATACTCCAGAGTTTTACTATCAACAGGGAACGAGCTATTTAGAATCTGAAGATTATAGTGCTGCTTTAAATAGCTTTAGTTATGCCATTAAGCTCAATCCCAATTATTTGGAGGCTTATCAATATCGGGGCTTTATTTTATCGAAACTGGGTTATGAATTGCGTGCAAATGCGGAATTTAAAAAAGCCAATCAAATCAAACTAAAGAACAAAGTAGCTGCATCTTACAATCAAAGTTATACACCCCAAAGTTATGCTAATTATCGTAAAAGCACTACTTCCCTAAAGTTTTGGCAAAGTATCACTGGCTTTAAACAACCCGTCAAACATCTGGCAATCAGTTATTTTGGACAAATTGCCACCGCTAGAGATGAGAATGAAATTGAACTGTGGCAAATGGATACAGGAAAAAGAATTGGTATCCTGCAAGGTCATACAAAGAGGGTTACTTGTTTGGGCATAAGCTCTAGTGGGAAGACTTTAATTAGTGGTAGTGAAGATAAAACCATTAGATTTTGGGATCTTGAAGAAAGAAAAATTATCCGTACTTTTGGAGGATATTTTGATGGACATCTCAATAAAGTCACTGCGGTAGCTTTGACTAAAGATAATCAAACTCTTATTAGCTGTGGCAGCGACCATTCTCTGAAGATTTGGAATATAAGTCGTGCTATGGAAATTCACAACATCTCTTCCCTCCCAGGAATAACTTGTCTTGCTGTTAGCCTTGACGATCAATTATTTTGTAGCGGTAGTTTGGAGTCGCAGTTGCAGATTAGGAATATCAATACAGGGCAGGTAATTCGTTCGATTGATAATGATTCAGAGGTGCTATCTTTAGCATTTAGTCCTGATGGTAATTTGCTAGCTAGCGGTGGTTTTAACTGCAATATCAAACTGTGGGATATAACTACAGGGAAGGAAATTTATACCTTAGTAGGACATCTCGATAGGGTATCAAAAGTAATTTTTAGTGATGATGGAAAGATCCTGATCAGTAGCAGTTGGGATGGGACTATCAAATTTTGGAAACTATCTACAGGAAAGGAAGTAAATAGCATTGAAGCACACCCATCTAAGATTTGTGATATGGCAATTGCACCCAATCATCAAGTTTTGGCTAGCAGTAGCGGTGATAAGACGGTTAAACTGTGGCGATGTAATTTATAACGAGAGCTAAAAATTGCAATTTAGATATAAATACCCTTGAGTAAAGTCAAGTGTAGAAGTTATACCAGATATAAGCTTATTAAATTAATAAGATAAAACTAATGAAATATATTGACCTGCAACGGAGGTTAAAATCATATCAAATCGCAGGATTAGCACAAGTTAAATTAAATTCTGCTCGGTCAATTTTGGCAACAGAGTATCAACGCTGCTTGAATCTGGGTTTATCACAAACTGAGCTAGAACAATTAGCTTCGATCGCAAAAGGGGAAGATTTATCACTTATTTCACCTTTAGAAATATATAGTTGTCCTGAAAAATTTTTTTTAAAAGTTATTAAAGCTAAAGCTTATGATTTAGGAGAAGTTGAGAACTTGTTAGATTTGAAATTAGCTTTTCCTATTTTTAAAGACAAACAATATGATTTTAGAACCAAACTTTCCTGGTCAAAATGTGTTTACTTTATAGATAATTTGACTAAAAACTCTCAAGAATTTGAAAAGTTCAAACAGGATGTAGAAGCTTTTATTATTTCTATTCAGGAAGAAAAATATTATCAGCTAACGGGAGAAACGGCTGTAGAAGAAGCCTATGAAGACTTGGCTAATTATATTAGCTGGTGGAAAGGAGCGCAGTGGGAATATACTCTTTCTACTCAACCTTCTACTTTAGATTTATTAAAAAGAGCTTGGCTAGAACAATATTTAGCTCAACATAATTTAAGTGAAATGCTTAAATACAGTCCTATAGATTAATAAGATAAAACAATATAAGTATAAATTATAAGAGACTAAATATTATGACTTTAACTAAACCAATTAGAAGAAAAGATAGTTTACAATCTATTATTCAAATTTGGAAAGATCAAATTATATGTCTTTCTCCCAAAGGAGAAGGTTACAGTGCTTATCTGGTTAATATTAAGTGCGGTAGCCTAATTAACTATATTCATGCCACTTGTGATGAGCTACGTCATTCAGCAACTAATTATGACTCTCTTTTGATTAAAATAAAGGATAAATATGATGGTCATTTAAAAGAAGCAATTCTCAATACTATTAAGTATGAAACAACAAGAAGAGCTTTTAAAAAACAGCACGAATGGATTCAGAATAGTTACAAAAGCCTGATAGAACAAAAACAATTCAACGTCGAACAACAGTCCCAAGAAATTCAACAGTTAAAACAAATTATCGGCGAACAACAGGCAGAAGTAGCCAAGATTAAACATGAATGTCGGGGCAACTTAGCCGCAATTAAAGCAGAGAGATTACTCAAACAAAAAGAAGCAGAAATTCAGCAAAAAAACCAAGAAATAGCCAAATTAAATCAGCAGTTAAAAGAAAGCGATCGCGAAATTGGCAATCTTAAATCTGAACTAAATAATGGCATGAATGAATTGAAGCTAAAGTACAAATGGCTGATATCGCAGTTTATTCAAGAACGTACTGAAAAGCAAAAAATAGATCGCAATAGTAAAAGTCTTCAAAGTTGCCAAAATATCTTTAGAAAAGCCCAGAAAAAAATTGACTTATTGCAGGCTGAAAATAAATTTCTGAGAAAAGAAAATGTCGATCTTTATAACAAAACAAAAATGTTACGGGTTTAAGTCCTATTTATACTCAATACTCATTACTTATTACTTATTACTCATT